>CEUN01004262.1_pt1 | contig 143900 bp, 146 predicted proteins | sample 361501 | NCBI WGS metagenome assembly CEUN01 (sample SAMEA2622801, study PRJEB7988) | marine metagenome | biome: marine biome (ENVO:00000447); feature: marine epipelagic mixed layer (ENVO:xxxxxxxxx); material: "saline water (ENVO:00002010), including plankton (ENVO:xxxxxxxx)" | depth 120 m | reverse complement strand
CGATCCAAGCCCCAGTGAAAGTGGCACCAGTTCCGGCGGAACAGGAACAGCAACGATTACCGAAACAACAACGGTTACCGCAGTTGACCCGCTTGATATGGTCGCAGGCGAAAGCGTAACAAACATCGCGACGGCAAGTGGTAGCGCAAGCTCAAGCCCTGGAGGATCTGGCGGGTTTTCCGTTACTGATCAGGTTACAAACGGCGAAATTTTGTTCATCAATGATGGAACTGAAGACGTAACAGTCACTCTCGGTATTGATTGGGCCTACACTGTGACGGCTTCGACAACTGCTTTTCCAGAAATTGCGTATGCCTTCGCAAGCATTATTGTTGATACGCTTATTTTTGATAGCCTGGACGACCAAGTCGGATCCGACATTTTTCATGTTGACGAACTTGCGACGGCCGATGGCGTAAGCGGTTCATTTGAGACATTCACCGATACCGCGATCCTCTCTGTCGACGTCCTCGTTCTGGCGGGTGGTGAAACCAGTGTCGGACTGTTCGTCGATGCAAGGGGGCGAGCTGAAGTGTCTGAACCTTCTAGCTATTTGATTCTGAGTTTAGCACTCATTGGATTGGGTCTGACCCGCCGCCGCGGCAGCCAGCAGCGGTCTTGTTAACGTCCATGTATACTGCTTCGGAAAACGGAAAATCTTCAAGCACATCAGCTTCAAGCGAACGACAACGCCTGGAGATTGAAGGTGAACCGGATTTGATTTCCGGCTCATTGGATGAATGGCGTGCTTATCGTCAGGGCCTTTCATCATTGCCGCAGGAAGATGAAAATGTTCGCGTCGCAATTGCCGTTGCCGATGCACGAATAGCACGATTGAATTCAGACCGATAAGATCTGGGTCGAAAAACCAAACCAAAGAACTCGCCAAAACTCTCTTAGTTTTTTGTCTCTGAATGCAGTCAGTGGCGACGCGGTACGATAAGATAATCATGACGGTCGCCTGATCGAATCACGACGTCGATCTGCCTCGATCCGCGGACAACACTGACACTAATGTCTGAACCCGCTCCACCCACAGCCCAAATTTTTCGGTACATGTCTGGCAAACTTTCCACCGGCGACGATTCGATTTCTTCTACAATGTCACCGACCTGAATATCCGCGTTGTCAGCAGGTCCCCCCTCATGAACGCCCGAAACCACTAAATGTCCTAGAGCTTCGGTCGTCTGCATTCCAAGCCATGGTTTTGCCTGCGTTTGCGCCCGCCCTGTTGTTACCAGCTCTTCAAAAATCGGCGGCAACAGATCGACAGGCACAAACATATTACCCTGACTTTCGGCACTTTCTCCGCTCGGATCCTGAACAAAGAGCGACCCGATTCCCAACAACAATCCAGATCGTGGATCAATCAGGGCACCGCCGCTCCAACGCGGATGAAGTGGCGTTGTAAATATCGCCGATTCCAGTAAATACTCCCAAGAGCCTGCGAATTCTCGCCGATCAACGACTTGCCCCAAAATTGCAGATGAAACGCCGCCAGCGCCAGCGACAATAACTTTGTCATCGCGAAAAACGCCACCGACATCATTGGCAACTTTCAAAGGTGGTAAATCGAGTGTGTCGACAGTCCTTACCAGCCCAAATCCGGTTCTATGATCGTACCCAACGACCTGGGCTGGGACTTCTTCTCCATCAGGCCCGCCAATCATCACATCAGTCGCTTCCGTAATCAGATAGCCGATCGTGACCAGCGTTCCATCCGAATCGATTAAGACTGCGTTGCCCTCCCGTTCGGTTCCGAGGTTTCGCGCACTATGGGCATCCGCAGGAATTTTCGATCTTAGTGACCGAACAGCGGATAAACCTGCCTCTAAATCAAATGAAACATCATCGTTAGTTGGTTGAGGACCTGGCATAGGCGGCTCGCCGAGTGGCAAAATACCATCAAGCCGATGTCCGTTTGCACGCGTTACTTCTGTCAAGGGTGCCTTCCAAATTTATTGAAGGTGGATAATCCTCCACAAACTTCCGTAAACTATTATCAGCAGCCGGAGGAAATCTGACAACAAGATATATGGCCAGTACGGAGAGAAGCCCACCCCTGACTATGCCAATCAACAATTTTCGAATTAAAGTGACAAGAATTTCAACTATGAATTTTAAAAAGACGAAGAAAAATATGCTAAAACTCAAATAGGATAAAAAAAATGCTTAACTATTGTAATATAACGATAAAAATTAGGTTCAGAGCGCAGAATTTGCTTCCATAAAGTACCAATATCGTCGAATGTACTTCTAGAGTAAGTTTAATTTTTTACGAATTATGATCAGATTGGCTGGGGGAGTAGATCTGATCGGTACAGGGTTAGAGGCACTTTAGTATGTATCGGTTTGCTCTCTCCGCGTTGGCGAGTGCGTTACTTTTTATTGTAATCGCAGTCAGCCCTACGAAGCGTGCGAACGCGTTGACGTTTGTCATTGATTTCGATCCCGTAGCGCAATTCTCCTTTAACACGACGCCGATGTCTGCCTTCGACGTGACGCCATATGGTTTAACGGCGGGACAACGCAACACTGTTATCTCGTCAATCATGACGGAGCTGAAGAACGATTTTCACAATATCGTATCGCCGTCTATACCGGTTGGAATGCAGCTCGATGTTGATTTTGTCCAAGGAGCGTTTGGTGATCTCGGAGCAACAGCCGGTGGCGACAGCGAGTATTATTATATAGTTGTTGGGGAAGCCAACAATATATCTGAACCTCTCGGAGAAGCGTTTACTGATGGTGTCTCGGCCTTTGGGGCCGGAGCCGTTCTCGGTGCAGTGTATACAGACAATATATTTACCGACGTATTTAATGGGCTGGGAACTCCGGGCGACCTTAGCGAAATCACGCATGTGATAAACGGGACCCTGGCGCATGAAATTGCGCACACTGTCAATCTTCAACATTGCGCAGTTGCTGGATCAGTAACGCCAACCGGACTTAACCCGATTATGGCGACCGGGGCCATCGATTTGCCGAATGCGGCGCGTCTGTTGGATCGGGAATTTGGGTCTTCATGTACTGTCCCCAGCGTTGGAACGCAAAATAGTATACAAGTGCTGGTCAATGAGATCGGTCTTCGCGAAATTCCCGAACCCGCGTCGATAGCATTGCTTGCGCTCGGTCTCGTCGGTTTCAGATTTATGCGTTACCGCGCCAATTAATCTCTAGCCTTCGGAAATAAAAATTCCGGCGCTGCTTCCAAACGCATCTAATTCTAGATTTCTGAAACGAAGTTTTCCAATCGCCGTCGCGCTACTTTATCCAGTAACTCCAATTTTCCGGCCTCTAAAATTTCCTGAATATGGGTTGTCGAACCCGTAGAAGGAATGACGCACGTTACTGCCGGATTGCCGATAATGTAGTTGAGTAATAACGCTGCCCAACTGGAATAACCGATTTCTTCCGCCCATGCAGGAATTCTCGACCCATACATCCTTTCGATTAACTGACCTCCGTCAAAGGGACGGTTTACAATAACACCGACACCTTGATCGGCTGCGAGAGATAGCAAATGATCTTCGGCATTGCGGACGGAAATAGAAAATGGCAACTGCACAAAGTCTATCGTTTGCGATTTTATAATGTTCGCTAACTGGTCAAACGCCCGGGTGGTGTAGTGCGTGACACCTATATAACGAACAAGGCCCTGTTCTTTCCAACCCTGCAGCGTCGAAAGATGTGTTTCCCAATCGACCAAATTATGGATTTGCATAAGATCGATAACTGAAACCCGCAATAATTCCATCGAGCGCCGCATTTGGTCGATACCGTGTTGCGCGCCCTCCGTCCAGACCTTGGTCGCTATGAATGCATTTGCACGATGACCTGCATCCACCAAAAGATCGCCAACAACGCGTTCTGCAGCGCCATACATGGGCGATGAATCAATTACCGATCCACCTGCGGCAAAAAACATGTTGAGAACTTTAGTTTGCGTGGATCGTTCCTCTTGGCCGGTGCCGATATCGAATGACCTCCAGGTCCCCAAACCGACAACAGGAAGCTCCTCACCGGTCGAAGGAATTTTGCGCTTGAGCATCTAGACCTTGCCGTTTTCTCCGGGCTGTCGCTTCAAGTAGATATAACCGCCATCTACCAAAAGATTCGTCGCGGTCACAAACGATGAATCTTCCGCAGACAAAAATAGAACGGCATTGGCAATTTCTTCCGGTTGACCAACGCGGCCCAACATATGAAGTTTGCCGCGCGACTCATGAAATTCCTCTGCAGTGTCAAACCGACGCCTTGTTCTAGGTGTTTCGATCACACCGGGTGAAACCGAGTTTACACGAATGTTATCGTCTGCCACTTCCGCCGCCAAAATCGTCGTAAAATGAATGAGTGCAGCCTTCGTCGTACAATAAGCCGATCGGTTGGGTACACCGATTGTTCCCAGCTGAGATGCCATATTCACAATGGCGCCACCGCCCGCTTTACGGATTTCGGGAACCGCAAATTTCGACATCAAAAATGGACCCGTAAGATTTACAGCGAACGCACGATCCCACTCCTCCAGTGGCAATTCGTCGACCGGAGCATCAGGTGTAACAGCAGCGGCGACGTTTACCAGGACATGCAGCTCACCAAAAGCCGTTACAGCGGCGTCAGTGGCCGATTTGCACTGCGATGCGTCTGCAACATCGACAGCAATGGACTCCGCGTTACCTCCCGCTTCCCGTATTTCCTGCGCTACTTTTTTAGCCATTTCACCGCGTTCGTCGGCAACAAGTATTTTCGCTCCTTCGCTCGCCAACAATCGCGCCGACGCACCGCCAATTGCGCCACCGCCACCCGTAACCAGAGCCACTTTACCTTCCATTTTTGCATTTGGTGTCATGTTTCAATCCAATCTCTAACCTGTTGTTAAATCACGCCGTCTTTGCCAGCGATCGTTAGTGGCAACGATTTCTAATTCTTTAGCCTTATTGCCGCCGCAGTCTGTCACGGTAGGCGCGGAAGAAGTTCGGCGCAACATTTGGCAGTGGGTTTGACAAGCAGATTTCTGGCGCACACATTGCGGGCGATGTCACCGTCCGAGAAGCGCAGACAAAACCGAATTCCTTTGCTCTCATCTATACAGGACAAATGGGAACGAATCCCACCCAACATTCGCGGTGCCTGTTTCGTCGTAGTCGGTGCATTTCTCCTGATCGTTATGGCCTCCCTCGTAAAGCACCTTGGTCAATCATTGCCTGCATTCCAGGTACTGTTTGCGAGGTTTCTCGCAGGTCTCATTGTCATTGCGCCGCTGGTGTGGCGAATGGGGCTCCCGATTGTCAAAACATCAAAAATTCAGCTGCACGGTACGCGCGGGTTGGTGGGGTTTATGGGAAACTTATGTTTCTTCTATGCCCTCATCCATATCTCTCTGGCCGACACCGTAACGATTCAGTTTTCTCGCCCGATGATAATGATCGTTGTCGCCGCCCTGTTTCTGAATGAGGTAATCGGATTTAAGCGTGGGATTGTCACAATTATTGGTTTTAGTGGAATCCTTCTGATAACCAAACCTTTTGGGGGTGGATTTGACCCCTGGTACCTAGTGGCTTTGTGCGGAACACTTTTTGGAACCGGCGTTGTTCTAACGGTTAAACTGCTCAGCCGTACAGAACATACGGTTACCATAATGTTTTACTTCGCGCTCTTTACGACGCTTCTCGCTTTTATTCCGGCGATGATCGTCTGGCAAACGCCAACGTGGACTGAGGTTTTCTTACTTGTGCTAACAGGCACACTGGGCATCGTCGGACAGGGCCTCTTTACACACGGCGTCGGGCTCGGCGAAACAAGCTTTGTTATGCCATTCGATTACATGCGGATTGTGTATGCATTTGTTCTGGGCATCATCTGGTTTTCCGAAACGCCCGGCTGGTGGAGCTATGGTGGGGCAGCAGTCATTATTGGCAGCAGTATCTATCTTCTGCGAGCGGAAAACACCAAAAAGCCCATAGCGAAAGAAAGCTGAAAAGGCTATTGATGATAGCACAAGGCAAATAATTATTGGGAGGCGAAAATGACGACACTAATAACCGGCGCCGGATTGGTCGGCACTTCTTATGCTCAGTCCGCCGTACGACGTGGCGAAAAAGTCGTCTTTGTCGACCCAATTCCGCGTGAAGATTTTATTCGCGCCAAAATGGGAAATGCGGATTTTACCTATTTGAATGAAGATGTTCGAAGCCTCCCCGGCCTCATTTCAACGATCAATGCTCATGGTGTTGACACAATACTCAATACGGCTTCTGTAATCGGCAAGAAAGTAAATGATCCCATTCATTTTGGGTACGATCTCAACGTCGGTGGGACACAGGCCGTCGCGGATGCCGCCAGGCTGACCGGCATTAAGCGTGTCGTGCATATCAGCACATTTGGTGTTTATGACTGGCGCAAAATGGGCGCGGGGCCCGTTCCTGAGGACGACCTTATGGGAGCGGGCACAGCCTATAGCAACTCCAAAGTAGCGCAGGAAATGATTATGGAGGCTTATGCGCTTGAAGCAGGGTTCGATATTTTCATGTTAAGGCTTGGTAATGTCTTTGGCGTCGGTCATTTCTGGGGTGGATCGGGCGGCGGCCAGAAAGTACAGGACCTGGTTATGGCCGGAATAACCGGTGAACCGGCTAAAATACCCGAAGAGCAAACGATGGACTTTGTTTACCTCTATGCCAAGGATTGTGGTCGTGCCATCGATATTTGTGCAACCGTCGACCAGCCCGCTGAGAACGCCTTTAATATAGCCTATCCATTTACCACTTCGTTTGATGACCTGGTTTCAGTCATTAAAGATCAGTTGCCCGATCTCAGAGTCGAAATTGTCCCAGGAACACCGCCGACAAACAGGGCGGCACCCCTCGATATCACACGCGCGAAAGAAATGCTTGATTGGGAACCCGAGTTCTCAATGGAAGACGCATTTGCTGATTATGTTGCTGACCTTCGCACACAAATAGATAAATAATTAATTTTTATCGACGGGAATAAAACGCTCAAATCGTTCGTAATAGATATAAGGGCGCGTTGCCTACTATCTTAGCGCCGCCAAGATCCAATTTTGGATTGGCGTCGGAGACGAGAGTATGACGAGTGTAGATGCATTTATTGCGGCAAATCGCTTTGGCCTCGGACCCAAGCGAGGATATCTTGGCGGAATTGCTGCTGACCCGCAAAGTTGGTTGCTCCGACAACTCGGAACAGAGGACGGCGCCCTACCCTATTTCAATGATTTACCTCGTAGCGAAGAAATCATTCAGGAATGGATGCAAGCGCGTGGGTCCCGCGAAATGCGGAAAATGTTTAACAAAGACCGTATTCGGCCTTTATTTTTCAAGGAAATCCGGCGCCGCAATCGTGCCGCTATCGAAACTGATACTCCTTTTCGCGAACGGCTGGTCCGGTTCTGGAGCAACCATTTCACCGTTTCGAAAACCAAAGGCCGAATTCGCGGTATAGCTGGCGCATTTGAGCGCGAAGCTATCCGCCCATATGTTGCCGGAAACTTCGCGGAAATGTTGGTGGCCGTCACGAAACACCCCGCGATGCTGGTTTATCTCGACAATGTTTCATCTATTGGCCCGAATTCCACAGTAGGGTTACGCCGGGGCCGGGGACTTAACGAAAACCTGGCGCGCGAAATCCTAGAGCTGCACACTTTGGGCGTAAATGGCGGATATACCCAAACCGACGTCATCGCACTGGCTAAAATGTTGACGGGCTGGACTGTTGCGCCAAAACGACACAGTAACGCTGGCGGATTCTGGTTCAATGACAGACGCCATGAACCGGATTCGAAAACACTTTTGGGCCGCCGGTATCCTGAGGATGGACAACAAGAAGCTGAGCGAGCACTCCGCAATCTTGCGCAACACCCCTCAACAGCCCAATTTATTGCAACCAAACTTGCCCGCCATTTTGTCGCCGACAATCCACCGCCCGCGGTCGTAAAACAGCTGCAAAAAAAATATCTGGAAACCAATGGAAATCTCGGCGCAATGGCGCGTGAACTTGTCGCTCTTCCCGCCATCTGGAACAAACCTTTGACAAAAATCAAGTCGCCAAGCGGGCTCGTGATTTCTGCTTTTCGCATGCTGGGTCCACCCGACAAGCCCAAACATATGATCCATGCTTTGCGATTGCTTGGCCAACTCCCATTTTCAGCGCCTTCTCCTGCGGGGTGGCCAGACACAGCAAAGGATTGGATAAGTCCAGAATCCTTACTGCGCCGGGTTGAGCTGATGGATCTCCTGGCGCGCCGCAACACCAAGCGGCACGATCCAGTACAACTTGCAGAACAAGCCTTAGGGCCAATTGCCCGTATCGAAACCCTGACGGCACTTAAGCAAGCCCCGAGCCGCCGGGCGGCGCTATCTCTTCTCCTTTCCAGTCCGGAATTTCAAAGGAGGTAGAAAATGACGACCCGCCGCGAATTCCTTATCGGAGCCTCCGCCACTGCGTTGTCCAGCACCGCTGTGCCTGGCCTTGCTGTTGCCGCTGCCAACACCAAAAAAAGATTTGTCCTGGTCGTGTTGCGCGGTGGTATGGATGGCCTCGCCGCATTTCCCCCGCTGGGTGATCCGAACTATAGCGATCTTCGGGACGGTTTGTTGCAGGCCTCTGACAATACGATCGCTCTCGATCAGAACTTTGCGATGCACAAATCTTTAACGCCGATACAAAAATATTACAGATCAGGTGACATGGCGATTATACATGCGATTGCTGTCCCACAACGAACACGGTCACATTTTGATGCGCAAAATGTCCTCGAAAATGGAGCTGCAAAGGCCCACATGCTTCAGGATGGCTGGCTCAATAGAGCTCTTGGTGTGATTGATAAGAGCGCTGGTAGACTGGGACTGGCTGTGGGCTACGACACACCGCCCGTGATGCGTGGATCCACACCGATAGCGTCCTGGGCCCCAGCGCGGATACCGCCATCGCCAGAACATCTGCTAAATTCGCTTGGAAGGCTCTATCAGGCAGACCCGATTTTTAATCGCGCTTTAAAAGAAGGGAGAAGAGCTCAAGCCATGACCGGTTCCGTCCTCGGTGATACGAAAATGAAGCGCGGCAACATGCGCAACCCTGGGCGATTCAAAACACTCGCAGAGGCGGCCGGTCGCCTGCTTGCCGCTGATCAGGGTGCCCGAGTCGCGGTAATTGAAATGGGCGGGTGGGACACTCACGCAAATCAGGGTGCGGAGGCCGGCAGGTTAGCCAGGAACCTGGGGCTTTTGGGCAATGGGCTGAATGAACTGGCGGGCAGACTAAAACCTGTCTGGCGCGATACCGTTATTTGTGTTGTTACCGAATTCGGGCGCACGGTACGTATGAATGGCAGCAAAGGAACCGACCACGGTGCCGGCGGCGCAGCAATTCTGCTTGGCGGCGCTGTTGCAGGCGGACGCGTAGCAACACACTGGCCCAGCCTTCGACAGGATGCACTCTTCGGCGGACGTGATTTGGCAGCAACCAGTGATACCCGCGCACTCTTTAAAACGATAATGCATCAACATTTCGATATCCCTAATGGGATTTTGGAACGTAAAATTTTCCCAGACAGCAAAGGGGCGGTGCCACCGCCAGGTAAATTAGTACGGACATAGTAAGCGCGATGACAGATGATAGAATTCCGACACATATTTGGATCGACGCGCATTTAAAACGCTGTTCAGTGGAGGGCATTCCGGCCGTGGTAATTAACTCCGGCGAGAGAATGGGTGGAACAATTTTACTAAAAATCTATCAGGCGGGCGTGGGCTGCCGCCTTTTTTCACAAATACGCGATCTGGACGGTAATTTGAGTTGGTATGCAGCCCATAAAGAAGACGTTATAGAAGAACACGACGCCGATGAACGCATCCGCAAATCGATCCAACAGGACCCTGATCTATGGGTGATCGAAATTGAAAGCCGCGACGGAAACGTGCCAGTCGACGGGCTTTAGAATGTTAGTCCGCCAAAGCGGATTTTAGGCGACCAAAAAGACCCTGTTTTTTGGGGGCCCGACGCTTGCGATCCGGATGGGTGCGTGCTCCTGAATCCAGCTTCTTGCGGCCGCGCGTATTTTGCACGTTCGCGTTTTCTTTTGTGCACATGATTTTAAAGTCGCCGTCTTCGTTGACTTTGTAATAGGCGATCTTCGCGATTCCAGGATCTGCAGCAAATCTCCTGGCGGCATCGCTGTCCGCCTCCATACGCGTTTGGATATCGCTATATTCGCATTTGCCTTCCTTGATCGACTGTCCAGGATAGCAAATATAGATTTCTGTCGTGTTTGACATGACTTATGCAGCCTTCATTCCATAGTCCATTCGACATAAATGATGGCGCAAAAAATTTTCCAAATTATTAACGTTAACAAGAAACTTGTTGATATCTCAAAGGCGCCTGTGCGTTTTCCTCGCGCCCTAGCGCCACCGTTTTGATTTGATACACTGACACCAAATTACACTTACTCCAGAAATTTGAGGGAATTATGAGCGATCCAAAGGTCTTTATATTCGCGCCGGTAGATGAAGAAGCCGAATGTCACACCAAGCTGGAAAAATATGGCTGCGGCCTCTCAATGGGCCAGGCCGGTTGGCATTCGCCTCAAGGCGACAATGAACAAGACATGATCGAAATGGCAAAAGATGCGGAAGCGCTCATGGGGACCTCAATCCGATCAAGTCCCATCACCCGAAATATTTTGGAGTCGAGTCCCAACCTGCGCGTTGTCGCCAAATGCACTGTTGGAACCGACGATGTCGATGTCGAAGCTGCAACTGAACTCGGAATATTGGTTTGCCACGCCCCAACAGAATCCAACTGCTACGGCGTTGCGGAAGGCACAGTCGCGTTTATTTTGGCAACACTTAAAAAAACCAGCCAGCGGGACGCCGCAGTCAAAGGTGGCGACTGGCGCGACCCCGGATTGATGGGTCAGTATCTCGGTCGCCGTTCGACTGACGGTTACCCCGGCCTTACCCTCGGCCTGATTGGTCTTGGCAGAATTGGTGCGCGGGTGGCCCAACTATTTGCGCCATGGAATATGCAAATTATTGCCGCCGATCCGTATATCGATGATGAAAGGTTTATTCGAAATGGCGTCGAGAAAGTCGACCTCGATACGCTACTCGCGGAATCTGACATCGTCAGCATGCATTGCGTCAACACAAAGGAAACATCGAAACTTATGAACGCTGAAAGGTTCGCCCAGATGAAACCATCGGCCATATTCGTAAATACCTCCCGCGGCGCCAATGTTGACGAGGCAGCTTTGGCTGATGCTCTGGAAAATGATGTAATCGCCGCCGCCGCAATTGACGCCTTTGCGGACGAACCTATCGACAAGAATTCGCCACTCAAGAAGCTCGGCGACAAGGTAATTCTGTCACCACATATGGTATCGTCAAATCAGGCCAGCGGATTGGGACCGGGCTATGTTTGGGCAACAAATGCTGTACTGCAGGCCCTTGCAGGCGAAGTACCCAACAATGTCTTTAACCCTGAAGTCATAGATCGCTGGAAAGAGCGGTTTGCAGGAACCACCGTTTTGACCGCAAATGAGCCAACTCCCGATCATCCGGGATACGGCCCGCCTAACCCTTAAAATCAGGGTACTATTTTTTCTTCTTGGCCAATCCGATCAGGAAAAACACCAACCAGATCGGTACGACGACGACCGCGCCCAGCAATATGTATTTGAAGGCCCATTTGAAGAAACTGAGAACGACCTCATAAATATCAACAACAGTCTCACCGAGATTTTCGACGAGAGATCGCGGACTAATGTCAAAAAAGGCGAGTGCTAACCCGACCAGGAGAGAAAATATCGCGATCTTGATGATCGTTGAGACGGCACTATTGGACATAATATTCCTTCAGGATGTCGCGGCTATTGTTTCGTCGCCTCGGCAATTTTCTTATCCGTATTGTACTGGCTAAGTGCGTAAACGGCCCATATTGCCGCGGGTATCCACCCGATTAACGTCAACTGCAAAATTATGCAGATAATTCCCTGCATCGTCTTTCCGATAAAAAAGAACGAAAGCCAGGGCAGAAGAATTGCGAGCAACAAGCGGATCGTCGAAACATCTCCAACAAATCAATATGCGCCACGTTTAAGCCTATAAACGACCCGTAATTTATAGGCGACGGAAGAGATTCTGTCACGCCAACAGGGGGCTCAAAGGAAGACTTGCACGGCTGTCAGGGAAAGGTTAGGGAGAGCCTATGACGGACGAAACCAAAGCGTTAGTGCTCTTCTCTGGCGGGCAGGACAGTTCAACCTGTCTCGCTTGGGCAATCGACCAATTTACCAATGTGGAAACGGTCGGTTTTGACTATGGCCAGCGACACTCGGTAGAACTCGATTGCCGCGAGCAGGTTTTAGCGGCAATAAAAAACACCTTTCCTCCTTGGAAACGAAAACTTGGCAGCGATCACCTGCATGCCATACCCGTTCTTGGGAATATCAGTGAGACGGCACTGACGCGGGACACCGAGATTGCCTTCGCTGAAGGTGGGCTTCCCAACACGTTTGTTCCGGGCCGCAACCTCGTTTTTTTGACATTGGCCGCCGCTATCGCTTACCGCCGCGGCATCCGGCATATTGTTCTTGGTGTCGGAGAGGTCGACTATTCAGGTTATCCCGATTGCCGGAGCGACGCGATTACCGCTATGGAGAACGCGCTCAATATTGGAATGGATAGTGATTTTGTTTTACACACGCCGCTCATGCATCTCGACAAAACGGCGATTTGGGAGCTCGCTGATCAGATAGGTGGCACCCAACTAACTGATATCATTGTCGAATATAGCCATAGTTGCTATCTCGGCGATCGTAATACGCGACACGATTGGGGTTATGGTTGTGGCGGCTGCCCGGCCTGTGCGCTGCGGGCGGCCGGTCATGAAGGATTTATAGAAAAAATCGTTAAAGCCCACAGACCCATAGAATAACATGCAAGACACAAACAAAACCGACAGCATGGTCAAATCCTTGCGAACGGAGGGGTACATTTACCTGTGCGCGTTTGCGTTGACCATTCCTGCTGCAAACTGGCTGATCGGAAATGCGGGAACCGTATGCCTCGATAACGGTCCCTGTTTAATTCCCGTCGCACCGGGTTTAATGGCACCCAGTGGCGTTTTAATGATTGGTTTGGCGTTGGTCTTACGCGACCTCGTTCAACGGAGACTCGGCGTCAAGTTCGCAATCGCTGCGATTTTGGCAGGAGCTGCACTATCGGCTTTTTTGGCACCACCCGCTTTGGTCCTCGCCTCTGGCACTGCTTTCCTTGTGTCCGAGTTGGCAGACTTCGCTGTCTACACACCTTTGCAGCGTCGGAGACTGGTTTTAGCTGTATTCGCCAGCGGCATTGTCGGTCTCGTAATCGACAGCGCCATCTTCCTCTATCTGGCGTTCGGCAGTCTCGACTTCATCGCGGGGCAAATTGTTGGCAAGAGCTGGATGATCGTCCTCGCTCTGCCAGCGATTATGTGGTTACGCCAGCGTGATGAACGGCTTGGAATACAACCAGCCTAACTTTGCGGAGGGTTATTGCTCTCCTTCAAATGGGCATCGCGGCGCGCAAAAAGTTCGTCATCGGCATAGCCCATCGTCTCAGGAACACCACGACCGAGCATGACCTGAAACCATACCGGCTCGAGACTGTTATTGTCGTAACCATGAATTACGCCTGGCGGCGACGTGATGCAGTCCCACTGTCCGAGTCTGGTCGTTAGACGATTGCCTTCCTCGTCCTCAACAAAAACATCAAGGTGCCCCTTAAGCACGAAAAATGTCTCTTCGACTTCATGCGTGTGGGGTGCGTTTCCCTGGCCCGGCTCGACATACATTATGCTCAGCGTGTGTGCGCGCGGCGGAATTGCGTTCATATCGCCATGCTTGCCCGATCCGCCGGCACCAATGAAACGATGCTGTGCCCGCTTGTACCCTTCTATTTTTGCATCTTCGAAAGCTTCCCAGTCGGGAATGCGGGTCCTAAACCGGGCAACATACTGCTCCATGATCTCATCGATGGGCGTATCGACAAGTTCAGGGGGGCGTGGGTGACGGGCAACAGCCATAGAAATTCTCCTTTCTCAATCTTTGGAGAAACCGAAACACGGGAATTCCCGCACGTCAACGCCACCTTTGAAACGTGTGTCTAGGCGGATTGATTCTGGGGGTAGTCCGATAACTCTTCGTATAGTGGGCCGCCCTCAATCGTACAGCGACGCAACAACCGGGGTTCTTGAGGGTCAAACCATGTGCGTCCGTGAATGGCGCAACGATTGTCCCACATGACGAAATCACCCAATTCCCATTCATGCTCATAAACGTTTTCAGGATTTTCGCCTGCAGCATAAAGCTCCTCAAGGATCGCTTCACTCTCGTCGTGGCTAACCCCTTCAATGCGCTGGGTCATCAACCGGTCCACGAACAGGGATTTACGCCCGGACTCCGGATGCGTGACAAATACCGGATGGAACCAGTGTGGAATCTTGCTGATATCGCCTGATATATCGACACGCGCACGCCGTTCATATTGATGGATATGAAGTGCCTTCTGACCGGCCAGTTTATCTTTTAGATCCTGGCTCAGCGAGTCGTAGGCCTTATACATGTTACCAAAAAGCGTATTCCCGCCTTCCGACGGCAACTCGACGCCATAGAGGAAGGTATAAGTATACGGGTTTTTCGCGTAACCGGAATCGATGTGATACCACATATCGCCATCGCCAAACGAACCGACCGGCTTTCCCTCGAGCATTTTATTGCTGACGAGCATCACACGTTGGTCGTTCTGTAATACGCCGGTCGTGCGTTCCTTTAACTCTTCCGGCGGTGCTTTTCGCTCACCGAGATCACCGAACTTTCCCGCAAAACGCAGTTGTTCGTCTTCTGTAATAGTCTGATTGCGAAATACCAGAACGATGTACTGGTTCCACAATGCGCGAATTTCATCAATCGTCTGCTGCGGCAGGTTCTCGCGCAAATCCAGGCCGAGAATTTCCACACCGCAGGCGGAAGAAAGCGGTTTGTATTGAACTTTTACCGGTTGATCCATGGCACACGTCCTCACACCAAAAAATCCACTGAGAAACGGACTTTAGCACTGAAGATTTGTAGGGTCTATGAGCGAACGGCCCCTCCTGGGCCTGCAAAGGCTCTAGGCGGCCTCAAAGTCCGACCCGCTGCGCCAGCTTCCGCTGGATTTGCAGCGTTTGCAGACGCGCTCACCTGCCCAACTGCTGTCGAAACGCTCTCCACATTTCAAGCAGTTACGCTTTTTCATTACATAGACCCGTTCAGGTTCCGGCTTTTTCGATTTATTTGTCATAGCCATACGGTAACGTATGGTGTTTTTAAAAAAAGTGAAACAAAAAGATTAAGGAATTTCGCTTTTTAGGTCAAAAAGTCGCACTTTTTTGCCGAAAAATGGTTAATTTATATAGCAAAAATAAGGACTTTACGGAAAAAACCCGGCCGCTAGGTTGTATTTGCTCGAAATTCCGTGACACTACAAACAGCGTAAACCTACCAACAATCGAAATCGATTGAGGACAAATGACAAATTCAGCAAGTGAGGAAGGCACACCGGCAGATTGCCTGACAGGAAGCCTGATAATTGATGCTGTCAAAAAAAGCGGCGTCAACACCATTCTGACCGTTCCCGATAAAACAACTTCAGAAGGATTGTTACGACCCATTGCAGCAGATGAAGAGTTGCGCCATATCCGCGTTTGCAAGGAAGATGAAACCGTTGGCATCAGTGCCGCGATGTCCTATAGCGGGCAGCGCACCTTAATTTTAATCCAATATACCGGTTTGCTCGACTCTATGAACGCCATACGTGCGATTGGCTGCGAGTATCAGATGCCGATCTGTATGATGGTTGGGCTGCTGAGCAAGGAACCCGGTGTTGCCCCAACGGAATCAAAACGTTTCGGAATCAGAATTGTTGAACCGATCCTGGATACTATGAATATTGACCGACATCTGATCGAAACCGATGACGATATCGGTCTTATCACACCCGCCATCAACAAGTGTTATGAGACATCAAGCCCTGTCGCGATGCTCATAGGCAGACCCCCGTTAGCCGCATGATGAAACGTGACGACTGTTTAAAATCCCTCGCTGGTAAAATAGCGCAAGACGAAATCGTCGTTGCCGCCTATACCACCGCCTTTGAATGGATCGCCATTCGGCCCAGCCCCTGCAACTATATCTCTTCTGGCGCCATGGGAATGACGTCGTCCCATGCGCTTGGTTTCGCGTTGGCCTGGCCAGATCGGCGAATCATATTGCTAGACGGCGATGGCAGCTTACTAATGAATCTCGGATGTCTCGTTACGACGGCAAATGCGGCACCGAAAAATTTAATCCATTTTGTGCTCGAAAACGGTACCTACGAAGCGAATGGCGGACACCCTATTCCGGGACAGAACAGCGCCAGTTTTGCAGGGATGGCGGAGTCCGCAGGGTATAACAATTGTCATGAGCTCTCGGATTTGGAGAGTTTCGAGGACAATATCGGCAGCATACTTCAGGAAGAAGGTCCAACCTTTGTGACTTTGAAATGCGTGCCGGGCGAAGATTATCCGCAGGACTACCGACACATGCACAGTGCGAAGCTTCGCGAAGATTTCGCGGAAGCGGTGAAGAATTTCTAAACGGAGACCATACGAATGGCGGACAAGAAGACCTACGAAACTGAAATTGCAATTATCGGGTCCGGGGGCGCCGGTATCGCTGCGGGGATAGAAGCCTGCGATGCTGGCGCGAGCGTGATCGTGTTCGAGAAAGCTGCCGACCTTGGTGGTGCTGCGGCGATTTCCGGTGGCGGGTGCTGTATCGTTGGGTCACCAATCCAAAAAGCAGCAGGTATTGAGGACAACCCTGACCTCGCCTTCAACGACTGGGTCAAATGGGGCGGGCCGTCAACGGACGTTGTCTGGGCGCGCTACTATATCGAACATAGTTTGCATGACCTTTATCACTGGGCAGAAAATTTCGGCGTAAAATGGGTCGATATGAAACCGCAGGAAGGGAACTCCGTGATGCGGTGGACCCGACCGGAGCGCAATGGCCTCGGCCTCATGACGCATTTAACACAGGCTTTTCGCGACAAAGGCGGCGAAATCGTTGCCAATACCGAAATAAAAGAAATCAAGACCAGCAATGGGAGAGCCGTTGGCTTCTTGGGGGTTAATTCGGAAACCGGTGAGGAAGTGGAAGTCAGTTGTAAGACCGTCATCGTGACCACCGGCGGTTTTAATTCAAATATCGATATGGTTCTGGAAGCCCGCCCGGAACTCAAGGGCCACAAGGTCATGGAAGGTTCGGGACACGGCTCGACAGGTTCAGGACATAAAATGGTAACCGATGTGGGCGGCTATTTAACCCATATGGAGAATGTCTGGTTCTATGTTTACTCCACACCGGACTATCGGGATCCTGATCAAAAGCGCGGACTCGTTTGCCGTCATATTCCGGGATATATCTGGGTCAACCAGCAGGGCAAACGCTTCCATAATGAGTCCCTATCGGGTGGAAACTCGGCGAGTCCTGCAATGCTGGCACAAGATCCGCCGCATGCCTGGGCAATCGTTGACACACCCATGAAAGCCAATCTTGAGATCGCCGATCCGTATTATCGCAACGGGGATGAAATTATCCGCGAAAATGTCGAAGAACTTCTGGCGAACTCTCCTTTTGTCAAAAGCGCGGAAACCCTGGAGCAGCTGGCGAAAGAGATTGAAGTCGACCCCGCAACATTTCTTGGAGAAATAGAGCGTTACAATGACGCGTGCGAAAAAGGTCTTGATAACGAACCGGAGTTTGGCAAACCGCTCGGCATGTCGAAACCGTTCGACACACCTCCCTATTACGCGTTGCAGTTCGTCCCAACCGCGCGCAAAAACTTTGGGGGTATCAAGACAGATATCAAATGCCGGGTCCTCAACAAGCATTTTGAACCCATCGAAGGCCTCTACGCGGCAGGTGAAGCCTGCGGTATGGCAGGCGGTCACATCAACGGAAGCGCCGGGCTCGAAGGCACGATGCTCGGACCCTCTGTCTTTAGCGGACGCGTTGCAGGCGGATGGGCAGCAAATGAAACCGGACATGGCGAAGGCTTTGTTGGGAAACCAAACAGGCCTTAGTCCGTATTAAGCTGCTTTTTTGATTACCGTTCGTCTGCCAGCGCCATTGTTTGGGTTTGATTGACCTTTCCGGTGTTTGGCACTGCGACCGCTCCGATGACGCGTTTTTTTTGAACTCTTTGTTGCACCACGATTGCGATTTCGTGACTTTGACGGTGGTTTAACGGGATCACCCTCGGGATCGTTACCTATGACATTTATCTTTGCGCCGATTAGGCGCTCGATATCACGCAAATAGAACCGTTCTGTGTTATCGCAGAACGATATTGCTGCGCCGTGGGCACCTGCCCTTGCCGTTCGGCCAATCCGATGAACATAGCTCTCAGGTTCATTTGGCAACTCAAAATTTATGACATGAGTGATACCGTCTACATCGATGCCGCGGGCTGCTATATCGGTCGCAACCAGTACTCGAATATCGCCTTTGCGAAACCGTTTTAAGGCGCGCTGACGAGCGCCCTGAGATTTATTGCCGTGAATAGCGTCGGATTCGATCCCGGCCTTGGTGAGTTGCTGTGCAACGCGATTGGCTCGGTGTTTGGTTCTGGAAAATACAATGACTTTCGAAAGGGAACGGTCGCCGAGGATTTCCTCAAGAAGGCGCCGTTTGTCGCCCGATGACACGTGATAAACGCTTTGCCTAATTGTTTCGACCGGTGTCGCCTGCGGCGTAATTTCGATCCTGAGCGGCTTGTACAATAGGTCTTTGGAAAGCTTACTGACTTCGTCGGGCATTGTTGCCGAAAACAACAATGACTGGCGCTCCTGAGGCAATGCAGAGATAATTTTCCGAACATCATGAACAAAACCCATATCGAGCATTCGATCAGCTTCATCAAGAACGAGATATTTGATGTCACTCAATTTGAGAACGCCCTGACGTTTCAGATCAAGCAAGCGTCCGGGCGTTGCAACTAAAATATCGACACCGCGCTGCAGCGCTGAAACCTGAGAATTCTGTTTAACGCCGCCAAATATCACCGTATGGCGCAGTGGAAGATGTTTGGCATAGGCACGAAACTCATCGCCAATCTGGATCGCGAGTTCTCGCGTCGGCGCCAAAATTAAGGCGCGTGGATTCCTCGGGCCTGATTTACCAGCGGCTCCGGACAATCGATGCAACAACGGAAGGGCAAATGCACCGGTCTTCCCAGTTCCGGTCTGTGCGATGCCTAACATGTCCCGGCCCTTTAGAAGATCCGGTATTGATCTTGCCTGAATGGGTGTTGGGATAGAATGTTTACGCTCTTTCAACGCACGTTGGATTGGCTTGGCCAAGCCAAGCTCCGAAAATCTACTAATACTCACTACTGATTTCCTTAATACGATTAGACGCGCAGGGCGGTATTGCCGTGAACGGGCCTTGTCATTTAACTCTGCCCCAGGCGCGGCCAGGGCAAGCGGTTGTTTTTGATTATTGATCTCTTGAATTGGCGCCTGGTATCAAGCGCTTCGCGCTATCGCGAGACAATCAACGGAGCGTAAATGGGCCCAACCAGACAAAAAGTCAAGTAAATCAATTTTTTAGAGCATGGCGGCCTGTCGATGTCTGAAATGGTCACTGTACAGCAGATCAGGGATCAACTATCACTGATGCTTCACGTCCAACACCTATAGAGGAGAAGCCGATGGCCCGAAAAACAAACTACGGCTTCGAGCGCCGCGAACGCGAAAAAGCGCGCGCCCAGAAAAAAGCGGACCGCCAGCGCGCAAAACAGGAGAAATCCGATCAGCGAAAAGCGGCGCAAGGCGAAACAGAGGGCGGTGTCGCAGAAACCTGTTAGCAGATCAATACCGCATCTAGTTGGGTGGGTCTTCTTCGTGATCACCAAATTGTCGCGAGTGCAGGCGCCTGAATAATTCGAATAAAATCGCAGCCGATAGACCAAATAACAGCAAACCATTGGCGGCACATATCCCAGAAAGAACCCGCCAGTCTTTCGGCAAAGTTACATCGCCATACCCAAGTGTTGTAAGTGTCGCGAAGGAAAAATAAACCGCGGCCTCCAGCGTTGCGAATAAATCCAGCCATAAAAACGCAACAGCCCACAACCATACGCCAACAACATTTGCGACGAAAACCACAATGGGCATAAACCTTTTAGGTACGGAGATTTTCAACAGGAAAGCCCTTTTTCAAACATGCGCATACGAAATATGGGAAACGCTCTTATCAGTTTAAAGTGATCGGGTTAGCTATACAGTAAAGAACGAGAGTCTTCCTTAATTTATCCAAATAGTTTCTTCGGCGGCCAGGTTCTCGTCCGGAACCATAAACTTCGTTCACGGGGAACACAGAAGGATGGCGATCAATCAGGTGAACCTTGCACCGGATCTGCTTTCTCAATAGGCTCGAAAAGCGTGAGCAGGTGGGCTCATGGGAGCCTGTCGTCTTGTGCATTGGCTCGCGGTTGCATATCGAGGGTGCCTGATGCCTGCTGTCGTATCTCAATCTTATCTGCCGAATTCCGGTCCGCTTATATTGAGCGGTTCGATGAGGTTCGTGCGGTCAGCACTGACCTCAAGGCAACTTCAAATCTAGCGGCCGTAAGTGAGGGCCCCTTTTGTCTGGATACGTGGCGTGAAGTGGCCAGAAGTAACGGCCAAAGGTCTGAAGGCTGGTTACGAAGAGTCTGAAAAATGGCGTCCCCTAGGGGACTCGAACCCCTGTTTTCGCCGTGAGAGGGCGATGTCCTAGGCCACTAGACGAAGGGGACGTTTGGACATACCAGCTTCTTAGGCGAGCATTCGCTATGGATCAAGCGATTTAGAGCACGTCCGAATATTATTGCTGCGGATCAAGTCGAATAAGACCGGTACGTTGGCCGGTTGTCGCATCGATAAGAAGGAGCGCCTCCGCACCATCAGCTAAATTCAAACGCAAAACCAGTCGATTGCCGTCAATGATTGTCTCGACAACTTTGGCACCCTTAGGCGTCGTAATTCGCCGTTCACCAAAACCCCGCTCCACCGGAACCGATACACCAGCCTGAGAGGTAGGGTTGGCTCCACTTTCATTGCCGCCATATCGCTTAACAATGGTAACAATCACGACCGTCAACCCGACGACGATCAAGACACCCATTCCAATAACCAAACTCTTGAGCCCACGCATGGAATATGCTCACTCTGTTGCTATGACGACGACGCCCGACACATCTGAACCCGTAAGCACCCACCATATTATAACTGCTGAGGATGGCGGCGAACGGGTTGACCGTCTATTGGCGAACACTCTTTCGAACCATTCGCGCACCAGGATCAAAGCCCTTATAGAACAGGGACAGTTGTCTTCGGCGGGCGGGACGATAACCGACCCCTCATACAGGGTCAAATCGGGTGAAACCTTTACACTCAACATCCCTGTATCCGAACCGGCGCTTCCCCAACCGGAGGAGATTGACCTTAACGTCCTTCATGAGGACGACGATCTCATCGTCATCGACAAACCGGCGGGGCTCGTTGTTCACCCTGCCCCGGGAAATTATAGCGGCACGCTGGTGAACGCCCTGCTCGCCCATTGCGGTGACAGCCTGTCAGGCATCGGTGGCGTCAAGCGACCTGGTATCGTGCATCGTCTGGACAAGGAAACCAGCGGATTGATTGTCGCTGCAAAAAACGATCGAACCCATACCGATCTTTCGGCGCAATTCTCCGCGCGGACAATTGACCGGGCCTACCAGGCGTTGATCTGGGGTGTGCCGCGTCCACCGAGTGGAACCATCGAGGGCAATATCGGGCGCAATCGACAGAACCGTAAGAAAATGGCGGTGGTAAAAACCGGCGGCAAACCGGCCCGGACAGAATACAAGTTGCTGCAGCGGTTTGGAGAACGTGCGAGCCTTATCGAATGCAAACTTGCGACGGGGCGAACACATCAGATACGTGTCCATATGGCGCATATAGGGCACCCGGTAATCGGCGACAAAACGTATGGCGGTGGCATCAGCCGTGCACGCAAATCATCGCTCGGAGATAAAACATTAGACCATATCAAGACTCTGGACGGTCAGGCGTTGCACGCTTTCGCGCTCGGTTTCAGACATCCAGGGAGTGCAAAAACCGTCAAATTTTCGTCACAATTGCCAATTGAAATGAGCATATTAATTGCTTTGTTAGAAACCCTTTAATTCCTTGAAATCATCTTGTCGAATTCTTATCTATAGAATTGAACATAGGATTGCCAATTTGGCGTCTAACCTGTGCATAACAGATAAAAGACACCAATAAGAGGGGTAACAGGAATGGCTACAAATCTTCCCGCCGTCACCGGACTAGATCCGAGTACAAACCTGTCGCGCTACCTTTCAGAAATTCGCAAATTTCCAATTCTGGAAGCGCAGGAAGAATTCATGCTCGCCAAGAACTGGACCGAACGCGACGATACGGATTCCGCCCATAAGCTGGTAACCAGCCATCTGCGTCTTGTGGCTAAAATCGCCATGGGATATCGCGGTTACGGACTACCGCTCGGAGAACTGATTTCCGAAGGAAACGTAGGGCTCATGCAGGCGGTCAAACGATTTGACCCCGACAAGGGCTTCCGCCTTTCGACGTACGCTATGTGGTGGATTAAAGCGTCGATCCAAGAGTACATCCTGCATACCTGGTCGCTCGTGAAAATCGGCACCACCGCTGCCCAGAAGAAACTCTTTTTCAACCTGCGCAAATTGAAAGGGCAGCTCCAGGCCATTGACGATGGCGACCTCTCACCCGAGAACGTAAAGCAGATTTCTGAGCGACTGAACGTACCGGAAACAGAAGTCGTTTCGATGAATCGGCGACTTTCGGGCCCCGACAACTCTCTCAACGCGCCGCTAAAGGCCGAGGACGATGGCGAATGGCAGGACTGGCTGGTCGACGAATCGGCCAATCAGGAAGAAGTTCTTGGGGACCGAGAAGAGCTTGCGGGGCGGCGAAAGCTGCTGGCGAATGCCTTGACGAACCTCAATGAGCGCGAACGACACATTTTTGTCGAAAGACGTCTTACGGAGAACCCAAAAACGCTGGAAGAACTCAGCGAGGAATACAACATCTCACGCGAACGCGTACGACAAATAGAAGTTCGGGCGTTTGAGAAAGTACAAAAAGCAATTAAATCAGCGGCACTCGCTGCTTAGATTTGTTCAGCCGGTTTCTTCACCGTAAACCTATTCTCTTAGGCCTGTGTGGTTAATTTCTCGGCTATGGGTGCGGCATTGGTTTCTTTTTTGCCCACAAGATTTTCATCAATATTACCGGTTCTTTTATCATCTGATTTTTCGCTTGCAGGCAAAACGCATTCACCCCATTCCAGGATAAGGTCTTTTTGCTTTTCGCGAAGAAAATAGATACGTCGTTTGGCATTGAGCGCCCGGAACATGGCTACCGCGCCCGGCAATCCCAGGAAAAGCAACCAACCCATCGCCGCAGCGCTGTAAACGATGAACCAGGAATACACATCTGTAACTATTTTGATAGCAGTCGCCATGTCGTGCCCTGTAAGCCATAGATTGGCTAAAAAGGGCGAAAGTCCGGCCAAATTCATCCAGGCGACGCATTTGGTCAGATAGCGACCAGGTGTCATATCGACAATTCTGGCAACCAGGGTTGGTGCCAGACCCATTGCAAGCAACATCGCGGTAGGCAGCGCCGCAAAAATGATCGTAAGGCCAATGATCGCAAACATTAGCGGCTTAGAGCCTTTTTTGGATTTCGTAGCTGCCATATCAATCTAACCTGTCACGCTCATGAGAAGACGACATATGCCATTGTTCCGATGGAAACAGTCGCGCTTATTCTTGATGCTATTCGCCAACCCTGGCGTTGTGCACTTTCTTGAAATTCCTTTGACTCAAGTTGTGAAATTTCGCGGGCGGCATCATTAAATTCTTTTACAGCTTTTTTACGCGCCGTCTCATCCTGGCGAATGATTTTGTCGTTATTCAAACAATTTTGTAATTCCACCAAACTCCCCGATTGTCCAAGCGATTGAACCCGATCCCGAAGCTGGTCACGCATGGATTTTCCATTTACACGATCAACTGTCAGTTCCAGTTCCTTGGCCAACCATTGTGTCAGGTGGGGTAAGTTCTTGGGACCAAATTTAGACTGCATGCGGGCAAATATTCCCAGCATCGCGAGCTTGGTCGCGGTTGCATCGCTTGCGGCGTCGAGAGCTGCCAGCGGCTTATCGATGTTGGCTTTAATCCTGCAGGCAATGAATGCCACCAGGTGTCGATCAACAACCTTCGGCATGGACCCGTGTTGCTCCACGATTTCCTCAAGCGCTGGCAACACATCACGAATATTCTGAACATACTTGCCGAGCAGCACTTCACTTTGGCAGGGATAGGTGGGGTTGAGCATATATAAACATCGTTCAACACCGTATCCTGCTGCGGTCGATTTCAATAAATGCTGCATTTGCTTGAGCTGCGTAATTTCAGCTTCATAGATGATCGTCTCCGCACCACCTTGCAGCGTGTAACAGTCCAAGACCGCACCCGAAGAAATAGCCTCTGCAACAAGTTTGATGGATTTAGAATTTTTCCGGTAATACCCGTCGGCTAACATCAGACCCATCGCCGTTGGCATCGCCACCAAACCCTGGAACCTAACCGGACCGTGTTTATCCATTATCATGCAGGCCTGCGCTACTTTCCGCGCATCTAAACCCTTCTCTTTATCCGGCAGTCCACCGATTGCCAGGGTCTTTCGAAGGCGTCCCGCCAGTGAAAGATCTGTCACACCTCGGCGTAACCATTTTTCAAACCCTGAATCGAGAATTGTTTTGGCGGCTTTGGACCAGTTGTTGCCGAATGCGCTCGCGAGGGCCCTGCAGTTGGTATATTCTTTTCCGTCAAATTCAAAACTACGTTCTACGGCCCCCGTACGTATTTCCTGAACAGAAGAACGCAGGCCTCCGCCGAGCCATTGCTCAAGTTGCTCTAGCCCCCAGCGTTCGTAAGGATCGTCAGAAAGCAATCCTCGCAAAAGTTCACGTAATCCAAATGGTGGACGTCCACCATCCATCAAAGCTGAAAACGATCCGCGCGCCAATTTCGCATCAAGAACTTGTTCATCGGTCAATGTATCCAGGGGGCGTTCCCCGAGAGACATAACCAGCACAGTTACACCCAATGCATAGAAATCATCCCTGATCGTGCCCGGCCCGCGACCTATTGGCGGGGTCATACCGGATTCGATCGTTTCATACAAAACAGGTTGCAGATGAGCTGGAGCATGTGAAATGCAATCGCCGAGCAAAATCGAATTTCGTCCCCCGCCGTGCCAGTATATGTTGTCTGCTCGAATTGCCCTATGGCTAAGACCGCGTTGTGCCATATATCCCAAAGTTAAAACCGCAGGGGCAAGAAGCGTTTTTGCCATTTCATCGGGTTGTAGCGGCGTAACTCTCGACTCGTTTGCCGGAAACATTACTTCATGATCCGGTTTTCGAAAGATGATCGCAATCCGGCGACCTTCACCCCCCGGCCAGGCAATATCCTCGCACTCAACGGGCCTGAGCAGGTTCGCATCCATCATGTGTTTTAAATTGTTGAGGATATTTAATCGCGGGATCGATTCAGGACCACACACCCGGGCGAACAACGGCTCTTTAGGGGACTTGTCGTCGCGAACGGTATAAGCTTTAGCATTGCCAAGATTTAGGTTTGGCAGTGCTGAATCGGTCTGGATTCGATACCGATTTGCGATAACGACCTCAAAACCGGTCCTTTCCCCGGCGTCATCTGCGTTGTTTGACGAAGTGTCGGCCTCAGCCATAACTCTCTAAAATCCTAACCTAAAAAGGATTTAAGAGTAGGTTGCTAAAGCAAATTAACCGTTAACGGAAAAAGATCGTTAATATTTGTCCGGTCGCGTGATTTGCTTGGTGTTTTAAATCGCCAGCAATCGGGTCAATTTGCAAATGGGTCACGGACCAATATCGTATCATCCCGTTCGGGACTGGTGGAAAGCAAAGCAACAGGCGTCTCTATTAGCTCCTCAATTCGCCGGATGTATTTAACAGCGGTTGCTGGTAATTCCGCCCAACTTTGAGCACCGCATGTACTTTCGGTCCATCCATCTAAGGTCTCATAAATAGGCTCTACGCCTGCCTGCGCATCGCGTCCGGCCGGAAAGAAATCATATTCCTCCCCTTGATATCGATAGCCGATACACACCTTCAAACTGTCAAAGCCGTCCAATACATCGAGTTTGGTTAACGCAATACCATCGATGCCGCCAACTTTGATTGCCTGCCGGACCATGACCGCATCAAACCAGCCGCAGCGACGACGGCGACCGGTAACAGTACCAAACTCATTTCCTCGTTCGCCCAATTTTTGTCCCGTTTCATTGTCCTGTTCGGTGGGAAACGGACCACTGCCAACGCGCGTCGTATATGCTTTGGTAATTCCCAAAACGTAACCCGCTGCTTTCGCCGCCATGCCAGACCCGACCGCCGCCTGGGCCGCATGCGTATTAGAAGAAGTTACAAAGGGATAGGTTCCGTGGTCCACGTCGAGCATGGCACCTTGCGCACCTTCGAAAAGAATTCTTTTTTCCGTTCTGCTTGCTTCATGGAGTCGTTGCCAAACACTATCTGCGTATGGAAGCAACCTTGGTGCCAGCTCAGTCAGCTGTCTCAGAAGTTCATCGCGGTCTACGAGTGCTGCTCCAAGTCCCTTCAAAAGGGCATTGTGATGCATCAGAAGTTGATCGACTCGGGCCTCCAACGCATCAGGCTCCGCCAGGTCGCAAACCCGGATCGCGCGCCTGGCGACCTTGTCCTCATAGGCCGGGCCAATACCTCGACCGGTTGTTCCAATCTTGTCACTACCGCGCGCTTCTTCCCGTGCACGATCAAGGGCACCGTGCAATGGCAGTATCAATGTTGCGTTCTCGGCAACTTTAAGCGTCTCGGGCGAAACCTCGACACCTTGCTCCCGCAAACCATCTATTTCGGAGAGAAGTGCCCACGGATCAACAACGACGCCATTACCAATGATCGAAAGTTTTCCAGGACGAACCACACCTGACGGCAGGAGACTAAGTTTATAGGTAACATTGTCGATAACCAGAGTATGACCTGCATTGTGTCCTCCCTGGAACCGGACGACCACGTCGGCGCGGTGCGACAACCAATCAACGATTTTTCCTTTTCCCTCGTCCCCCCATTGCGAGCCGACGACCACTACATTTGCCATTTTGGCTTCTATCCCTTTGCCGGTTCAGGGCCGGTTTTCCCTAGAATATGTGAACAACCCAAGCGAATCGCCTCTGCATTCAAATCTGAACTGATTTCCAGTGCCGAAACCGTAATCCAGTCTTCTTCTTGCAATCTCAAAATCGTCTCACGGGACGTCGTACCGGACACCAGAATACGTTTCCGACCTGCCGGTTTGGGGAGCATGCCAAGAAGAGTGTCGGTGTAAAGCGTAACACCGGTGGCCCGCTCTCCGTCCTCGTCAATGGATTTGCCCTCAACGCGATATCTTCCGCCACGCGCGAGCTCGCCGGCAAGGCCCTTGGCAAATATCGAGAAGCCGATGCCTGTGTGATATTCAAACCCTCTGTTTTCGGCTGGGTCGAGCGTTAACTGCAATTCCGGCGAGGCACCGCGCAAGTGACCAACAACGACCTCGAGTCGTTCTCTTTCAGCCGCCGCGGTCTCAGGCAAGTTGAGCGCCTTTAGGGTGTCTAGGGCACTGTCTACAGTGCCCGTCGCTTCCAGCATTGATATTAGAATATCGGTTGCCGGCCCGGCCACTGATCGGACTGCTTCGGGATCTTTGCGGTCCAGCGCCGCCCTGATCTCGGCTGCCGCGCCTTCTGACAACTCGTATTGATCCACAATGCTGGGGACCAGACGCGGAACAGTCAGGTCGACGCTAAAATTGTCGACCCCAATTGTACTGATTGCATTTGCAGCCAAAATGATTATTTCCGTATCAGCCAACGGCGATCCGGATCCGATCAATTCCGCACCAACCTGAAGAATTTGCCGTTCGGGTCGCAGCTGGCTCCCTCGGACACGTAAGACGTCGCCAGCATAGGAAAGACGTAATGGCCTTGGCGATTCCCCAAGTCGAGTCCTGGCAATTCTCGCTATTTGCGGCGTGATGTCTGCACGAACGCCCATCATCCTTTGTGAAACCGGGTCCATAAGACGAAAAGTCTGCGGGGCCAGGGCCACACCGGCGCCGCTCAACAACCCATCTTCAAATTCAGTCAATGGTGCTTTAACACGCTCATATCCGTTCTGACCGAAGAACGCCATTATCCGCTCGACAATGTCAGCTTCGAAAGCCGCATCGTCAGGCAATACATCTCTCAAGCCAGCAGGCAGCAATGCGTGTTTTTCTTTTTCAGTCATGTCGTTCCGCCGAATGACGGCAAATGAAAATTAATTGACGGCACAGTTTACTGCGCGTATCGCGGCGTATCTACCGGGTTTGAGGCCCCTGTGCAAACGGATTTGAGAATCGATTAGAAAAGTGAGGTTATGCCCTCCAGCATTCCCTCCGCATTTACGAGATCAACGCGTTTTCCTTGAATTAGGAAGCTGATGTCATTGGGTATCAAAATATGATGAGCTGTCCCCGCGAACAGCCTTTGCCGATCACTCCGAAATTCAATCAGCTGAAATCGAGATGAAACATTGATGGTGCCAACAGGAGTGTCGGTACTTTCTACAACAATGTTGCCAATTATTCTGCTGGTCCGAGAGGGCGGACTTTCAGCATGAATATTAACATTATTCAGCCGACGAACTCTCGTCTCCAGAAGTTTTCTGTCATCATAAATAATCGAGACAGTATCAGTGGGGTTGTCCTGATCCGGCGAAATTGGCACCCAATACCACCCATTGTCCTTAAACAAATTTAGCCAGTCATCAAACTGTCGATGATCGAGCAGCTGAGATTCCTTGAACAAAAATAGTTCGATCGATCTTAATTGCTCTTGCTCTAAATTTTTTTGACCCGCCATCGCATTTAATCCGTCATATAATGCGACCAGGCATCGAACATATTTCGTATATGCAATTCACTCAGCCCATTTTCGGCACACCAACCACCATCTTCATCCGGCGCATCTCCGCCTAAGCCCCGTGATGTCGCTATCCAATCATTTCCATCGGTCATTAAACCTCGACGAATCCGGTCATAGGTCTCTAAATCATCGGTCAAAACAGGGGACGCCACAGCATTTGTGATATTCGCAAATCGGATTGTGTCATGGAACATCTTCTCGGGAGCCCCTTTTAGGCGGAAGCAAAACCCCAGGACTTCCGTTTGGTCCACGCTCACCGGCCTGATAACGCGGAGCTGACGAAACTGACTCATAAAAGATATCGTTGGATAAATATTCGTATTCCAACGCATAACTCCCAAAATCTCTTGCGTCCTCGCATTGCCCTTAGCCGCCTCCATGGCAGCGTAGTAGTCGTCAAACGAAGAATCGTTCCTAGCGGCCACCAGTTTCGCATCGTCATGGTAATCACCGAGGTAACTATGGCCAAACCGATAAGCCCACAAACCAACCTGATCCTCCCAAAATTCCCAAGGAGCCCCATTCTGGCGCATTTGACGAACTCCTATTTCACCAGCGCCATCTGAGTAGGTTGTGTCGTCTTGTTGGTTCGCTGCTTCGATTGAGGATTGATGTACACAGTTCGGATGCAAACCATCACACAGATTTTCGAATACGAGCTTCCAGTTTCCCTGATAAAGGTGACGCGCAACGCCTCCAGCGACCTCTATTTCGCCATCCGGTGCGCGATCGACCAAATCGTCGATAGAAGTCGCAATTGGTCCGAGAAATTCCTCGAGTGTTGGACCGGTAGGAGACAAAGACGCAAAAACGAATCCGCGATACTCCGCCATTCGAGGAACATGTGTCATCCCATATGCGGGGTCTCCGGGCTGCACCGCGCTTTTCTCGTAACCTCGTGGACGCGGGACGGCGATGAGAGTTCCATCGGTGTCATATTCCCAACCATGGTAGCAACATCGATATGTTTCAGAACTACCATTCTCTGGACGGATAACTTGCGCACCACGATGCCCGCACCTATTAAACAACACTTTAATTTCGCCATCCGAGTGGCGAGTCATAACGACGGGTTGAAGTGCAATATCGGTGCAATAAAAATCGCCAGGATTCTGAACTTGGCTAACGTGACCAATATAAATCCAGGCGACAGAAAATATTTTCTCTATTTCAAGCTCAAAAATCTCTGTGTCATTGTATACGCGGCGGTGCACTCTGTCCGCCTGCACCAGCTGTTCGACATCCATAGCTACACCCTGTTATTTTGGGTTAATCATGAAGCTTAAGCTCTGCCCGAGCAAGCTTTGGCCCTAGACATACAACAACATTCGAGCGAACTGATGATTCAGCAACAACAGCAACACAAAAGACATGGATAATAGTCATGTCGATAACTGGGTCGCGGCAGCGAAGAATTTTGCAACAAAAACTAGTTCCGCGACCACTCCCAAAGATTTGCCAGAAAATTCAAAGCCAGTCGCGGCAGTAATTACCGCCGCAGATTTCCCGATCGATCCACATGACCTCACCGGCGCTGCAGCGGGCACGTTTTACGTTATCCGAAATACCGCGGGGCTGGTGACACCGGGCGCTGGCGACGGGATGGACTTTTCAATCGGCGCTGCGCTCGAATTTGCCGTCCAAGTCTGTAATGTAGAACACCTTATCGTCCTGGTTAGTCCAAATTGTGGGCTTCTAAATTGTCTCTTGAATGAAGAAGCGGAAGGAATAGCAGCGATTGTCGATGGTCAATACCTGCCCAGCTGGACGCAACTTACCGCTTCCGCGATCAACCGCGTTGGCAGTGCCAATATTCCGGATAGCGAGCGGCAACGTATATGCAGCCAGGAGCTAACGCGGATTTCATTTGAAAACCTGATGACCTACCCTTGGATTCTCGATCGTGTTTATACAGGGTCAATCGCACTTCATGGCTGGTTTTACGATGAACGAAACCGCGAATTTTCCTGGTTCGACCCCGCAGGGGATGAATTCATCTCCAACTAAACGCTTGCGTCAATGGAGGGAAAACTCAATTGAGTGGCTTCAAGAACATGAGGAACTTCACGAATAGTTTGTAATACGTCTTCGCTTACTTCGTGATCCAATTCGAGAAGTGCTACCGCATCACCGCCAGGCTTCGTTCTGCCAAGGATAAAGTTCGCAATATTGACGCCTGCATTTGCCATCGCCATACCGAACGCACCGATAATGCCCGGCATATCCCTGTTCACCGTATAAACCATTTGACGCCCCAATGAGGCTTCCATCGGGACGCCGCCAATTTCCACAATCCGTGGCTTATCGCCACCAATAAGAGTACCAGCAACGGAAAGCTGTCGCTTTTCAGTTTTCACAGTGAGATGCACCAGCGTTTGATATTCGCACTCCCTTTCGTGATTGACGATGGACACACCGATATTACGGTCCCGCGCAATAACTGGAGCATTGACCATATTCACCGATTCCATGGCGGGAGACATCACACCGGTAAGCGCGCAAGCGGTGAGCGGCTTGGTGTTCAAACTTGCGGCATGTCCCTCATATTCGATAGTAATGGACTGCAAACCCGTTTCTATAATTTGCCCCGCAAAACCACCAAGCAATTCAGCGAGATGCATATAAGGCTTCAGTTTTGGCGCATCTTCTGCCGATACCGACGCCATATTGATGGCATTTACGACGGCGCCGCTGAGCAAGTAATCGGACATCTGTTCGGCAACCTGAAGTGCAACATTTTCCTGTGCTTCAGCGGTCGCCGCACCGAGATGAGGAGTTGCCACGACATTATCCATCCCGAACAAACTGTAATTTTCAGGGGGTTCAGTCGGAAAAACATCGACAGCGAATCCGCCAACTTTGCCAGATTCAAGTGCGGATTTAATATCTTCCTCAACGACCAATTCCCCGCGTGCGCAATTCACGATCAGGACGCCATCACGCATTTGCGCAAATGCGGTCTTGTTCAGTACATCTCGTGTGGCATCAGTTAATGGCGTATGCAGCGTTATGATATCGGCACGCGGAAATAATTCTTCCAATTCGACCTTTTCGACGCCAAGGTCCTGCGCTCGATCCACTGTCAGGAAAGGGTCATAGGCAACAACGCGCATTTTTAGCCCGATCGCCCGCTCGGCAACGCGTGAACCGATATTGCCGCAACCGATGATCCCGAGTGTTTTGCCAGTGAGCTCTGTACCCATAAAACGGGATTTTTCCCACTTCCCTGCCTGTGTCATTTGATCCGCCGACGGAATCTGGCGTGCCAAGGCAAACATCATCGCGATAGCATGTTCTGCTGTCGTTATTGCATTGCCGAACGGTGTATTCATAACCACGACGCCGTTTGCCGAGGCCTCATCTATATTGATGTTGTCAACGCCGATACCCGCTCGCCCAACAACCTTCAAATTCTTGGCTGCAGCTAACACTTCTGGGGTCACTTTGGTCGCAGAACGCACGGCCAAGCCATCATAGTTGCCAATGCACTCAATCAGCTCCTCCGGCGTCATACCGGTTTTAACGTCAACTTCAAGCCCTCGGTTCTTGAATATGTCGACCGCACGCAAGCTCAAACTGTCAGAAATTAATACTTTTGGCATTTTATCCTCACTCCGCTTCCATCAACTCGGCTTTGACCGAGGCGTAAGCCCAATCGAGCCACGGAAACAAATCCTGCAAATCTCGGGTTTCAATAGTCGCGCCAGCCCAGATTCTTAATCCGGGAGGTGCATCGCGATATCCATTTATGTCGTACGCGACATTCTCACGTTCTAAAATTGTGTCGATCTTCTTTGGAACTTTCGCCCGCGCATCTTCGGGTAATTCGAGGAACCACGGGTCAACGATGCTCAGGCATACAGATGTGTTTGATCTGATATCCGGCGCTGCCGCGAGGAAATCAACCCAGTCGGTATTATCGACCCACTTCGTGATTGCGCTCAGATTAGCGTCTGAGCGGTCAATCAAACTCTTGGCGCCGCCAATTGACTCAGCCCATTTCAAACCATCAAGCGCGTCCTCGACGCATACCATCGATGGTGTATTGATTGTCTCACCGCGAAAGACGCCTTCATTCAATTTTCCGCCAGATGTCAGGCGAAAAATTTTTGGCATGGGCCAGGCAGGTACATAGTTTTCAAGACGCTCGACGGCCCTGGGACTTAAGATAAGAATTCCGTGTTGGGCTTCGCCACCCATAACCTTTTGCCAGGAATAGGTAATAACATCGAGCTTTTCCCAAGGGAGAGGCATTGCAAATGCAGCCGATGTGGCATCACAAATTGCCAAACCTTCACGATCCGACGCAATCCAATCCCCGTTGGGTACTTTTACGCCAGAGGTAGTGCCGTTCCAGGTAAAGACGACATCGCGTGACCAATCGGCTTCGGATAAATCCGGAAGCTCGCCGTAGCCCGATTTGATCACCCGAACATCTTCAAGCCGCAATTGTTTTGTGACATCGGTTACCCAACCAGAACCGAAACTCTCCCAGGCTAAGACGTCGACGCCCCGAGCGCCTAATAACGACCAAAGCGCCATTTCAACCGCGCCTGTATCGGAGGCGGGTACGATTCCAATTCGATAATCATCCGGGAGCCCTAAAATATCTCGCGAACGCGACAAAACTTCGCCAAGGCGCTCTTTGCCGGGGCCAGATCTGTGTGACCTGCCAACAAGCGCATCGCCAAGCGCTGAAGCATCCCAACCGGGACGTTTGGCGCAGGGACCAGAGGAAAAACAAGGATTGTTCGGTAGCCGCGCAGGACGCGCGAAGCTTTCATTTGTCATAATAACTCTCCCTTACAGAAGAGGCGCAACCCGTTGGGGGGTCGTGGCCCGCGGTTCTTGTAGTGGGATGACCGTTAAGGGTCAATGAAAGATTTGAAAAAGATTGAAGATGAGCGAATTTGTCGCATCGAGCTATTGAATACGGAACAAATGAAAACGTCATATCATCTGATTCGAACGAACTTTCCCCAATTGTAACAATTGCGGATATGCTTAGACTTTTCGATGGTGGCATGAATTCTAGCAGTGGAATTCGAAGCTGCGTATGTGCCATGAAACGGTGAGAATTTGTCTGACTTACCACATATTCTGGTCGTCGATGACGACACGCGACTGCGGGACCTGCTACAGCGCTATTTGAGCGACAATGGATTTTCTGTCTCGTCAGCTTCAAGTGCTGCGGAGGCCAGAAAACTATTGGCCGGCATAACCTTCGACCTCATCGTGCTCGATGTCATGATGCCGGAAGAAGATGGGTTAGCCTTTACCGAATGGCTCAGGCCACGAAACGACGTTCCTATCCTTATGTTAACTGCGCGAGGCGAGGTACAAGATCGAATTGCGGGTTTCGAGAAAGGGGTAGACGACTATCTGTCGAAACCGTTCGATCCACAGGAACTCCTCCTGCGCATCACAACTATTTTAAGGCGCGTACAGAGTTCGGCACCAATGGAGCCACTGATTGATATCCAGTTCGGCAGCTGCATATATAAATCGGACCGGCAGGAACTTTGGCAGGATGGACAGCGCATACATCTCACGGAAATGGAAGCGAGCCTACTTCAGAGCCTGGTCGCTGAACTTGGCAACCCAGTGAGCCGTGAGACACTCATTCAGAACAGTGGTATCAGCGGGGGCGTGAGAACTGTAGATGTACAGGTAACGAGATTGCGACGAAAAATTGAACCTAACTCCCGCAGCCCTCGTTATATTCAAACTGTTCGGGGACACGGTTATGTTTTACGTCCCGATTAGAGATACCGTCCGATGATTTCTATCAAACAGTTCCTGCCACGTACGCTGTTCGGACGTTCGGTTATGATCATCGTCACGCCGCTCGTTCTCTTACAGGTCGTTTCTACCTGGATATTTTATGACCGCCATTGGGAAACAGTAACAAGGCGTCTTGCGTCGGCTGTCGCTGGTGAAATTTCCAGCGTAATTGATAACCGGCGTAATTTCCCGGGCGAAGAAAATCAGACTTGGGTCTTCTTTTCAGCGGGCGCCAATTTAGGTCTTCGGATTAGTGTCCGCAAAGACGACATCCTTCCGAATTCACCAAGAACAACCGGTTCCTCTACCCTTGATGAACTGCTTGGAAATGCCTTGCGGGAGCGCGTTCGACGACCCTTTCACATGGATACTGTGAGCCATGAGCGCGAAGTGAGGATTCAGGTTCAATTGCCAGACGGTGTTATGGATGTTGTCGTCGATAGAGAACGGCTCTTTAGCTCAACAACCTATATATTCGTCATGTGGATGGTCGGCACATCAATGCTGCTCTTCGCCATCGCCACTATATTTATGCGCAACCAGGTACGGCCGATAAGGCGTTTGGCAACAGCAGTCGACAATTTTGGTAAGGGTCGGGAAGATTCTGACTTCAAGCCGGAAGGGTCCACCGAAATTCGTCAGGCAGCGGCGGCATTCAATCTCATGCGCGAACGCATTCAGCGGACGATGAACCAGCGGACGGAAATGCTGGCGGGTATTTCCCACGACCTTCGCACGCCACTCACCCGCATGAAGTTGCAGCTCGCCATGTTGGGTGATTCACCCGAAATTGCCGAACTTTGTTCCGATGTCGAAGAAATGGAAAAAATGGTCGAGGAGTATCTCGCATTTGCCCGTGGCGAGAGTGCCGAGCAAGTCGCAAATGTAAATGTATCGGCCATTCTTCGAGATGTCGTCAACGGCGCTCACCTCAACGAGACACCTGTGTCCCTGGAAACCAAGGATCGCATTTTCATCCCGCTTAAACCGAACGGCTTCAAACGTGCGGTTACCAATTTGGTCAATAACGCAATGCTCTACGGCGAGAAAGTCGCTGTTGAGCTAAGTGAAATTCAGGGAGCCATACAAATTACCGTCGATGATGATGGGCCGGGAATCCCGGAGGATGAACGTGAGGAAGTTTTTAAACCCTTTTACCGGCTCGATAGTGCGCGCAATCCCGATACTGGCGGCAGCGGCCTCGGGCTAACGATTGCCCGAGACGTCATCAGGGCTCACGGCGGAGACCTCACTATCGAAGAATCATCGATGGGAGGAACGAGAATCCGCATGAGGCTTCCCGTCTAAATTTACCGGTGCAGTCAGCGGTTTTAGTACAGAAAACAGATACTCTGCGATCTTTTCCGAGCCTGCCGGATTCGTATGCATTGAGTCGAAAAAATCCTGGTAGGTAAGATTAATTTCGCTGGCGAGATCTACACACACCGCTCCTTTTGACCGACATGCCGATAACATTTCCTGATTGAATAGCCGCTGAAGTTCATGAACCTTGGCTGCTTCTGCCGAACGCGCGAACAATATTCCATTCCGCGAATGCGCATCACCACGACGCTGGGTTACAAGAATAGGTGTCGCCCCTCTCTCAACAGCAAGCTGTATAAGACGTAAAACCCGTTGGCGGTAGGTGGATAACCTTTTGATATAGGGTTTCCTGTGGATTGCCGGCGGTGCTACTGGCTTTAAAGGTGTCGGTGCCCATGCTCGATAAGCCAGTCGCAATTCAGATGCCAATATTGACCCCCGTACAACGCGAATTAAGCGAATAACCGCGCTGTTATTGATCGCATACCGGCGGAACTTGCCCCATCCATTGGCAGGTACAATGGCATCATAGCTTCCGTCTGCTGGAAGCACCGCATCATTAATGCCGATATAGAACAAAATGATTTTGGGCTGGAGGTTCGGTACACGCAGTAGCCAGTTTTCCAGACTATAAATATGGCCGATTGTCGAATGCCCGTTAATTCCAGCATTACCCACGGTAATGGGAATTCCTGCCTGCCGGAATTTTTGTTCGAGTTGGAAAGTCCAGGTTTCGCTATCGTCGCTGTACAACTCATCTGTCGTACTGCCGCCGATGGCCAGGATATCAATTGCTGCGGCACTCTGATGTGATCCACGCAAGCCCCACCGGTCGCGGCTATATCGAACGATGCCACCATCCGGACGAATTTCACTAACGTCGTGCTGTAAATTCAAATCTCGAGGCACGTGCACCGTACCCAGGCCACCGCCTTTCAACCACGAACCGAATATCAATTCACCGCCAAGAAGACCGACCAACAAAATTGCGGCATTCCAGCCGACAATTTTTTTCAAACTCGAAATGACGGGCGTACCGGTTTGAGCAATGTGAGTATTAACCGAGGACTAATCAGCTTTATCCGCCGTCCGGTTGACAACGCCAAAAGGAAGAAATGCTGCAACCTGAACAGCCTGTTTAAGGCGGCGATCCAGAAATGCCATCGTCTTTGTTAGATCGGCTGTGTCGTCACGTATCCAGATGCCCATTGCAGCCAGATTTATGACGGCCAATCCTTTCGTACGGATACGACCGGCTAAACCGGTTGAACTAATTCCGGCAGACTCAAGGACCCAGGCCATAGCATCAAAATAATTTGGCATTAGACGAAGAGAGGTTAAAGGATCAAGCGGCATATCCCGAAGTATGGATGTAACCGCCGCCTTGTGCGGCGCGAGAGCATCAAAACGCCTTAGTATTGCATCCAGCAATCGATCATGAGCCGGTTCGTCAGCTGCCGACGGATCGGTCCCCTCGACAACGGAGGTAGTTGTCTGCACGATGATGGCGGCAACAATGTCCGCCTTTGACGCGAATTCAGCATACAATTGCTTTAGGGAAACATCAGCCTCCTTCGCAATCTTCGACAGCGACACATCACCCCAACGGGCTTCAGCGGCGCAATCCAGCGCGGCATCCAGAATTTTTCTTCGGTTATTTTGAGGTCGTTTCGCCATGTTCGCTACGATCCTATCTGCGTCTCCATATTATGCGCTCTGCGACGAGGTTCCAAGTATTCTAAACAGGCGAAAATTTTGGCGGAATTCATTGAAACGGCGCGGCGCGTGTGCGATTTTTAAATATCTCGAACTTGGAACGACGTCACCATGCCACGTGCCGCTCTTCACAATTTGATGCAAATCATTCTCCACCAGCCGAGATTGAGTCGTACGCGCGAGCGGGAACTTCTGAAAAAATTGAGAAATGGCGATAAAAGTGCCGCACAAGAATTGGTCACGAGTCATCTGCGGTTTGTTCTGCATATTGCTCGCCGATATAAAAGCCATGGCCATCCACTTGCTGAATTAATTCAGGAAGGAACTGTCGGGCTCATGGAAGCGCTTAAGCGTTTCAATCCCGATAAGGGCACGCGGCTTTCCACGTACGCAATGTGGTGGATCAGAGCGGCTATTCAAGATTATGTCATTCGCTCCCGGTCCCTAGTGAAAATTGGAACGACAGCCGCGCAGAAATCACTATTTTTGAATATCAGGCGCCGTATGGCAGAACGTCCGTGGGAAGAATCATTACCTGAAGAATTGGCGCGTTTTCTGGCGACGCGCTTTAACACCTCTGTTACGGATGTGGTTAAATTTGCGCGCCGCATTAGACGGCCGGATCAATCCCTCGATTTTCCCGCGGGACAAGACGGTTCTGCAACATTCGTTGACCAGGTCATTGATGATCGACCAACGCCCGAAGATACGCTTATTAAGGATAGAGACAGTCGATATTGGCGCGACAGGTTGGTCAGCGCTCTATCATCGCTTCCGCCTCGCGAATCTTTCATAATTCGGCGACGATTCCTCGCAGATCGAACCCCCAGCCGGGCTGATTTAGGTGCTGAGCTCGGCCTCTCTAAGGAACGGGTTCGACAATTAGAGGTTCGGGCACTCGCAAAACTAAAAGGGCTTTTACAGCCGTTGCGAGAACATGCTGAAGCAGCAGGTCAATCCCTTCCGGGCAAACCGCCTCGTATCGCGTAATTTCTCAGCTTGCCAGTTCGCGGGAACGGGTTTCTGCCGCAGCCACAGCGCGGCTCATCAAATTTTGCAAACCATCATCGGCCATAAGGATCTCAAGAGCTGCGGCCGTCGTTCCACCCGGACTGGTAACGTTTTCTCGTAGCGTCGAAGCACTTTCGGTCGATTGGCGCGCCAGTTCACCACTCCCTGCAACGGTAGCCAGCGCCAATCGCGCAGCTAGGTCAGGATCCAGACCGACTTCGATTCCTGCCTGCGCCAGACACTCAATCAGGAGGAACACATAAGCGGGACCGCTGCCTGAAACCGCGGTAACACCATCAATCAATGCCTCATTCTCTACCCAGCCGACCTCACCAACGGCTTCCAGCAAGGTAGTTGCAACTGACTTTTGCTCTTTTGAAACAGCGTCACTGCCATACGCGACGGTTATGCCGCGCCCAACAGCGGCAGGTGTATTGGGCATGCTACGAACAATCGCTGCATTTTCGCCCAGACAATTTAAAAAATAGGACGACGGCTTGCCCGCAGCGATGGACAAAAACATCGGTCCCTTATCGACAAAACGGGCATAGAGAGGAACGATTTCATCCATTGCCTGCGGTTTAACTGCAAACACAACGATATCGGGGGAGTAGCTCTGCGGCACACCCTCAAGTTTCTCGACCACGGATACTCCGAATTGATTTTGTAGAGCATCGCCGCCAAAGGGCTCAACGACTAAGACATCTTCTGCGGCCAGATCACGATCCAGCCAGCCGGAGAGAAGAGCCCCGCCCATCTTGCCGCATCCAACAAGTAGTAAATTTTGATCCACAATCATCCTCCCCACAGCCCATACAGGACGCCGTCAATCAGGAAGCACAGCGGCGTCAAAAAAAGTATTTTAGTAACATAGAAAGGGAAGGAAAAAACGTTCCGTGATCTAGGCTTCGCCGACCGTGTCGATCATTGCGGCGTCAAATGCCTCCTCAGGAGTTTTCCCGCCCCAGACAACATAATTAAATGCCGGATAGAATCGTTCACTTTCTATCAAGGCTATTTCCACCATGTCTTCGACCTGTTCGACGCTGGCGCCAGAAATGCCACGCAGCAGCATCGCGTGCCTGAAAACAGGCAACCCACGATCAGCCCACAGGTCGAAATGCCCGACGGCGAGCTGTTCATTTACCCTTGCCATCAAATCATTAAATGCCGTCCGGCGGTGATCTGGCACGGTAAGCTCAAATGCACAGGCGAAATGCACCGCACAAATGTCGTCCAGCCAGGAAAAAAATAGGCGATAATCAGTCCAACGACCGGAAATTTCCGCAGCAATCTCATAGTCTGCCGACCTTTCGAACGTCCATCCCTGGGCGCCGGCAATCTGTTCAATTAGATCGATCGGATTGGTGGTAACCTGACTCGAATCCTTTACTGCCGTTACCGCCATTTGAGATCCCCCATAAATACGCGACAATGAACGATACCAACCGAAATCTAAGAAGATATTGTGTTGGCATCGCCATCAACTACCATATGTAGGGTGCCAAAAGCAGAGTCGGGGTGCAAGGGTAGATTTAAATAAAAGCGTCAGTTTCTGTGGAAAACTGAATTTATTTGTTCAAGCCTTTTTGGCCTTCGGTCGTTTACGACGTACTGCCTTCTTTGGGCGCGAGGTTTTCGTCTGACTGGCTTCCAGTTCACTAAGCTTGGCAGCAAGCTCCTCTTGCTGGATACGGGCTTGCGTCGCCATTTCCTTGACAGCCTCGAACTCGTCGCGAGTCACCAAATCGAATCTGGACATAACACGCTCAACCTGTTGTTTGACCAACGCTTCGACTTCCCGGCGAATGCTTTCGATAGTCCCAACCGCCCCACCCGCCAATTTGGCGGCATCATCAAAGATTCGGCTTCGAGTTTGCATGTTCACATCTCCGAATGTTGAAAAGCTGCAGCTCAATCTCGCTCCACTACTATATAGGGACTTTTCAGAAATTTTACACCGGTCAAACGCATTGGTTGATAGCACTGTACAATCTGCGTTGCCCGTGCTTAATCAAAGCCAATCTATTTCCTCATTCCAATTTAAGATTCATGAGTAGAGTTCAGAGCCATGGCACAAACTGAATACAAATCAGATATTGAAATAGCCCGTGAAGCGGACATGCGACCCGTTGTCGACATTGCCAAAGAGCGGTTCGATATAGCGCCAGAACACCTTGATCCTTACGGTCATTACAAGGCGAAGATTTCACTTGATCATGTCGCCACGCTTCCTGATCGCCCCGATGCAAAGCTCATACTTGTTACGGCAATGACGCCAACCGCAGCCGGGGAAGGCAAGACAACCACAACTGTCGGCCTGGGTGATGGTTTAAACCGGATCGGTAAAAATGCTCTGATTTGTCTGCGCGAACCTTCTCTGGGACCTTGCTTTGGAATGAAAGGTGGCGCAGCTGGCGGCGGATTTGCGCAAGTTGTGCCAATGGAAGAAATCAACCTGCATTTTACGGGTGATTTTCACGCGATCGGCACGGCGAACAATCTGCTCTCTGCGTTGATAGATAACCACATTTACTGGGCGCAGGAACCGGCCTTGGACCTTAGGCGTGTTACCTGGCGACGTGTTGTTGACATGAATGACCGCGCCCTGCGCTCAATCGTGACGTCGCTGGGCGGTGTCGCAAATGGTTTTCCCAAGGAAGCAGGATTCGATATTACGGTCGCTTCTGAAGTCATGGCGATCTTTTGTCTCGCGCAAAGCATCGAAGACCTAAATAGCAGGCTTGCGAATATTGTTGTCGGTCACACACGTGATCGTAAACCGATCTATGCTCGTGACCTAAAGGCAGACGGGCCCATGACGGCACTTTTAAAAGACGCAATCAAGCCTAACCTGGTTCAAACGCTGGAAAATAACCCCGCCTTTGTTCATGGTGGCCCTTTCGCCAATATTGCTCACGGCTGTAACTCCGTTATAGCGACAAAGACAGCCCTCAAACTTTCCGATTATGTCGTGACCGAGGCGGGCTTCGGCGCCGATTTGGGGGCCGAGAAATTCTTTGACATCAAATGCCGTAAAGCGGGTTTAACACCGAACGCGGCAGTTGTTGTTGCAACCGCCCGCGCCCTAAAAATGCATGGTGGAGTCAAAAAGGACGAACTTGGCAACGAAAATCTGGAAGCATTGCAGAAGGGTCTCGATAACCTGTCCCGACACGTCAACAACGTTCTTGGTTTTGGCGTGCCGGCAGTGGTCGCAATCAATCGATTTGTAACCGATAGCGATGCGGAAATAGCGATGATCCGCGAACGATGTGCCGAACAAAATGTCGAAGCTATTGATTGCACACATTGGGCCAATGGCGGCGCTGGCACGGAAGAACTGGCGAATAAAGTTGTGGAACTAGCCGAGGGCAATGACGGTTCTTCCTTCAAGTATCTATATGATGACGAAATGCCCCTCTGGAACAAAATTGAGGCAATCGCTCAAAAGATTTATGGGGCGAGCGAAATTGCCGCGGACACAAAGATTCGAAACCAAATACGCGATCTTGAAAAGGAGGGTGCCGCCAAATTCCCGATTTGTGTCGCTAAGACACAATATAGCTTCTCAACCGATGCCAACCTCAAAAATGCACCAAGCGATCATGTCGTGCAGATAAGGGAGGTAAGGTTGGCCAATGGTGCGGAATTTTTGGTTGTGGTCTGTGGTGACATTATGACGATGCCTGGATTACCTCGTGTGCCGGCAGCGCACGATATAAAAGTCGACGAAAAAGGAAATATTACCGGCCTGTTCTAGAAGCAAAAAGTAACTGCTTTTGACACCTTTTCTTGAAGCAAACCATTGTGAACCCTATAAGATACGCCAACGCAATGCGTGACAGGACTAAATCATGATCCTAGTTACAGGTGGTGCCGGATTTATCGGATCAAACCTCGTCGCGGAGCTTGAATCCGCCGGGGCAAATGACATCGTCGTATGCGATAGGCTGGGCAGCGATGAAAAATGGCGCAACATTGCCAAGCGTGATCTTGCGGACATCATCGCGCCTGAGAACGTTTTGCCCTTCATAGATAGCAATGCCAATCGTCTTGAAACTATTTTTCATCTCGGCGCCATTTCTGCGACCACCGAGACCGACGCCGACCTCATTATTGATAATAATTTCCGGCTTTCCTGCGAGTTATGGACGCGTTGTACCCGATATGGGATCCCGTTTATTTATGCGTCATCCGCGGCCACATATGGCGACGGTGCAGTGGGATTCGACGACAATGGAGATCGGGACCATCTCGCCAGCCTGAAACCTTTAAACGCTTATGGGTGGAGCAAACATCTTTTCGATCGGTGGGTAAGTCGAACTTTAGCTACAGAGTCGAACGATCAGGCACCACCGCAATGGGCTGGATTGAAGTTCTTCAACGTGTACGGCCCAAACGAATATCACAAAGAGGGACAAATCAGCGTAGCGCTAAAAAATTATCGTGAAATTTCAGCGGGTGGCCCAGCCGTGCTCTTCCGGTCACATAATCCGGACTACGAGGATGGTGGGCAAAGCCGTGATTTTGTATGGGTCGGCGACTGCGTAAAAGTGATGCTTTGGCTAATGGAAACCCCTTCGGTTTCAGGGCTCTTCAACCTCGGCACAGGAAAGGCCCGGAGTTTTGCTGATCTTGCCAATGCGATATTCGCCGCCGCAAAAATTACGCCGGAGATTAAGTTTATCGACACGCCGATCGCTATTCGGGACAAGTATCAGTATTTTACGGAAGCCCGTATGGATCGCCTGCGGCAGGCCGGGTATTCCGCTCCCTTTACGGATTTGGAAAACGGCGTTTCGCAATATGTGCGTAACTTCCTCGCGACCGAGGACCCTTATATTTAAAACACCCCCAGAAAGAGGGCATTAAGTCAATGTATGCACTAGCGTTTCCGGCCATCGATCCCATCGCGCTAGAACTTGGCCCTCTCGTCATCCGATGGTACTCCCTGGCTTATGTTGCAGGGATTCTACTTGGTTGGCGCTATATCATTATCCTCGCAGCAAAATCCGATATCGGTGTCGATCGCGGACATGTTGACGATTTTATAATTTGGGCGACGCTTGGTATCATTCTCGGCGGTCGGTTCGGATATGTGATCTTCTACAACCCTGGTTATTTCGCAGATAACCCTCTCCTGATCTTTGCTATGTGGCAGGGTGGAATGTCCTTTCACGGAGGACTCATTGGCGTCATCCTCGTTACCTGGGTTTTCGTCCGCAAAAAGAACATCTCATTTCTGACCTTTGGCGACATGGTATGTGCTGCGGCACCAATAGGTCTTTTTTTCGGCCGTATCGCCAATTTTATTAATGGTGAGTTATACGGCCGAATAACGGATGTCCCTTGGGCTATGGTCTTTCCACGGGGCGGCTCAGAGCCACGTCATCCCAGCCAGCTTTATGAAGCGGGTCTCGAAGGGTTGTTGTTGTTCTGCGTTATCGCAGCAATGATTTACCGGTTCAATGCCATGGCGAGACCGGGTTTATCCATGGGGGTATTTATGGCTGGATACGGACTGTCACGTTATATCGTAGAGTTCGTCCGAGAACCTGACGCCCACCTGGGGACCCTCTACGGCATCGCGACCATGGGGCAACTCTTGTCTCTACCATTAATCATCATCGGTGCCTGGCTAATTCACCGGGCCCGCCGCCAACCTTGACCCCGCTCGAAACCAAAATTCGCAAGCGCATCAACGCTTCTGGCCCGCTCCCGGTTTCAGAATTCATGAACATGGCATTATGCGATCCTGAATTGGGGTACTACAAAACGCGGAATCCGATCGGCGGAGAGGGCGACTTCATAACGTCTCCTGAAATCAGTCAGGTGTTCGGTGAGATCATCGGACTATGGTGTGCCGTTATGTGGCAGGCATCGGGCAGTGCTACTGACGTCAAACTGGTTGAACTTGGCCCCGGGCGCGGAACGCTTATGTCAGACATGCTACGGGCGATTCACGCCACCGCCCCTGACTTTGCTTCGGCCATAGATGTGCACCTGGTGGAAACCAGTCCTGTTTTGCGCGGATTACAGGAGGAAGCTCTAAAGGAACATAAGGTTACCTGGCACGAAAATGTTGAATCCATTCCAGGTGGCAAAATTCTCGTTGTTGCAAATGAGTTCTTTGACGCTCTGCCAATCGATCAATTCGTAAAAACTGAGGATGGCTGGCAGGAACGTTGCGTTTCCCTATCTCCAAACGATGACACTCTTACTTTTGCGACGATGCCCATGAGGCACCCCAACGACGCGGATTTTCCGTCCGAGATTGTGGCGGCGCCAGTCAATTCGGTTTTTGAGGAGAATGTCGTAGGAAAGGAAATTACTGGCTCTCTCGCGGGCCGGATTGCGCAAGACGGAATTGCTGCTTTGATACTGGATTATGGACACAATCAACACGGACTTGGCGATACTCTGCAGGCGATGAAATCGCACCAATTTCATAACCCACTTGCGGAAATCGGTGAAATCGATTTAACGGCCCATGTCGATTTTGCTGCTCTCGATGCCGCCAGTACCGAGCAAGGCTGCATCGTGCACGGTCCGATCTTCCAGGGTGATTTTTTATCGTCACTTGGAATCGAGCAAAGAGCAGAGATACTGTCGGCTAACGCTAGTGTTAAGCAGGCCAACCTTCTCACAGACGGATGCCGTCGGTTGATTGCCTCTGACGGTATGGGCACCCTCTTCAAGGCGATGGCACTTACCCCAAAGGACAGCGTAATTCCGGCGGGGTTTGAGAAACGTCATAACGGTGTGTGCGAGTGACTAATCTTGACACAGAAAAGCTGCAGGTTTTCACCGCAGCAACGCTCGGCGGATACGAGCAAATCCGGCATGGGTTTTTCGGACGCGTCGGCGGCGTCAGCCAGGGCATCTATAGCTCGTTAAATTGCGGTTATGGCTCCAGCGACGAGGAGAACAAGATCACCGAAAACCGCCGAAGGGTGAGCCAATTTTTAGGGATCACACCAACTTCTTTGACCTGCACCTATCAGGTTCACGGTACAGATGTGGTTGCCGTCGAGCAGCCATGGAATAGGGCCGAAGCACCGAGAGCTGATGGAATGGTAACGGCTCGTGCCGGTATAGCACTCGGTATACTGACTGCCGATTGTGCGCCTGTTCTTTTCGCGGACAACCAAAACCGCATCGTTGGTGCGTGCCATGCAGGCTGGCGGGGTGCACTCGACGGTGTCATTGAGTCCACTGTCTCGGCGATGGAATCTCTGGGTGCGCAACGGGAAAATATTGCTGCAGCGGTCGGTCCCTGTATCGCACAGCCGTCCTATCAAGTTGGATTGGAGTTCAGAAACAAATTTACGGAGCAGAACGCCAAATTTTCATCCTATTTCGCTGATGACGACGAGACTCATTTGCGATTTGATCTGGGCGGTTTTGTGCAACTGAGGTTAGAACGCGCCGGATTATCAAAAATCGACGTGATTGACATGGACAATTGTGCAGAAACTGAATCTTTTTACAGCTACCGGCGATCCACCCTTTCCGGCGAACAGGACTATGGCCGTGGGATTTCTGTTATCGTAATAAGGGAATGACGGCATGCCTCATCTGATAATATTTTGCATCGCCTGTTTTATCGGTCTGGTGGCAAGTTGTGTTCTCGTCTGATTTTAGAATTTTATTTGGCAACCTTGCTGTTGTGACTTTTCTCATGGTTGGTTTATCGGCCTGCCAGCCGGTCCCGGCACCATTTGCGCATCCTTCTGGTACTGGTGACCCAAGTGTCGCAAATCGCCCCGATATCGCCGGGGTTACAGTAAACCCCATCGCCGGGCTTACAAAAATTCAATCTGATGCCCTTTCCAGGGCCGTTGCAGATGCGTTTATCAAACTCGAAATTCCTGCAGCGACCTCTGGCGCGAACAAGCGCAGCCAGTTTTTGGAGGGATTTGCATTTACCGATGGGACATCACGGGATCGAACGGGGGTTCGGATATTGTGGCGGCTTACCGATTCGCAGGGAAACCTGATCGGCAAGTATCAGTCGTCGAAATTTCTTGGCCGAGGGAATCTAAAAAACCCGACCCCTGAAAACTATTCCGATACAGCAAAACGAACGGCGCGGCATTTTGCCCGATTAATCTTGAGAACACGCCTTGAAGGCGTCGCGGCCCCGATAAGCGCTTTACCGCCATTGCATGTATGGCCGGTTGATGGAATCGATGAAGACAGATCAGCCGTTCTAAAGTCTGCAATGGAGCAGACGCTAAAATTTCGAAAATTCCCAGTTTTAAAGGGGTTGGACGGCGCTGCACTAATCATCACGGGAGCTGTTTCACTGGGGCCGGTCCGGCAGGGACGGCAACCGATCACAATTAGCTGGGCCGTATTGAATGCCAGCGGCAAGCAGTTGGGAAAACTGGATCAAAAAAATGCCGTCAGCGTATCCACAATAAAAAACAACTGGCAATTGCTGTCTCAGGTTATCGCCAAAAATGCCGCCGGTGGGGTAAGTGAAATCGTAAATCGACTGCCGCTGAATAGTTTTCCACAGGATAAAAAAACCCGCTGATGTAATCCGTGGAGTCGTTTACTTAGGCTTTGGGCACTGGTAAATTGCGCGAGCCAATGGCATTTGCATTTAGGCTGCCTCCGGGGGGACGGTTAGCCAGGGAAAGTCGGGATGAAAATCGTCGCCTGCAATAGCAATCGTCCACTCGCAGAAGCGATTGCCGCCTATCTCAATCTCTCACTTTGTAAAGCAAGTATCCGTCGGTTTGCGGACATGGAATGCTTTGTTGAAATTGAGGAGAACGTCAGGGGCGAGGATGTCTTTGTCGTCCAATCGACTTCATATCCGGCCAATGACAATTTGATGGAATTGCTGGTATGTATCGATGCCCTTCGACGGGGTTCGGCACGTCGCATCACAGCTGTTATTCCTTATTTTGGATACGCCCGGCAGGATCGTAAGTCCGGACCCAGAACTCCAATATCGGCCAAATTGGTTGCCAACCTGATTACCGAAGCCGGTGTTGACCGGGTTTTGACCCTTGATCTCCACGCCGGCCAGATTCAGGGCTTTTTCGACATACCCGTCGACAATCTATTCACTGCCCCCGTTTTTCTCCGGGACATTAAGCAGAACTTCGACTGCGGCAACCTGACCATGGTATCGCCTGATGTGGGTGGCGTCCTTCGTGCGAGGGCACTGGCCAAGCCGCTTGAAGCCGATCTCGCGATAATCGACAAACGGCGCGAACGTGCCGGCGTTTCGGAGGTAATGCATATCATTGGTGATGTAACGGGTGCCGATTGTATTGTCGTCGATGACATTGTCGACTCGGCTGGAACGCTCTGTAATGCGGCGGTCGCGCTCATGGATGCGGGTGCAAAATCAGTGTCCGCCTACATTACGCACGGCGTTCTTTCAGGAGGTGCGGTGTCTCGCGTATCCTCTTCCCCTATTGAGAATATGGTCACCACTGACAGCATCATGGGTACTGAGGCTGTAAGGGTATCGCAAAATGTCAGACAGCTATCGATTGCCCCCTTGATGGGCGAGGCAATTGCGCGGATCAGTGAAGAAAAATCTGTGTCTAGTTTGTTTGACTATTCCGCTGCATAAGATTAAAACCCATCGCCTCCGTCTTTTTGGCGGAATTTGATGCGTCGGCACCCCTGGAGGCAGGCGCAAACTTAAACTATGGAGATACGGCATGGCCGAAATACAAACCATTGCCGCGGCATCTCGCGAACGGGCTGGAAAGGGGACCGCCCGGGCTGCACGCCGCGCCGGACAAATCCCGGCTGTTATTTACGGCAATAAGGAAGAACCCCTATTAATCACCGTTGACCGCGTACGGCTGGAACAGGAACTTGGTAAGAGTGGCTTCTTTATTCGGCTTCTCGATGTCGAAGTCGATGGCAACACCCATCGTGTTTTGCCTCGCGATACCCAGTTTCACCCCGTAACCGATAGACCGCTTCATGTGGACTTCTTGCGCTATTCAGCAGACCGGAAACTGACAGTTGAAATTCCTGTCCAGTTCCTGAATGAGGATGAATCACCGGGTCTAAAAACAGGCGGCGTTCTGAACGTCGTCCGCCATACCATCGAGGTCTTGTGCGTTGCCGATGCGATTCCGGAAGGATTCGAGATCGACCTGACAGGTCTTGAAGTTGGCGATTCTATTCACGCGAGCGCACTGACCCTAACGGAAGGTGTTGAACTAACGATTACGGATCGTGACTTCACAATCGCGACGATTGCCGCACCGACCATCATGACCGTCGAGGAAAAGGAAGAAGACCTCGAAGGCGAAGAAGGTCTCGAAGGCGAAGAGGGTGTCGAAGGCGAAGAAGGTGCCGAAGGCGCGGAAGGTGCCGAAGGCGGCGAAGACGACAAATCGGAGGGTGGAGAGTAAAACTCTCCCCGTCCCCACACCGGAGGCACCATGTTGCTCCTGGTCGGCCTGGGAAACCCGGGTCAGGAATATGCTGGAAACCGACACAATATCGGCGCCATGGTGGTGGACGAAATCGTCCGCCGTCATGGTTTCAGCTCGCCGAGAACCCGATCACGCCCCCAAGGTATCTTTAGCGAAGGCCTCGTTGAGGCTACCAAAATCGTTACCCTTAAACCGCTGACATATATGAATGATTCAGGACAAGCCGTGGGAGACGCCATGCGTTACTGGCGCCTTGAGCCAAACGAAATTTTTGTCCTGCATGATGAGCTCGACCTTGCACCGGGAAAGGTGCGCGCTAAACGGGGTGGCGGTCATGCCGGTCATAATGGGCTACGGAGCATAGATTCACATATCGGCCAGGATTACTGGCGGGTACGAATTGGTGTCGGCCACCCAGGCGATAAGGATCGCGTTACGGGGCATGTACTTCGGGATTTCTCAAAGGCTGACAAAGATTGGGTTACGAATACGCTTGATGCTATCGCGGACGCCATCCCGCTTTTGTTCGACGGGGACGCCGCTGCCTTTACCACCCGTGTAGCCTTGTTGACACAACCGCTGAAATCGAAAAAGGAAGCAGGCGATGCTGCTCCCTCCACTGAAAATACGAAAGAAAAATAATGGGATTTACTTGTGGAATCGTTGGCCTCCCAAATGTGGGAAAATCAACCCTGTTCAACGCTTTGACGGCCACCATTGCCGCTCAGGCGGAAAATTATCCGTTTTGTACAATTGAACCCAATGTAGGGCGCATCGCGGTTCCGGATGCCCGCTTGGATCAGATCGCAACACTTGCAAAATCAGCAAAGATCACCCCCACCCAAATAGATTTTGCTGACATTGCCGGACTTGTCCGCGGTGCAAGTACGGGCGAAGGGCTCGGAAATCAATTTCTTGGTCATATTCGGGAAGTCGATGCCATAGCGCATGTCGTACGTTGTTTTGAGGACGAGAACATCACTCATGTCGAAGGCAAAATTGATCCGATTAGTGACATAGAGACAATCGATACCGAATTAATGCTGGCGGACCTTGAGAGCCTCGAGCGCCGGAGCGAAAACCTTATTAAGAAATCCCGAGGCAACGACAAAGAGGCCATCGCAACCCTCGCCATGGTCGAAAAAATCATTGACGCCCTTAAAAAGGGAAAACCGGCCCGTTCTGTTGAAGCTCAATTCGAGGATAAAGCCTTGTTCAAAGGACTTCAGCTGTTAACGGCAAAGCCCGTCATGTATGTCTGCAACGTCAATGAGGAAGATGCCGCCACCGGAAATAAGTTTTCGTCGAGGGTCGCTGATCACGCTGCCACGGAAGGTGCGGTGTATGTTGTAATTTCAGCTGCAATCGAGGCCGAAATCGCGCAACTCACGGACGATGAAGAGCGTTCTGAATTCCTGGAGTCCTTGGGACTCGAACAAACGGGTTTGTCGCGGATAATTGGGGCTGGATATCAACTGTTGGGCTTGATTACCTATCTTACGGCCGGCCCAACGGAATCCCGCGCATGGACCATAACCGAAGGGACAAAAGCGCCACAGGCCGCCGGCGTAATTCATACGGATTTTGAAAAAGGGTTTATCTGCGCTGAAACAATTTCGTTCGACGATTACATCGACTGCGATGGCGAGAACGGCGCAAAGGACGCCGGCAAAATGCGCCAGGAGGGCCGCGACTATGTTGTGAAAGACGGCGACGTTATCCTGTTTAGGTTCAACGTATAAAAAGCGCCAAGCCTGTTTTTATATAAAACGGGCGGATCGAATTATTCTTTCCGCTTCCTCGACATATTTGTCGAAATAGTGGACCGAAGTGCCGTAAACCGCGATTAGATTCAGTCGTTTTTTATGGACTGCACCAACAAAAATACATTTGAAATCCAATCCTTCTTTGGTTTTATAGGTACAATCAAACTTGAACCCCTCTTCGCCGCCGAACGTATAAGGCCGCAAATTCAAAATTTTAAAGTTCCGAATATTAACAGCCGCAACAGATGCCTTGATTGCGTCTGCGATTTCCACAGATGTCATATTTGATTTAAATTTTGGTGCCTTTACCCCTTCTCGGAACGAAAAAATCGTTTCTCCGTCCTCAAGGCCACCAAGAATCGATACTCTCTGTAAACGCGAGCCATCAACGGTCAGGACGTCCCATTTGCTAAAGCCAGACAGATGAGACCACTCTTGCGAAGGCTCAACAATTACGTGGTCTTGAATAGTCACCGGCCCCGGCTTCACAAGAGTCACCGAAGGACAACCGGTCAATAGACCACAAACTACGACAGCAAATAAAATTCTAAGTGTTTTCATTTCTCTTATCCGATCTTATTCATAAGCGCCTGGATCATTAAACGGTCACGCGACTTGGGCGCGCGCCTTAGATATTCGCGGAATGCTGCACTCGCTTCTTTGAACATATTTAACTTTCGATAGACGAGCCCCATATATTTGTGAACTTCAGGGGGATGGTCCTTTTCTGCAATCGCTTTTCTGTAAAATTCCAGGGCCTTCATAAACTTTTTGCCTTTTTCATGTTCCTCGTCGTCATGGTCTGATTCTTCATCCTTTATTCGATGAAGTTCGCCCCTAAAGAAATTTAGCTCACCCTTCGGAAGACCAAGCTCCGCAAGCATTTCCATAAGTTTATGCGCTCGCGCAAATCGCCGTAATTGTGTTTCATCTCGCAAAAATGTACGACGTCTTGGCCCAATGACAGATTGATAAGCCGCTTGATTTTTCACGCCTGCAAAACCGCGTTTTTCAATGATCTCGTCCGCTAATTTAGCGAGCGTATCCGCACGTTCTTCGCTACTAGGATGACTTGCCAAGAATAATATCTTGTTCTTATCTTCCGGATCCGCATCCCGCTCTTGGATAAGTTGTTGCCACATATTGGATGCCTCTCGCGGGTCGTATCCCGCTTTAGCCATTAATTCCAATCCAAGTTCGTCGGCTTCTCGTTCATGATCTCGACTGTAAGCGGATCGTGAAGCCATGGCCACGAGGGTCGCTATATCACCTAATCCCGGAATTCCCACCGCCGCTAACCCGAATTGCAATATCACCATCGCATTCGCGGTTTCCTGAGCGTTTCTGAAACGCTGCATGCTATGTCGACGCAGATAATGTGCTAATTCATGCCCTAGGACAGCAGCCATTTGCGCCTCGTTGTGGGCGCGCAACAGCAAACCAGTATTCACAATCATCATACCATTGGGATACATGGAAGCGTTAAAAAGCGGCAGATGCTGAATATACACCCTTATGTCTTTGCAATACTGACCCGCTATTTTGCATGCAATCCGGTAAACATATTGCTGGAGACCTTTATCTTCAAAGGTGGTCCCCGAAGTTTTAACCTTCTTTTCGATTTTCTCTACGGCCATCCACAACCCACCCTCCAATGTATCGAGGGGTGGCCGCACGCCAGGGGCAATGTTTTCTACAGACGAAACTGGCTTTTCTGCGGAAGGCGAATCATCACCTTCAATTGGTGTTGTGACGCAACCACCGAGATACCCTGCCACTACGACGGAAAGTAAGAAATTCGCAATTGAGCGCATCGTTCTAGCTAGGCAGCTCTTTCATCAATACCTTGATGGTTTCCTTTGCTTCATCGGGCGTTCGAAGGTCACCGTCCCCACGTGCCACACGATTAAACCAAACAACTTCCCCGGTTTTTAGGTCAACGAGCGAAGCAAACCCAACCTGAATACCGCCTGGCAATCCAACACCGAAAACGATTGCTGCCACGGCGATTGCAGCTACCCGTCCAGCGGAGGCATAGCTGTCACGCATAACCACAAATAAAGCATAGTCCGCGTTGCTCGCTTCCCGTAATTTCTGGACCTGTGGACCAAGAGTCCATTTCAGCTGGTCCTTTCCTTTCGTCGGGAGTGGCTGAACCATTTGGTTCATCATCTCAAAACCAACCTGGTAGTGCAGCTTAATAAGCTGGGTATGCGTTTTCGCGCTTTGGTCATTGGTTGGTTCGGCATAGGAAACAAGTCGACTCTGCTTGTCCGAAAAAACCTGTTTGATACCGGATATAAGATTTTTTCTCGCTTTTTCGGTCCATTCTGCTTTGGGTTCCTGAATCCCACTCGCACCAACTTCTGACAACTCAACGTCGATTGGCATAAATAGTAATTTCAGCCCCTCTGTTCCCTGCGGAAATTTGTCAATATTTCTTATGTGGGTGGTTACACATCCCGATAAAACCAAAGCTGCAGCACAGGTTACGGCTACACCTCGAACGAGCTTAGATTTTAATTTCATTTCTACCCCCCTGTTTGTGCTCCGACTTTAATAACGCGAAAAAGATGAATTACGAAATCGCTGTGCTGCGTTGCACATACTGTCGGCAAGGTTTAAAAAAGCGGTCTATCATTTCGCGACGCAAATCTGTTGCGGCGCCTTTCAGGGAGAGAATTATGGGATCGACAATTGAATTAACGACGGCCGACGGCCACACACTTGATGCATATAAGGCGGAGCCCGAAGGGACCGCCAAAGGTGGCGTCGTCGTCATTCAGGAAATTTTTGGTGTAAACCAGCATATCCGCAATGTTGCGGATGAATTTGCGAAGAATGGATACGTCGCGATTGCACCGGCCCTTTTTGACCGAAAGGAAAAAGGCCTCGAGCTCGGATATGGGCAGGATGATTTCGGCAAGGGCCGCGATACACGCGGTAGTCTTGATGACGACGGCATTCAGAACGATGTTCAAGCGGCGATCAATGAAGCTTCAAGTGCCGGTAAAGTCGGTATCGTCGGATATTGCTTTGGCGGGTATGTTAGCTGGCTCGGTGCATGCAAATGCGACGGCCTATCAGCGGCTTCGACCTTTTATGGCGGCGGTATCCACGCGAAACGTGAAGACACACCCAGAGTTCCAGTGATCTTTAATTTTGGCGACAAAGACGGTGGGATTCCATTGAGCCAAGTCCATGACATCAAGGAAGCACATCCTGACATTCCATGCTTCGTCTATGACGATGCAGGTCACGGATTTTGCTGCGATGACCGGGAAAGCTACAACCAGGGTGCATGCGAACGCGGGCACGCCCGGACGTTAGAGCTATTTGGTCAGCACGTCGGCTAATCTTTACAAAATTTGCAATAAATTACCCCGGATCGAAAGGTCCGGGGTTTTTCTTGTCTTCTACCGTAAAGATGCAGCTATATTTCCGCCATCGACAGTTACAACTGCTGCGGTGGTTTTTTCGGCTAGGGCAAGATCCAAAAACGCCTTTGCAACATCCTCAGCCAAAACTTCACGACGGAGCAAATTTCCACCCATATAATCGGCCTCAGAGACACCACGCGCTTTGGAGCGCGCCGCGATCATTTCGTCATCTAGAAGCCCTGTCCGAATTCGGTCCGCATTTACGGCATTCGAACGGATACCTTCGGCACCATAATCGAGCGCGTATTGTTTCATCAGGAACAACGTCGCTGCTTTCGGTAATCCATAGGGACCGAAATCCGGCCCAGGGTTGATCGCCTGTTTTGAAGTATTGAACAGCAGACATCCGCCCGTCCCTTGCGCCCGCATGATCTCAACAGCGGCCTTGGCTACTGACTGATGCGCGAAAAAATTCAGCTCAAAGCTTTCTCGAAGTACGGCATCATCAACTTCTCCGATTTTGCCCTGCCAGGCAGCGCCCGCGTTTGATACGAGAAGATCAAGACCACCGAACCGCTCGCAAATTAACGCGAATGCACTTTTCACGGATTCTATATTCGTGACGTCACACCCCAGCCCCAAGCCGCCTATATCGGCCGCAATAGACGCTGCAGATGACTCATCCCTGTCCAGAACCACAACGACTGCGCCAGCATTGGCAAAAGCTCTCGCGGTTGCCGCACCAATACCAGAGCCTCCGCCGGTAACCGCCGCTATTTGTCGCTGTAAAGGTTTCTCGGCGGACTTACCGAGTTTAGCCTGTTCCAGAGACCAGTACTCAATATCGAAAATATCAGATTCAGGGATGACCTTGTAAACACCCATAGACTCTACGTCTGTAATAACGTCTATGTTGGTTTCCGCCAGATCAGCCGCGACCGCGGCAGCTCCAGCACTATTGCCGAGGCCGAATAACCCAACGCCTGGCACCAAAATCACGCGTGGCATCGGATCAAGTTCGGTTTTTGGCACGACTTGCTTTTCATTGTTGCGCGAAAAATAAGCGCGATAATCGGCGATATATCTTTGGACACCGACCTTGGCCGCAGCTTTAAACTCTTCAAGTTTCCCCACTTCGGGTAGCGGAGTGACGAGTGGGTTGGGTTTTGTCCGAATTACATGATCCGGCGTTACCGTACCCTGCTGGCTATACCGTTCCAAATCTTTGCCATTAACAAAGTTGAGAATGGCCTCGCTTGACCTGAAATCCATTATGAGACGTTGCGTAGATTTTTCGGTTTCTATCGCGCACAAACCACGCAGGATGGGCGCAATCTCGACGACCGACGCCAGCCCGGCGGGAATGTCGATGGCCTCAATGCTATGAGAGCGGCGCCTTTTTATTTCGTTTTCAGCTAGAGTGACCATCTCAATCATGCGGTCATAGGATTCCTGAGCCGTTTCCCCAAAGGTGAAAATCCCATGCTTGAAGAGAATCAATCCTTCCACGGAGGGGTTCTCCTCGAAAACTTCCTTGGCTTTCTTTGCCAATGCAAATCCCGGCATGATGTAAGGCACGTAACCCATACGGTTTCCGAAGATTTCCTGACAAATTTCATCGCCACCTTCTTGATCCGTTAGAGCCAAAATTGCGTTGGCATGCGTGTGATCGACAAATTTATGCGGCAAAAACGCGTGTAGTAGAGTTTCGACAGAAGGGGTCGGCGCTGCGGACTCCAGAAGATTTAGCCTTTGCGCATTGACCATTTCCTCATCCGTCAATGACGGCAAAGCCGCCAGTTTACGAATTTGTCCCAGACGAACCGCTGGCAACCCAGGAGGCTCGATATCGCCCAGGTCCCATCCCGAACCCTTCACGCAAAGCACTTCTATACTTTCACCGAGCGTGTCGGGCATTGTCGTTTTAACAGAGGTATTACCACCACCATGCAGGACAAGTTTTGGCTCTCCCCCCAATAGTCGCGAGGTGTATACACGAAGGGCAAGGTCCTCATTGACCTCATTCGTGACAAACCGGCTTATATAGCTTCGTGCTTCTTCGTCGGACCAGAGATTTTCCATCGCTCTGCCTATCGTTTCTCCGGATAAAGGGCTGCCAACCCCTCGGCCGTCGCGGCGCAAATTCCGCGCTCGGTAATCAATCCTGTCACCAGGCGCGATGGCGTAACATCAAAAGCATAGTTCGCCGCTTCACTTTCTGGTGGAGTAATCATAACGGTTTCAATCTCTCCACCCTCAGTTCTGCCTGTAATTTTTGTAACTTCTTCTGCGTCGCGTTCTTCAATTGGAATTTCGCTACCGTTGGTAATTGTCCAGTCAATTGTCGGCCCGGGCAAGCCGACGTAAAACGGCACATTATTGTCGCGTGCCGCCAATGCCTTGAGATAGGTTCCTATCTTGTTGGCGACATCCCCGGCAGCCGTCGTACGATCCGTGCCGGTAATTAACAAATCAACGTTTCCCTGCTGCATGACGTGTCCGCCCGCGTTATCGACAATAACGGTATGAGGCACGCCGTGTTGCGCTAATTCCCAGGCCGTGAGGCTGGCACCCTGATTGCGCGGCCGAGTTTCATCCACCCATACATGAACTGGGATCTCTTCTTCATGGGCAACATAAATCGGCGCGGTCGCGGTTCCCCAGTCGACCGTCGCCAACCAACCCGCATTACAATGTGTCAAAATATTTATAGGCCGATCTTTTCCGTTACGTTCCCATACCTCCCGAATGAGTTCGACGCCGTGAACACCAATCGAGCGGCAAATAGCGACATCGTCATCGCATATTTCGGCAGCGCGGCGATAAGCTGACGCCGCACGGTCCTGCTCAGATAATGGCAAAAGGAGGGTTTTCAATTCATCAAGCGCCCAGCGTAAATTCACAGCTGTCGGCCTCGTGCGCAAAAGGAGATCGTAAGCCGCCTTTAGCGCATCGTCAGAAGGATCTTTCCTTAAGGCGAGACACATACCATATGCGGCCGTCGCGCCTATAAGTGGCGCACCACGGACCTGCATCGAGCGAATTGCGTACGCAGCGTCATCCACTGAGTTTAACGCGACAGTGACAAACTCGTGTGGCAGCCGGGTTTGATCGATGATTTCGACGGTTTCGCCGTCTTCCGCAAGCCAGATCGTTCGAAACGGTGTTCCGTCAACATTCATGGACGAAAGACCCGACCAGCCACAGCATCAAGTTTTTTCGCCATTTCAGCATCACGCGCATCCGGTGCGGTGATAATTGCTACATCAAGGGCATTGTGACACCCGGTGGTGCAAATTTCTGATCGTCCACCAATAAGGGGGGCCAGATTAACAACGAGCTGCTTCGCGGCCGCGGCATTCTCCATTAGGACCTGTATGACGGTTTCAACCGTGACATCGTCGTGGTCTTCATGCCAGCAGTCGTAATCGGTCACCATTGCGACCGTCGCGTAACACATCTCCGCTTCGCGGGCGAGTTTGGCTTCAGGCATATTGGTCATTCCAATGACATCACAGCCCCAGGATCGATAAAGCTCACTTTCCGCCCTCGTTGAGAACTGCGGCCCTTCCATAACGAGGTAAGTACCACCTCTTACGGTCTTGTTGGACAAGGAAGCCGATGCATGCTCAATCAGACCCCCTAACCGATCACATGCTGGATCAGCCATTGAAACGTGGGCAACCAAACCTTCACCAAAAAAGCTTTTCTCACGGGCAAATGTTCTATCGATAAACTGATCGACGATGACAAATGTTCCGGGCGGAAGCTCCTCTTTTAAAGAACCGACGGCGCTTAGTGAAACAATCTCTGTGCAGCCAGCCCGTTTCAGGGCTTCGATATTTGCCCTGAAGTTCAATCCACTTGGCGGTATCCGGTGACCACGCCCGTGACGCGGTAAAAACACGATTTGTTGCCCGTCGAGTTCGCCAAACAGCAACTCATCAGAGGGTTCGCCAAACGATGTTTCAATGCGTTCCCATCGCGTATTTGCAAGACCTTCAATTTCATAAAGACCGCTTCCGCCAATTACGCCCAATACAGGTATTTCCAACATAATTTCCCTGGATTTTTAGTAGACCAAAACAAAACCGGCGGTGAATACTCACCGCCGGTTCGTTTATCATACCTGTCGTGCCAGTACGAGAGCCAACGTCCCAAATTAGTGTACGTCCGACCACACCTTGCGTTTAACGGCATACAACATGCCAGTCAGAATGAGCAGGAAGAGAATGACTTTAACGCCCATCCGCTTTCGCCATTCAAGCTCCGGTTCAGCAGCCCAGGCAAGGAATGTTGTTACATCGCGTGCCATTTGATCGACCGTCGCCTTGGTCTTATCCGCATATTCCACCCCATCCTCGGCTAGGGGCGGAGCCATAGCAATCTGATTTCCGGCAAAGTAAAGGTTGTAGGACATACCGTCCGGAAGGTTTGTATCCTTTGGCGCATCCTTGTAACCCGTCAATAGCGCGTGGAGATAATTGGCTCCACCTATTCGGGCTTTAACCATCAAAGAAAGGTCAGGCGGCAACGCCCCGCCATTTGCCGCGCGCGCTGCCTCGTCGTTCGGGAAAGGCCTTACAAACCGATCACTCAAAATACCCGGACGCTGGAACATCTCGCCCTCATCATTTGGGCCATCCGTAACCTCTTTGGATGCCGCGATCTTCTTTGCCTGGTCTTCTGTAAAGCCAATTTCTGTCAGGTTGCGATAGGCCAGCAAACGGGCGGAATGACACCCAGCACAAACTTCGTCATAAACCTGGAAGCCGCGTTGTAACGCACCGCGATCAAATGTGCCGAAGAAACCAGAAAATGACCAATTCTGGCTGGGAGGCTTGACAGCATCGCCCGCTGACATCGCGCCATTCGAAGCCAGCACAACAACTGAGACAGCCGCTGCAGCGCCAATCAAATATTTGCGCATCAGGCTTTCTCCATTGGTTTAGCACCGGCAGCAACAGAAGCGCCGCCTCCACCCTTCAGGACAGGTTCGCTAATACTCGTAGGTAATGGCTTGGTCTTTTCGAAGAACCCGAGCAGCGGAATGATGACGAGGAAATGGAGAAAATAATATGCCGTTGCCGCCTGGGAGATATAGGTCCAGGGCGCTTCTGCAGGCTTGGCACCACAAATACCCAAAATGAAGCAATCGATAATTAACAACCAGTAGAACTGCTTATAAATGGGGCGGAAACGCGCACTTTTGACAGGCGAATGATCAAGCCATGGCAAAATAAACAACACCATGATGGAGGCGAACATTGCCAAAACACCAGCCAATTTCGCTGTCATCAACCAGGAAAACGGCAAGAATATCAGTGCATCCGCCGTAAACGATCTCAAGATTGCGTAGAACGGCAGGAAGTACCATTCCGGAACAATGTGGGGTGGCGTTACCAAAGGGTTGGCTTCGATATAATTGTCGGGATGGCCTAAATAATTTGGTGCAAAAAACACGAACCCGAAGAAAAATATGAGAAAAACGCCTAATCCGAAGAGATCTTTAATCGTGTAATATGGATGGAATGGAATTGTGTCCTGCGGCGATTTCGTATCGATACCGATTGGGTTCCCCGATCCATGCTGATGCAAAGCGACGATATGCAGCACGACGACACCGACGATTACAAAAGGCAACAGGAAGTGAAGGCTAAAAAAGCGGTTCAGGGTTGGGTTATCAACTGAAAATCCGCCCCAAAGCAGTGTAACAATCGTGTCGCCAACGATGGGGATAGCCGAAAACAGGTTGGTGATAACTGTCGCACCCCAGAAGCTCATCTGGCCCCATGGCAGCACATAACCCAGGAATGCCGTCGCCATCATAAGAAGCAGGATAACGACACCCAACATCCACAATAGCTCCCTTGGCGATTTATAGGAGCCAAAATAAAGGCCGCGGAATATGTGGATAAATACTACGATGAAGAATGCAGACGCACCGTTCATATGGACATATCGGATCAACCAGCCATAGTTGACGTCACGCATAATGCGTTCCACAGAGTCGAAAGCTAACGCCGTATGCGGGGTATAATGCATCGACAGAATTATGCCTGTGACGATCATGATCACGAGGATGATCCCCGCCAGTGAACCGAAGTTCCACCAGTAGTTCAGATTTTTGGGCGTCGGATATTCATGAAGCTCGTGCTCCATAAACGTAAAAACCGGGAGTCTATAATCAATCCAGGCGACGATCGGATTTTTAAACTTAGAATCACTCATCCCAGATTCTCCTAACCGATCTTAACGAGCTTGTCCGATAGGAATTTATATTCCGGTACGGGTAGGTTCTTGGGTGCCGGTCCCTTGCGAATCCGTCCGGAGGTGTCGTAATGCGATCCATGGCACGGGCAGAACCAACCACCGAACTCGCCTTTTACTTCACTCGGTTTACTACCGGATGGAATGCAACCCAGATGGGTGCAAACGCCGACAACGATTAACCATTCAGGTTTCTGCGTTCGTTTACTGTCCGGTTCCGGATCAGGAAGTCCTGACCAATTAACAGCACCAGCTTCTTTTACTTGCTCTTTTGTACGACGAACGATGAAGACTGGCTTGCCGCGCCATTTAACCAGAACGCGTTGCCCTGGTTGAATAGGTTCCAAATTAACTTCAATTGTCGATGCTGCCAGCGTATCCGCCGCTGGATTCATTTGATGGATAAGCGGCCATGCTGCAGCAGCTGCTCCGAAAGCACCAAATGCTCCGGTCGCCAGCATCAGAAAATCGCGTCTGGTTTCGCCTTCTACGGCACCATGTGCAGCTTCCTCAGCCGTATCACCAGAACTCACCATTCTGTACCTCTTGGTTTTTTTCCGCGCGCAAACAGCAGCCCGGCAAGGTTACCAGTTATCATTAACGCAACGACAGATTCAAACACTGCGGCCTTACGCCGCAGCAACGTTTGAACACTGCCTATTGGTGCCGCTATAACGGGCACAAATTATGTTGAAACTGACCTTACAGCGAAGGTGATTAACTGACCGTTAACCATGCGAATAGCTTTATTTGAGCCCGATATTCCGCAAAACACTGGGACTATTTTAAGAATGGCCGCCTGTATGAATGTCGGCGTGGATATAATCGAACCGTGCGGGTTTGTTCTGGATGACAAAAGATTGCGGCGTTCGGGTATGGATTACCTCGCACAGGTGGAACTAGAACGGCATAACTCCTGGGCCAAATTTCAGGAAAAATGCGTGGAGTCGGAAGATCGAATTGTCCTTTTGACAACATTTGGCAATATTTCCTATTGCGATTTCAAATTTGAAAAGTCAGACCGATTGCTTTTGGGACGGGAAAGCGCCGGTGTGCCTCAGGAAGTCCATCAGACGGTTAATGCACGTATTCGCATTCCAATGGCGACAGGCACGCGTTCCCTCAACATTGCGATGGCAGCATCGATGGTGTTGGGTGAAGCCATGAGACAAACGAACACGTTTGCGTTAGGACCTTCTGGATGACCGATCCCCTCGACGACAAGAAAAAAATTACAACCGCATGGTTTGCCGACCTTAGAGATGAGATTTGCAAAGAATTTGAGGCAATAGAAATCGAAGGCGGTTGGAGTCCTACAGTTTCAGAACCTGGAAAATTCAAGCGGAAATCATGGGAAAGACAGGATCACACCGGCGCTGATGGGGGTGGCGGAACAATGTCCGTCATGCATGGACGGGTTTTCGAAAAAGTTGGCGTCAATATTTCCACCGTATACGGCGAATTTTCTCCAGAGTTCCGAAAAGAAATTCCCGGTGCTGAGGAAAATCCTCAATTTTGGGCGGCTGGTATTTCGTTGGTCGCGCATATGTGTTCACCGCTCGTACCCGCTGTTCACATGAATACGCGTTTTATTTCGACCTCTAAATCCTGGTTTGGTGGCGGAACAGACCTGACACCCATGCTGCCTGACGAAGCCGCCACAGAAGAATTTCACGCAGGACTAAAAGGCATCTGTGACAAGCACGGCGAAGATTACTACGACAGGTTCAAAAAATGGTGCGATGAATATTTCTATTTGCCGCACAGGGGCGAGCCACGTGGTGTTGGCGGAATTTTTTACGACTACCTCGAAACAGAAGATTGGACCGCGGATTTTGCGTTTACCCAAGACGTCGGCCGAACATTTTTAAACGTCTATCCAGCGATCGTACGAAGCCGCAAAGACAGGGACTGGACAGAAGAGCAGCGTGAACAGCAACTCGTCAAACGCGGTCGGTACGTTGAATTCAATTTGCTCCACGACCGCGGGACAAAGTTTGGACTCCAGACCGGTGGCAATGTGGAAGCTATTTTGATGTCGATGCCGCCATCCGCAAAATGGCCGTGACGGACTGGCCAATGCGCATCGGGTCGTTATAGTAGCCGACATGCATACGATATTTGGAGGCATTATGAAGAGGTTCGCGGCGATCGCCGGTACATTTGTTTTTACGACAATCGCTGGCTTGACGCAGGCGGCTCAACCCAACCTGACGATAGACGCGTTTTTTGGAACTTTTAGTGGCGGTGGCGTCGCTGAGAACGAAGACAGCATTTATTTCGCCACAACAGCGCGTGATTTTGATGTCAAAATTGCACCATCAGGATCAGGCTTCCAAATCGACTGGACTAGTGTCATCCGTAAAGGGGGTGACCCCAAAAAACCTAATGTTCGTCGTCGTCAAACAACCCGAACGCTCGTTCCGGCGGGAGCCCAAGGTGTATTTCGCTGCACATCAAGCGGAGATCCTCTCAAGGGTAAAGAAATGTGTGGGGCGAAAATAAAGGGGGCGACTCTCTCGTTGTTTCTCATGCGAGTGAACAAGAATGGCATCTATGCTCTGCAACAGTATGACCGCACGCTTTCGGGAACAGGGATGAAACTGGTTTTCAAAAGCACACGCAGCGGCGAAAGAGTTAGAACAGTTTCGGGCAGGCTCGTTAAGACCGCGCGGTAATCAATTCCGACAAATAGGCGAGGCAGCTATCGCGATCCGCGGTGAAGTCACTTTCGATCCACCAATTTTCGACCTGTGTGAGAATATTGCCGACATCGCTACCAGTTGGTACACCTCCATCGATTACATCCTGCCCGGTAATGCTAAATGCTGGCAACGCATTGTCCTCAGGAAAGGACAATAAACCAGGCCAGTCGAGAGCCGGTGATCTTGTTGCGCCAAGTAAGACAAGTTCTATGAACAATTCTGGCTTCAGCCTGTAAAGCGCCAGCCTGTTTCTTTTTCGGTCAGCCTGAGGATCGGGCCAATCAGGCGGATTACACAGTTCTGAAAATTCATCCCGTTCGGCATTCGAAAATTTAAAACGCGAAGCAAGCGCATTTGCTCCATTCGCATCCAGATCAACAATTGAGGCCAGACGACGAAGATAAGAGGGCTGCACCTTCAAATCAGATTCAATTTGCACGAGATGATGGAGATCTTTGCTCCTGTTTGCTTCGGGTAAAATATGGGCAAGAATTCCATAAGAAGACATCAAACTAAACGCCTGCGTCGGATCCGGAGCCAGCAGCAGACGGGATAACTCCTTCCAAACCCGTTCTACAGAAAGTTGGTTCAATTGAGGGGCCATATCACGGCAGGCGTTAAGCGCCTCTACGTCCGCTGGGGCGCTCCCGTAGAAGGCAAAGAAGCGAAAAAACCTCAGCAACCTCAGAATATCCTCTTCGATGCGAGCTCGGGCATCACCGACAAACCGAATCCGTCCTGCTTTGAGGTCCTCCAGACCTCCGATGGGGTCATATACTTTGCCAAGTCGATCACAATAGAGAGCATTTAGCGTCAGATCTCGCCGCGCCGCGTCTTCCGCCCAGTCTTCCGTAAAACTGACGCGTGCGCGGCGGCCGTAGGTTTCAATATCTCGCCGAAGGGTCGTTATCTCGAAAGGAATCCCATCACAAATCGCGGTTACAGTCCCATGATCGATACCAGTCGGAATCGCTCTTAGGTCGGCCTCTTCAATGAGTTCGATTACCCGTTCAGGAGTTTCAGGAGTCGCTATATCAACGTCCTTAACATTCAAACCAAGCAGCGCGTCACGAACACAACCGCCGACAAACCGTGCGCTTTTTCCACCACGCTCAAGGGCATCCATGACCGTTTGTGTCTGCGGCCTCGCTATCCAGTTTTTCAGGTCGATAGAGGCAGCGCGTTCCATATGCCCAGCCTTTTCCTAAAATTCAAAAAATTCAGGATACGCCGTGACGGTAACAAGGGTAATGGTTACGAAGATGACACCAATCAGAATTAACCACTTCCAAGGTAAAGGCTCCCATTCCTCGCGGGCGATCGCTTCCGAACCACCCATCTTGGGCGGCGCAAATGTACGCCAAAGCACATAGACCGCGGCAGGCAGTAGCAGCGGTAGTACAAATATTAGAAACACTCGAATCATGCGCTCCTCACCATCCTTCCAAGTTCGACCAAAATCCGGGCCGTTAGTCCCCAGATATAATGATCATTGTACGGCATTACGTAAAATTCACGCGATTTTCCATGATCCACTCTTGTCTCCAAACGATGATTGGCGGGATCGATCACGAAGTCCATCGGAACTTCAAAGATTTGTGCGACTTCAGAAGGGTCTGGTGTCAAAGACAAGGGTGGTTCGATTATTCCAACGACCGGCATGACGCGATAGCCGGTTCCCGTATCCCTGGCGTTCATTCTGCCAAGAACATTGATCGCTGAATGCTCAAGACCGATTTCTTCTTTTGTTTCCCTGAGGGCGGTCTCTTCCGGCGTCACTTCCCCCGCCTCTATCCGGCCACCCGGAAACGCAATTTGACCGGCATGGTCAGACATCGTTTCCGTCCTTTGCGTCAACAGCACGGTCATTCCCTGTTCGTGATCAACCAGCGGGACAAGCACAGCAGCAGATTTTAGCTGGCGCTCTTTTTTGGAAACAATCGGTGCCGGCCAATCAATTTCAGGCGCGCTGGGGTTAGACGCATTGCCTGGCTCCAAAAATAAATTTTGAATTATGTCACGCATGATCAAATTGGAGGGCCCGCTTAATCAACATTTCCCAATTTAAAGAAAACACCATCGCTCCACACACCGATTGACGCTTCTCCATCAGAAGTGAACTCAGAGCCAATCTCAACTAAATCGTAGAAAACTGATCGTGCAATTAACGCCTCAATACCTTCCCGGATTAAAATATACGGTGACGGTTCTCCGGTCGCGGTATCCGTGACTATTCGCAACGGATGCTCTGCACCCGCGATCACAATATCGTCAACGTTTGTTCGGAATGACAGTCGTTGATTTTTCTCATTACCGGCGATGGTCATTTCAACCGCAAGAAATGGGGCGTCATCAACTTTTATCCGGCACTTTTCTACAGGTGTAATCAGCCAGTAGTCGCCCTTGTCATCACGACTTAAAACAGAACCAAATAGTTTTACGAGTTGTTTTCGTTCAATGGGAGAGCCATGATAATACCAGGTACCGTCACGGGCGATCCGCATGTCAATATCGCCACAAAATATTTGGCCGTTCGGTGTACTGGATATGGCGGCAAGACGATTGATTTCGAGAGACACTTTATTTTTGTCGCCGGGGTTATCGGTATGTGATTTATCCATAGTACGCCGCCCGCGTCATGGAGCTCTATATGGCTGAAACAGAATCTGCAGTTCAAACCACCGCTTCCGGAGTAGAACCTCCGGCCCGTCTCGTCGCAGAGATCGACTCTCTGGGCCAACGCATGGCACTTGTACGCGACCGGATTGGCCGGATTATCTTCGGTCAGAACCAAGTTATAGACGAAACACTTATCACGCTGCTTGCTGGCGGTCACGTCCTTCTAATTGGCTTTCCTGGCCTCGGAAAAACCCGGCTGGTCGAAACATTGGGAACCGTTCTGGGGCTAAATGACAAACGTGTTCAGTTTACTCCCGATTTGATGCCCGCTGATATCCTTGGTTCAGAAATCCTGGATGAAGGTGAAGACGGAACAAGGCGGTCCTTTCGCTTTATTGAAGGGCCGGTCTTTTGCCAGCTTCTAATGGCCGATGAAATTAACCGCGCAAGCCCCAGGACTCAGTCCGCCCTCCTGCAGGCAATGCAAGAACAGAAGGTTTCTGTCGCTGGCCAAAACCACGCCTTACCAACTCCGTTCCACGTTCTGGCCACCCAGAACCCGCTTGAGCAAGAGGGCACATATCCGTTGCCGGAAGCCCAACTCGACCGGTTTTTAATGCAGGTCGATGTTAGCTATCCTTCAGAACAGGCCGAGCGAGAAATTCTCCTGGCAACAACCGGTTCTGAGACAGCTGAAGCAGAACAAGTTTTAACATCGGACGATTTGATTGCCGCACAGACTTTGGTTCGACAAATACCGGTTGGCGATAGCGTTGTTCAGTCGATACTCAATCTTGTTCGGTCAGCGCGGCCAACGGAAAGCGCCCTGCCGGATATACGCGATCATGTCGCCTGGGGCCCCGGCCCTCGTGCCAGTCAGGCGTTAATGTTGGCATGTAGGGCACGTGCATTACTGGATGGTCGCTATGCGCCATCGATCGATGATGTGATTGCACTTTCCAAACCGGTGTTACGCCATCGTATGGCGCTGAGTTTTGCGGCTCGTGCCGACGGTGTCACCATCGATGAAGTAATAGACAGGCTGTGCGCTCCTTTGGCCTAAATTTCTCCGGGTTGGGCAGTAAAGCTGCTGCACAGACGGGTTCAGTACGTCAGCGGGCGGAAGAGAGTGCCGCTCGGCTCCCACCGCTGTTGATCGCGGCTGAACGCATTGCCGCGACTGTTGCGCAGGGTGTCCATGGCCGCCGCAGGGTCGGTCAGGGAGAAACATTTTGGCAATTTAGGCGGTACCAGCCAGGCGACCCCGTTCAGAGAATTGACTGGCGGCAATCAGCGAAACGTGAACATTTCTATATCCGGGAAAATGAGTGGGAGGCGGCGCAAAGTGTGTGGATCTGGATCGATCAATCTGCGTCGATGTATTATCAATCCGATAGCGCGCTGCCAGAAAAAGCAGACCGCGCTGCTCTGTTGCTTTTGGCCCTCTCCTCCCTATTAATTCGTGGTGGCGAACGGGTAACATTACTCGGCTCTGGTGTACCACCATCAAACGGTCGCGCCGTCATGGAGAGACTCGCCGCATCAATCTCATTAAGAAAAGAAAATCCACCCAGCACACCACCACTTGAGCCGCTGCCGCGCTATTCACGCGTGGTTATGATTTCCGATTTCCTGACACCGCCTGCAGAAATTGCACAGACTTTGCGAGGCTTTGCCGCTCTCGGCGTTCGTGGACATTTACTGCAATTATTTGATCCAGCCGAACAGAGTCTCCCCTTTGCAGGACGCGTGCGCTTCGAAGGACTGGAAGGAGAAGGTGCCGCCCTGATCGGGCGGGTAGAAGCCGTCAAAGCGGAATATGTAGAACTCATGGAAAAACATCGGCGTGCAATTGAAAATGTGTCCAGCCGACTGGGGTGGACTTGTGTTGGTCACTGTACAGATCAACCACCGCAAAGCGCATTACTCGCTTTGTATCAGGCGCTCGCAGAAACACCGGAAGCCAAGTGATGTTGGATCTGGGCGCACTGGTTTTCACCTCTCCATGGATTTTGATGGCTCTGGCGTCGTTGCCGGTTCTGTGGTGGTTGCTTCGGGTCACGCCGCCTGCGCCACTGGTTCGCGCGTTTCCGCCATTGCAATTCTTGCTCGCGCTAACACCGCAAGAGGAAACGCCAGCAAAAACGCCATTGTGGCTTATTTTGCTTCGGATGCTCATCGCAGCGCTAATCATTATCGGCTTGGCACATCCGGTCTGGAATCAAGGCAAGCAGCTTTATGGAAGTGGACCGCTCATACTCGTAATAGATGACGATTGGGCCGCAGGACCGGCTTGGCAAAAGCGCCTCGATACCATTGAGAGTCTCATAGATCAGGCTGATCGCGAAAGACGGTCGGTGCGCATCATTATGACAGCAAGACGGTTGCGGACCGAACCTGGGCTGGTCAGCGAGCTTATGCGCCCGGCTGCAGCCCGGCAAATTTTGAGACGTATCAAACCGAAGCCTTGGCCGGCAGATAGGCGTGCCGTTACAGATGTGATTGCAGACCTATCGATTGAGGGGTCGGCACACGTTGCTTGGTTGTCTAACGGCATCAATGACGCCGGTGCGGTATCGCTAATGGAAAAATTGCGCGAGTTCGGCGCTTTAAGAATATATCGAGAAACACCGGGGGGCATCGCAAAGACGCTCAATCGTCCAAGAACGATTACAGGTGGATTAGCGTTTCCAGTTCGACGCATTAACGGGCCCAATGCGCCCGCTGAGGTGCAGGTACGCCTGTATGACGAAGATGGTCGCCTACTGGGGCGGGAGAAAGCAATATTTGATCAGGACAAGCCAATTGCTGAAGCCCGTTTCAATCTTCCCCCGGACATTAGGAATCGTGCGGTCAGCGCTAAAATCGAGGGCGAAGACAGTGCCGGTGCGGTTTTCCTGATGGATGATCGGTGGCAGCGACGCCCGGTCGGTATTGCTATCGGTGGTCTGACGGAAGGATCCGTCCCGTTGCTAAGCGACGATTATTATTTAACCAAAGCACTGAGTCCTTTTAGCAATGTCAAAACCGGGACAATAAGCGATCTGACCAAACGAAAATTGGCTATGATTGTGCTCGCCGACATCGGCAAATTGAGTGAACCTCAATCTGACGCGCTTCTCGCATGGCTGAATAAAGGTGGTGTCTTAATTCGATTTGCCGGACCACGTATGGCACAAGGTACAGACCAGCTCGTACCGGTCCAGTTGCGCGGGGGTGGTCGCGCGCTCGGGGGAACGATGTCATGGACCACACCGGCAAAGTTGCTCCCCTTTAGCGAAAAGAGTCCATTTTCAGGATTGAAAATCCCGCCCGATATTCGCATTAATCGTCAGGTTCTCGCTCAGCCAACCCTCGATTTAAATGGCAAAACCTGGGCTCGGCTTACAGATGGCACGCCATTGGTGACAGCGGAAAGAAAAGGAAATGGCTGGCTCATTCTCGTCCACACCACCGCCAACACAGAATGGTCAAACCTGCCGCTTTCCGGTCTTTTTGTAGACATGCTGCAGCGCGTTGCCGCTTTAAGTCTCGGTATAGGTGGCGAGAGCGGTGAAGCTATATATCCACCACTTCAAACATTGGATGGGTTTGGCGTCCTGGAGCCGCCGTCTTCGACAGCAATCGCAATTCCCGCGAAGTCCTTTTCCAAGACTGCACTGGGTCCGAAATTTCCACCTGGCTATTATGGAAAGGGAGATTCACGCCGCGCTCTAAACCTGTCGCCGACTATTGAAAGCATCATGCCGCTTACAGCTATTCCCGCAGGTGTCGAAATCGCCAACTATGCGCGGACCGCTGGCCTCGACATCAAACCATGGCTGTTATTGGCTGCTTTGCTTTTGCTTATGGCCGACCTTGTTATTAGTTACGTCTTGCGCGGTCTTGGCCCGAAGGTTGGTGCGTCGGCAAATTCCAAAGCCGCCAGTGGGTTTGTTGCAATAACATTCCTCGTCAGCGCAAGCCTTACCCTTCCGATCGCCACCAGCGACGCACAAACGGTCAATCCATCGCAAACCAAACGCTCGATATCACCAGAAGACAGGTTCGCTTTGCGAGCGACCTTGGAGACCAGACTTGCCTATGTGCTGACTAAGGATGCCGCCATTGATTCAGTTAGTCGTGCAGGTCTCGTCGGTCTCACCGATATTTTGCGCAGAAGAACAGCTGTCGAAGCAGGATCACCGATCGGTGTCGACATTGAGAAAGATGAACTGGCTTTCTTTCCAATGTTGTATTGGCCGATTTCCCTGAGACAGAGTCCGCTATCCCACAAGGCTGTCGAAAAACTCAACGCCTATTTACGAACCGGTGGTACGGTGCTGTTCGACACGAGGGCACAGGCAAAACTTACTTTTGATCCATTTGGCAGCGGCGGTGCGGAAACTGCAAAGCTGCGTGATTTGTTGAGAAATCTGGATATCCCCGCACTTATTCCGGTTCCAACCGATCACGTCATCAACAAAGCATTCTATTTGTTGAAGGATTATCCAGGCAGATGGCGTGGCGGAACAGTATGGGTCGAACGTCGGGGTGGGCGTCACAATGACGGCGTCTCATCCGTTTTGATTGGTGGCAACGATTGGGCAGGTGCTTGGGCCGTGGATGCACAAGGATCACCAATGTTTCCTGTTTCACCAGATGGCGAACGTCAAAGAGAATTTGCCTATCGGTTTGGTGTCAATTGGGTAATGTATGCGCTCACCGGAAATTACAAAACCGACCAGGTCCACGTCCCTTCGATTATTGAGCGATTGGGGCAATAGGGGCGCAAATGATTACACTTGATTTCTCTCCCCTGTTTCCCTGGACCCTATTAGCGGTTTTGACCTTTTTGACAGCGCTTCTTTTGTGTTACGGCGTTTTGAAACATGCGCGGGGAATTGCCTGGCGATCGGTCGCGTTATTCGGAATTCTTTTGGCGCTTGCAAACCCGATCGCGATCGAAAGAGACCGTGATGTAAAACCGGACATTCTAACTGTCGTTGTCGATAATTCGACAAGCCAGCAGATAGGTGACCGCAGTGCCGTTGCGGAAGAAGCTCTGGCTCATATCGAGAAATCAATTCCAAATCTTCGCAATATCGAATTGCGGACCGTTCGGGCAGGAGCTGCAAATAGCACGCATGGCCCAGTTGATGGCACCCGATTGTTCAAAGCTCTGGAAAAAGCGACCGCGGATATTCCGCAATCGCGGATGGCCGGCACAATCTTTATCACGGACGGGCAGGTACACGACATCCCTGAACCAAGCGGAAAAAAAGATGTGGCACCACCTGTGCATGTCCTGCTCACAGGAAAACGTAAAGAGTTCGATCGTCGTATAGTGGTCCGACAGGTTCCGAAGTACGGAATCGTCGACAAGGAGGTGGAACTCACGATTCGGATAGAAGACACCCAGGCCTCGCAGGGCAATGTACCTGTCTCGCTCGTTCAAGATGGCGGGCCGCCGAAACACTTTAGTGCGCCGATTGGCCGCGACCATACGGTCAAGGTGAGACTTGGTCATGCAGGCGCAAATATTCTTCAGATGGAGGTGACAGGTATTCCCGGAGAATTAACCCCAATAAACAATAGGGCTGTCGTTTCGATAAACGGCGTTCGTGAACGTCTCAGGGTTTTGCTGGTTTCGGGAGAACCACATCCAGGAGAACGGATATGGCGCAACTTATTGAAGGCCGACCCTTCGGTGGATTTGGTGCATTTTACAATTCTGCGACCACCAGAAAAACAGGATATGACCCCGGTACGCGAGTTGTCATTGATCGCGTTTCCAATTCGTGAGCTTTTCGAGGTCAAACTAAACGACTTCGATTTGATCATTTTTGACCGGTATCGCCGCCGGGGTGTCCTGCCGTCCATCTATATCGACAATATAGCCCGTTATGTTGAGAATGGGGGCGCCATACTGGAAGCCGCCGGACCCGAGTTCGCCGGCAACGAAACGCTGTATCAGTCACCACTCGGCAGAGTCCTTCCGGGCGAACCAACCGGCGTCGTTATGACAGGCGGCCTTCGGGCCAAGCTGACCGAAACCGGTCAACGTCATAGCGTTACAGCTGATCTGCCGGGGGCTGGTATTGGAGAGGAATTGCCGCGCTGGGGAAGATGGTTCCGGCAGGTTGAAGTTATAAAACGCGCGGGTCGAATACTTATGAGCGGGACCGCAGGCAAACCGATCCTGATCGTCAACCGGGTTCAGAAGGGGCGTGTTGCACAGTTGATGAGCGATCATATATGGCTTTGGGCGCGGGGTCTTGGTGGCGGAGGACCTCACGCTGAATTGCTGCGTAGGTTGGCGCACTGGCTCATGAAGGAGCCTGAACTGGAGGAAAACGCCCTGCGCGCCCAGCTCGAAGGCAATAAGCTTGCTATTACACGACGTAGTGTCGACCCCGATAAATCACCCGTTGAAGTCACGACGCCGTCGGGAGAAAAGAAAACGGTGACACTGATGCCAGGAATTGGAGGTCGTGCGAAAGCGCTGATTTCTGTTTCCGAGACCGGTATCTACAAAGTTACAGATCGCAACCGAACCGCGCTGGCAGCAGTCGGAAATCTCAACCCGCTTGAATTTTCCGACATGAGGACGACGGGAGAAAAATTTCGTGCCTTGAGCGAGGCAACTGGCGGCGGAATAATTTGGATGGCTGACGGTGCTCCTGACCTGCGTCGCGTAAAGCGAGAACGAGCGTCAGCGGGTCGAGATTGGTTTGGGCTGGTGGACAATCAGAATTTCACTGTTAAGAGCGTTAGAGAAGTACCTCTTTTGCCAGGCCTCGTAATTTTGCTGCTCGCCTTAGGCACGCTCCTCATGGCATGGCGCGCTGAAGGCCGATAGCCTCTATCCGTAAACCTGTCGATTTTATTTCGGGCGGCGCAATAGTAGTGACGGCGACCATTTCGGTTTGCTCATTTGGTCGCCAAAAGACGGAAACATAATATTAAAGCTAATACTTATGCGCTCATAGGCAGATTGATTCGCCGGCACGCCATGTGAGAGCCAGGCCGGAAATATTATCAGACGGCCCTCCTTCGCTTCGATCGACGCCTCGTTTCCGGAATATATGTTGTCCTGTTTGACAGGTGGTGAAATGACATACGCTTGCGGCCTCGGGTCAGCAAAAAAGATCTGATCAGAACCGTCATCGGTCCGTACATAATAAACACCGGAGAGAAAATTGTTTGGATGGGTGTGCGGGGTATTTACGCCACCGGCCGGATTGATGTTGGCCCAACAACCTGTAATCTCGAATTCTTCTTCTATTTGCAGAAATTCCAAAGCGGCTTTAACCGAGGTGCCGATAAGGGCGGTAATTTCTGCAAACTCTTCAAACTCGAATAAATCGGTGTCCGTTTGCAATGTACCACCTGAGGGCACCTCAGGCCGATGGTCGATCAAAGATGCAAGCCCGGCCTCTATCTCTGCATTTATCGGTTTGTAAATTTCCTCTTCAAAATCGACCACCCAAAGCGGTGTTGGAAAGAGATCATGAATCGTGGTTTCTGGCATATTTCGTCCGACTGATACTTGCCCCTTAATTCGATTTTCGCACGGTCTCAGGCAAATAATATAGATTATCCTGACCTAGTGGGGCCTGATTATGACACCCAGCACAAAATTGCACTTTTGACGCGCCAGGTCCATTCGTCATACCGACAATATCACCGTCAGGCTGAATCATCATGAAAAGCCAGTCATTGCTATCTGAATTAAATCCGGCATATTTTTTTTCCATAAGAAACATCGGGCCCGACATTACCTCACCAGATTCGGTAACGACGAAACTGTCTTTAACGACAATTGACCCCTTTGGTAGCTTGGTGTCCGATTTGAAATTTCCGTAGTCCTTTGCCATACCGTTAGCATAATGGTTGACGAAGCGTTGGCCATGGACTCCTGAACGATACGGCTCCTTATTTGGCCGGCGCCATGTCATGAACGCTGCAGTCACGGGGTCACCAGATTTCATATAAAATGGCGCCTCAACGTTGGTCTAATCGATTGATAGACAGCTTCGGCGCGCGCGCCACTCAGAGACGCTGGATCAGCGATCATCATATGAGTAGCGGTCGGCCCTACGCTTTCCTGCGCATGGAGGGCAACGATGATAAGTACCGAAATAACCGCGGTAATGCAGGTGAACCAGCGTGACACCATGCTGCTTCCTCCTTCTACCACTGTCAAATGCAGTGGCGGAAATTTGCGGGACCGGACCCGGGGAGGTTCGGTCCCGCGAGTTACAGATCATTTGCCTGTGAGGGGCTGGTAAATACAAATAATCGTCCGGAATATCGCGTGGGGCTCCGGAAACTCAATCATCTGTACCAGGCCGCGATCTGATACCCAGGAATATGGTGTCAGTGGTGGCAGAGAGCCAATCAAAAGGGCATCAACTCAGCGTGTTAGGAATGTTACGCCATGGATAAAAAACTGGCGCCCGATAGAATTCCTCTAAGGGCGCCAGTTTTTGGTTAAGAGTTTTTAGCTAGCCCATCAGACTAGGTAACCAGAGGGCCAGTTGCGGCCACTGGATCATCATAAGAATAAGAATGGCATCACAAACCAGGAACGGGAACGCCGCAGCGGCGACCTGATACAATGTGGTGCCTTTCGGCGCCACGCCCAGCATAACGTATAACAAGAGCCCGAATGGCGGCGTTGTACCCGCCATTTCAAATGTCATAAGAACGAATAGGCCAAACCAGATCAGATCGAAACCCAGCTGTTCCGCAAGCGGAAAGAAGATTGGCACGGTAATCAGCATCATGGATGTTGCATCCATGAACATACCGAGCGCGATCAGAATGAAGAACATCAAAAGAAGGACCCAATATTTCGAAATATCGAAACTAATCGCCCACTTCAGGAGTCCTGCGCTGGCACCCGAAAACGCTAACAGCTGACTGAACACCGTCGAGCTCATGATGATAAAGAACACCATTGCCCCAACCTTTACGGTGGCCTCAACGGCGGTACGAATGGCTGTTATGCTTAGAACTCGGAAACCGGCAGCGACAACCATAACGCCGAAGACGCCGAATGCAGCCGCTTCGGTCGGTGTCGCCCACCCCAGAATGATAAAGCCAACCACCATGAAGACGATAATGCCCATTGGCAGAATGTTCACGCACACTAATTTGATACGTTCCGCCACTGGCGGCATCTCAACGTCATATGCAGGAGCAGAACCGGGCCTAAGCTTCAGCTGAAGTGTGATCATCGCAGCATAAAGTCCCGCCAGAACAAATCCCGGCAAAAAGCCTGCAATGAGAAGCTTACCCACATCGATACTGGCCACGGATGCCAACAAAACGCCGAGTGCCGACGGCGGGATAATCATTGCCAGTCCACCGGTACCGAGAATTGGCCCCATCGACATTTGCCAGTTGTAACCACGCTTCTGCATTTCGGGCACCATCAAAGAGCCCAGCATCGCAGTATTGGCCATACTTGAACCGGTCAGTGTCGAGAATAGCGAACCGCCGGCAACAGTCAGGAAGCACAAACGACCTGGTAACTTGCCAAACAGCACGTCCAACCCGTCAAAGACCCTGATCGCAAGCCCCGTATGAAAAAACAGTGCCCCCATCATAATAAACATGGGTACAGGTCCGAGCGTAAATCGCGTTATCAATTGCGTTGAATTATCGGCGATCTGTATCCAACCCGCGGTGCTGCCATAGAAAATTATGACACCGATGATGTTGGTTGTAATGAATGTGAATGCGACGGGAACACCCAACGCCATGAAAAAGATGACCATCCCGATAAGGGTGGCTAATGCCCAATACCATTCCATCAGACGTTTTCCCGATCTTGAATTGCTTGACTATACATATCGTCGATACCGATCAGGTACCGACAAAACTCAACGGCGCACATGAAGTAACAGAACGGCATTGGCAAAAATAGAATCCAAATTGGAATCTCAAAACTCCGCATATCCAATTCGCCTGATTGGATCGATTCTATCAGCAGAATGACAAGGTGATAGCCATAGATCAAACAAGCCGTGATACCGAGAATGTAAACAAGCTTTGCAACCGACCATTTTATTTTAGGTGGCAAAAACTGTGTTACTGCATCGATAAAGACATGACCCTTAATCCGCAGCAAATAAGGTGCTGCAAGCATCGTAAACCACAGCAAAATATATTCGACCGTTGTCAGTATGAAGACAAATGGCTCCAAGCCGACAATGCGCATCAGCACATCAACGACGATCATTGCAAAAGCTGCAAATATGACAATTCCGGCCAGCGCCGCCATGCCATGCAGCGCATGATTGTAGCCTTTCACTATTGCATCCACGACGGGACCCTCACCTGTTAAATATTATTAGCGCTATTAAGGACGAAAAAACCTTCAGACTCAACGGTAATAAGAGAAATAACTTGGTTGTGAGCATTGGATCATCCTCTCAAACGTTGAAATTTTTTGAAATCGGGGCGTAAACTAGAGAAAAAATACATATTGCGGAGGGAAAACCATGACGATTGATATCCTTCCATTGTCTGGGGCCATCGGCGCCGAGATCCGAGGTGTTGATCTAAGTCAGCCTGTTGCGGCGGAATTGCAGCGTGATCTGCTGAACGCCTGGCATAAATACGTCCTTATCTTATTCCGAAATCAGAATTTAACAGACGACGCTTTGCTTAACAGTAGCAGCTGGATCGGTCCACTTGGCGCTCGTTCGCGCCCTGCAGAACGGCGGCAAGAAAAAGACCCTTATATTATGCTTGTTTCAAATATTCGCAAAAATGGCGAACCTATTGGCTCGCTCCCGGACGGCGAAATGTGGTTTCACCACGACATGGCTTTTGTCGACGTGCCACATAAGGCAACGTTTTTATATTCCGTCGAAGTTCCAGATCATGGCGGAAATACAAAGTTTGCCAATATGTATGCCGCCTACGATCTTCTACCCGAAAGACTCAAGAAGGCGTTGGCAGGCAAAAGGGTGATGCAAATATTCGATTACAAGGAAACCAGTCAGCCAAGGCTAAGCGATCTGGACAAAGTGAAGCATGCATGGCACCCGGCAATCGTTCGACACCCCGACACGGGGAGAAAGGCACTTTACGTCAACAGACTTATGACTGTGACAATCGAGGGAATGCCACATGATGAAGCAAGAGCGATTATTGAGGAAGTTATCCCATTCGCGGAGGACCCCTCGATAATTTACGAACACAAATGGAGGCCAGGAGACTTTCTGGTATGGGACAATCGCTGTTCCACCCACGCCCGCACCGATTTTCCTGAAACCGAGCGCCGTTTACTTAAACGTGGAATGATTGAAGGTGCCCCTTTGATGCCGGCGTGAGCAAAAAAGCCTAACAATTGCCATAATTGCATTTCAGGTTTTTACAGCGACTAATTTAGGGAGGCGCAAACGTACCCCATACTAAAAATCGAATATTGACAAAATTGCCATGGCCGGGTGAAGTTGCGGCCCTGGATTATACGCGTTTTGATAAAAGAAGAGTGAAGGGAGAAACTTTATGAGTAATTTGAGAATTGGAAGCGTTGCCGCTGCTGTTGGCGCAGCCGCCATGTTGGCGGGTGCTGCTGCTGAAGCCGCAAAGCTCAATGTGACGACCAGCCTGCATCGTAATCACGATCAGACCGTCGCATATTTTGACTTAATGCATAAACCGATCAATGCGGCCAAGGGTCCTGTTACCTTGCATTATAAAGGTGGCCCGGAAGTCATTCCAAACCGTAAACAGGGTGCCGCCCTCAAGCGCGGTGTCGTTGACTTGATGTTTGGCCCCAGCGGTTATTATGCCGGTTTGGTGCCTTGCGCGCGGGTTATATCTCTTTCGACACAGCCGCAGAAAGTCATCCGCAAAAATGGCGGTTGGGACGTTATGCAGAATTGCTGGAAAGAAGGTCTGAATGCCCGGCTTTTGGCGCATCCGTTCTACCAGTCTGCTAACTTCCACGTCTATCTTATCGACAAGCCGATCATGAATAAGAAGACCGGCCTGAGCCTGAAGGGATTCAAAATGCGTTCAACCGCGCTCTACCATCCTTTCATGAAAGCTATGGGCGCTGTGCCGATCAACATTTCGCCTGGTGATGTATACACGTCACTGGAACGTGGTGTTGTTAAGGGTCTCGCTTGGCCAGAAGGCGGCATTTTCCGCTATGGTTGGACCAAGTACATCAAGTATCGCATTGGACCAGGATTCTGGCGTTCCTCAACGACCGCGGTCGTCAATCTGGACGTTTACAACAAGCTGTCCAAAAAAGAACGCGATGTTCTTGACGCTGCCGGCCTGAAGTTCGAGATCGATAGTACGCCTTATATGCGTAAATTGGCCGACAAGGATAACGCCAAAGTATTTGGTGCCGGTGTGAAAGCCATTGATCTGCCTGGTGAATATGGCAAAGCCTTCACCAAGACGGTTATGGACTCAACCTGGGCTTCTGCTGAGAAGAAGATTCCTGCAAAATTCTTCAAGCCTTTGCAGAAGTACCTTCTCAAATAAATTGATAATAATTGCGGCTTTGTCGCAATGAAGTGGAAAGGCGCTCTGGCAACAGAGCGCCTTTTCTAATTGTTAGACACCAAGATATTGATGCTGGATATCAGGTTGTTCCAGAAGCTCGTTAGAACTTCCTGACCAAACAACCTGCCCCTTCTCAATGATGTAGTGACGATCCGCAATTCGTGTTAGCGCGGCCACGTTTTTATCGATCACGAGAATAGACTGCCCCTGCTCCTTGAGATCCTCCAAACAACGCCAAATTTCCGCTCGAATTTGCGGTGCCAGTCCTTCTGTTGCTTCGTCCAAAATTAGCAATTTGGGATTGGTCATTAACGCCCGGCCAATGGCCAACATCTGCTGCTCTCCGCCGGAAAGCTCGTTGCCCATACCATCAATTCGCGACTTCAATGCGGGGAAGCGTTCCAAGACCCTCTCTAAAGTCCAGGGGTTGCTGTTACCAGAGGCGTTATGTGCAGTGGCCACCAGGTTTTCACGAACTGTCAGGTTGGGAAAGATCTGCCTCCCTTCAGGAACGAGCCCGATGCCGAATTTAGCTACTTGATGTGATGCCAGACCGGAAATTTTTTGTTCTTCGAAAAGAACCGAACCTTTATGTGGCCGCATTAACCCCATAATCGAACGAATGGTTGTCGTTTTGCCCATACCGTTGCGACCCATCAATGTCACGACCTCACCGGCATTCACATCGAGCGACATTCCAAACAACACCTGGCTTGTCCCATAAGAAGATTCTATTGCATCGACTTTGAGCATTAGTCAGCTGTCCCTTCATCTCCAAGGTAAGCTGTGCGCACCTCTTCGTTAGCCCGAATTTCCTCAGGTGTGCCGGACGCAATCGTGTTGCCATATACAAGAACGGTAATCTCATCGGCCAACGCGAAAACGGCGTCCATGTCATGCTCAATCAGGAGGATCGTATGGTCGCCTTTTAATGAGTTGAGTATCTCAACCATATTTTGCGATTCTTCCGCCCCCATACCCGCCATAGGCTCATCGAGCAGCAAAAGTTTGGGCCTCGTGGCAAGCGCCATCGCAATTTCAAGCTGACGATGCTCACCGTGAGAAAGGTTTCGCGCTACGATGTTTGCCCGGTCAAAAAGGCCCACTGTTTCCAGTGCCGTACGGGCCGGGTCCACCAACTTAGAATCATTGCGAGCTGGGCGCCAAAATTTAAAGGAATGGGTGTCGTGCGCCTGAACCGCCAGCGCTACGTTCTCAAGAGCTGTAAACTCTTGAAATATACTGGTTATTTGAAACGTCCGTGCAATTCCGAGCCGTGAACGCGCGGGAGGAGCAAGATTGGTGATATCCTTTCCATCAAATATGACCCGCCCGGAATCAGGGTTCAATGCTCCGGCCAGTTGCGCAATCATTGTCGTTTTACCGGCACCATTGGGACCAATCACAGCATGGATTTCACCAGTTTTTACTGACAGGGAAAGATTGTCGGTGGCATGAACACCACCAAAACTCTTCCGCAGTTCCTCAACGATCAACAGTGATTCAACCACGGGTTTTCTCCGAGGACGGTTGTTTTTCAAGAAACCCAAGGAGACCACCGCGCGCATAAAGGACGACCAAAATAAGGAAGGGTCCAAATATCAATTGCCAGTACTCGGTGACGCCGGTGAGAGCCTCCTCCAAAAGGATAAAAACAAGAGCGCCGACGATGGGTCCTGCAAGACTACCCATACCGCCGAGCAAAACCATAATGATAAGATCTCCGGAACGGGTCCAATGCATCATGTCAGGATTAACGAAATCCGTATGATTCGCCAACAAGGCGCCCGCAAGGCCAGCCATTACACCGGCAATTACAAATGCTGTCAGTTTATAGCGAAAGGTTGGAAACCCGATTGCCTCCATGCGGGCTTCATTGGACCTTGCTCCTTGAATGACCATTCCAAAGCGTGAATTAACAAGCCGTTGGCATATCCAGAGGCATAGAAGCAAAAGAACAAAGACAAGATAATACAGGCTGGTTTTTTCGCTTAGATCAATGAGACTCGAAAAGTCGCTGGGTTCGGCCAGTGGCAAACCGTCATCACCGCCATATCGATCTACACTAACGCCGAGGAAATACATCATCTGCGCAAGCGCGAGGGTAATCATAATGAAATAGACGCCACGGGTTCGTAGGCTTATCGATCCAAAAATCACAGCGACCACGGCGCAAGCCAGCAATGCCAATGGCCACTGAATAAACCCGCTAACAATTTCATGTTCGGCGCAGATACCGACAACATAGGCGCCAATGCCGATAAATACCGCATGACCAAAACTGATCATACCGCCATATCCCATGATCAGATTCAGGCTTAGCGCACCAATGGCGAGGATCATCATGCGTCGTCCAAGATCAAGATAAAATGGTACTTCGGTCAGCGACGCGATAAGCGGAACGAATGCAAGCAGTACAAAGACGATTGCAACAACAATGGCCTGGCGGTCAAACTTCATCCGCTAACCGCTCCGTGCCGGGAATAGACCTTGCGGCCGGAAAAACAAAACGCCCGCCATCAATATGTAAATCAACATCGATGCTACGGCTGGTGCCGCGGTTTCAGCAGCATTAACCGGCATGAACAGTTTGAACAAATCATCTAGGAACGACCGCCCAAGAATCTCGATAACGCCGATCAGCAAAGCACCGACAAAAGCACCCCGGATTGAACCGATTCCTCCAATCACAATAACGACGAGCACCTGAATAAGAATGTGTTCGCCCATGCCAATGGTCGCTGCAAAAATTGGTCCTGCCATCACGCCTGCAAGAGCCGCGAGCGCTGCACCAAGCCCGAAAACCAAAGTAAAAACACGTTTAATATCAATACCCAAGGCACCAATCATCTCGCGATTGGATGCGCCTGCCCGGATCAACATGCCTGTGCGGGTCTTGACGACCAAAAAGTAAAGGAACGCCGCCACAAGCAGTCCTACAGCAATCACAACAATACGATAGATCGGCAACGGGATCGTAAAAAGCGTTAGAGATTGGTTGAGGATGGTTGGCAATGGTACTTCAATTCCTTCAGGCCCCCAGATCAAACGTACCAACTCATTAAAGAAGAGGATCATCCCGAAAGTCGCGAGCACCTGATCCAGATGCCCCCGGTCATATAAACGCCTCAAGACGATGACCTCCAACACAACGCCCAAAATAAGCGTTGCCGGTAGGGCAACTGCGATACCCAACAAAAATGAGTCCGCCGCAAGCGTGACGGTGGCCGCGATATAAGCCCCCATCATGTAAAGCGAGCCGTGCGCCAGATTCATCATGTCCATAATGCCGAACACGAGCGTCAGCCCGGCGGCGAGCAAAAACAGCAGAATGCCGTACTGAACACCGTTAAAGAGCTGCTCAAAAAGTAGAGCGGGATCAACCATCGAGATTCCCTTTTGAACGTGAAACGGGGACGCACATGCGTCCCCGTCCCTATACGATCAAATCAGGTTACCAGGTTTTTTTCATCTTGCACTTTTTGGCATAGACGTCCTGGTGGTTGGAATAAACCTTCTGGACAATCTTTGTTGTCCACTTTCCATCACTGTCTTTAACAACTTCGCGCAAATAGAAGTCCTGGATTGGGAAATGGTTGTTTCCATAGACATATTTTCCTCTGACAGAACCGTAATCCGCTTTGCGGAATGCGGCCCGCATCGCATCCATTTTCTTCAGATCGCCACCAACAGCCCGAACAGCACTATCAATCAGCATTATCGAGTCATAACTCTGCGCACCATAGTGAGACGGGTAGCTACCAAACTTCTTGCGGTAATCAGCCACGAACTTCTTATTGACCGGGGTGTCTAAGTCTGGCGACCAAAACTGTGTGGAATAGGTACCCAACACGTTTTGTAGTTTCGCTTGCTGTAGCTTCGGCAAGCTCAGAGAATCAACGCTAAACACCGAATAAAGCGGCGTTTTGGTCAAACCCGCTTGCGCATACTGACGCATGAATGCGTTCGTCGCCCTACCCGGATAGAAAATGAACACACCATCTGCTTTTGAAGCACGTGCTTTAGCGAGCTCAGCCGAGAAATCCAACTGAGTAGGCCATTTGGTAAGATCTTTACCAAGAATTTTACCTTTAAAGGTCCGCTCAACACCGGCGACCATATCCCGGCCGGCAGCATAGTTCGGCGCAACAACATAGAGGCTCTTTACGCCACGCTTGTTAAGAACCTCACCCATTGCCATCGGCACCTGGTCATTCTGCCACGACGTTGAAAAGATGTTTTTGTGGCATAGACGACCGGCGATTTTTGAGGTGCCAGCGTTGGAAATAATCAGGAATTTCCCAGCTTTAACAACACTGTTCCGGGATGCCAAAACAACATGCGACCAAATAAAGCCGGAAACGATATCGACTTTATCCTTGTGCAAAAGTTTCTCGGTCTTTTGTTTACCGACCTCCGGTTTGACCTGATCGTCTTCGAAGATTACTTCGACAGGAATACCGCCCATCTTGCCCCCAAGATGATCAAGGGCAATCTGTACTGAATTGCGCATATCTTTTCCGATAACGCCAGGACCGCCTGACAACGTCGTCACAAACCCAATTTTTATTTTCTTCGCCTTGGCTGCAATTGCCTGTGGTCCGGCAAGTGTCAGAGCAAGCGCTGAAATTCCAAAAACAAGTGCTTTCTTCATCCTGAATTTCTCCCATACATGAATTTTGCGGGGCGAAATCGAACCCCATTTAGAATTCGCAGAGATAGTACCGTATGAGTGCATTCTGCCAACCGTCAATTTGTGGTTATCGCCATCCGAAATGGCTATTCAGCTTGAATTACAGCGCGGACGTTATCCCGGTTTTCACCGCCCCTTGCTTCCATCAGGGTCAGAAAGTCAGGAATAAACCAATCGGTCATAGCGGTCTTGAAAGAGGGCCGTGCGCGAATACGAACAAACCAGTCTGCTACATTGGGCCGCGTTTCGAACAGCCAGTCCTGCTGCAGATGCGCCACCCGGTTTACATAGGGCGTAAAGGCAATGTCGGCCAAAGAATATGTGTCACCCGTCATCCATGCGCCATCATTCAGCGCTTTTTCCATATCATCCAGCATTTTAATCACGCGTTTGATCGCGGGTTTGAAAAACGATGACTCTACACCTTTCATGACGTTCTCAGTCATCCGCGCCCGCTTACCAGGATCGACAAAACCATCCAGCGTTTGCTTCAACTGTTCGGGCGTTTTACCCTCCATGAACTGATATCGAAACGCAATACAGGCGCTGATCGTTGCACTCGCTGCATGCAGACCTTCATCGAGCTGTTTAACCCATATACGCATTTTGGCGCATTCATAGGGAGACTCCGGGCGCAATCGCGGTTCAGGAAATACCGTGTCGAGATATTCATCAATGACAGCGGATTCGTAGACCACATTGCTGTCGTGGATAATGGTGGGCACGACGCCATTCGGATTGAGTGCTAGATATTCCGGATCATGCTGATCGCGGGCGCGAAGGTTGAAATGATGCGACGTGAATTCCTGACCTTTCTCCGCAAGCGTTATCCGAACTTTTTGAGAGCAGGTCGACATTCCATTGTGATAGAGCTCAATCATCCCTTTTCCTTCGTCTTCCGAAACGAGCATTGCATATTACAAAGTAGCGGCGGATTATCGTGCAAAGGAGCCACCCAGACAACGGCCGAAGGTGGAGAACAGGATGAGCGAACCGGTGTTAAAAACCACTGTCGTGGGTAGTTACGTACAGCCAGATTGGCTGGTGGACCGGGAGATGCTCAAAGCAATCGTTCCGCCGCGCGTTCGGGCGCATGATATTTGGCGCATCCCTGCAGATCATCTGGAAGAAGCGCAGGATGCTGCAACGCTTGCCGCTATTCGCGATATGGAACGCGCAGGGATTGACGTTATAACTGACGGCGAAATACGCCGCGAAAGCTATTCCAACCGATTTGCAACAGCGCTTGAGGGCGTCGATATCGACCATCCGGCCGAAGTACCGGGGCGTTCGGGTCGCCCGATCCTCGTGCCGCGTGTTACGGGCCCCATCAGACGATCAACACCAATAGAAATTAGAGACGTCGAATTTTTGCGGGCCAATACAAACCAGGAAATTAAGATCACCCTGCCCGGCCCCTTTACCATGACCCAAACTGCTGTGGACGAATTTTATGGTAATGACGAGGCATGTGCGATGGCTTATGCGGAAGCGGTTAACGAAGAGGTCCTTGAGCTTTTTGCCGCCGGAGCCAATGTTGTTCAGATCGACGAACCCTGGATGCAGGCTAAGCCTCAAGAAGCGAAACGTTATGCCGTCAAAGTTATAAATCGTGCTTTGGAGGGCGCCGCCGGTACAACGGCCGTGCATATGTGTTTTGGCTATGCACACGCTGTAAAGGACAAACCGAACGGCTATTCATTCTTGCCCGAACTCGCAAACTGCAATGCGGACCAAATATCGATCGAAGCCGCGCAACCCGGTCTCGATCCTGCCGCGCTCGGTGCCCTAAAAGGTAAAAAAATTGTTGTTGGTGTACTGGACCTCAGCGACGAAACAGTAGAAACACCTGAAATTGTCGCCGAACGCATTCGAGCGGCAATGGCTTACGTGCCCGCAGAACAACTGCTGGTCGCCCCGGACTGCGGCATGAAATACCTCAGCCGAGACGTCGCCTTCGGCAAGCTCAAAGCAATGGCAGGCGGCGCTGCGATTATACGAGACGAACTACTCGGATAACCGGCGAATTTTTTTTAAATGATTATAGACAATTCATGTTGAGGTATTTATACCTTTAAATATTGACTTATGTACTTAATTTTGGTAATTATACCATAATCCGACACACTCGTTGATGGTGACCGTTAATACTCATGGAGCACGGCTCCCATAATTCCGAAAAAAAGAGCGAAAGAAAATAAGACTTGCAGAAAATGCAGCGCTACTTTGGTTTTAATATTCCAAGTCGATGCAGTCTCCAGCCAAAGACGAGACCGCATATAAACCCACCAAAGACCAATGAGAAAAGGCGTCGCAACCAACGCTGCAAGGATAAGTGGCTCACCAAGATATGAACCTAAGTAAATCGTAAACCCCTAACAAACCAACACTGGGGTCGAGAAAAACCCTAATCCACTCGTAACGGAACTCATTCTCCAAACATCGGTAAATTTCTTTTTCGAGCGGGCCATGCAGAAGCTTGTCGTCACACAAAACAAAACACCAAAGTAGGAAACTATTACCGTACCATATTCGATGGCCTCGCCAACATCATTGGATATACCAACCGGACGGTCCATTTTTACAGTAGCTGCGACCAGAATCGTTCCGATAGCAACTGAACCAAAATATAGTAAAAGCAACCCAATACTCCTACGAAGAGCCCGGTCCTTTTGTGCCTCAATTTCATTTTCAGTCACATAGAGCCTCTTTGAAAATCAATTCAACTGCCGACATGACCCAATTGATTTGACCCGCCATTTAAATCTTATGGTTGCACAGCCATTTGGTTATTTCATCGATTAATTATAGGAGGGAAAACCTAATATGCAAAAACTCCCAGCAGGTATCTATTTCGAATCGACGCCCGCGTTTCATGAAATGACGGGCCAACAACATGCCTATCTTGTCTACCGGGATGGTAAAGGTGGCGAGCGTGTAATTCGAGGAGGACCAGGTGGTTTACCTCCAACCTTTGGGACAATTGAGGTCCAAGCAGATATCCCCTTGCGAGAGTCAAAAGACGCCTATGGAAAAGAGGACACACCATCGAACCGAAAGGCAAAGCGAATAGATATTGGAGACCGTGACCCGGAAACCCTATGGAATGAAATGGTTAAAAAGGCGAAAGAAATCGGAGAGGCTGGGATTAACTATGACCTATTCAATCTCGACGGGGATAGAACAGACGGTGAAAGATCAATTTTGACCAGTGAATACTGGGGGCAAAATAGTAATTCTGTAATCCGCGCAGTTCTTGAAAGTGCAAAAATAAATATTAAAAAAATTATTTCTGAAGACGAATTTCTAAATAAATTTCACGGCATAGAAAATGATCTCTCCAAACCAGCCGGTGGCTTCAATCCGAAGAAACCGCGTGAGCGCATATCACTGCCATCCTCCGAACCGGATGAAGAAGGCCGTATCCCAGATGACCGGCCTGACGGCAGACTTGAACTTCCCGACTCATCCGTCGAGGACCCAGGTAAACCGAAAAATAACTTTTTAGACGACACCATCAATCATACCCCTGCTGCCAAAAAGATCGAGCGTGCTGCTCTCGGCGGGCAAGAGACGGTGGCAGAAATCCTCAGCAAGCCGCCCGAACAACTCACCGAACCGGAGATAAACCGGCTGACCCGCGTGAAAGGCGCCATGCTATCGAACGATCCCAACCGTGCGAAGGCGGAAAATGCCGTGACGGAAGCGCACCGGCGAGCCTTCACGGACGGCCGCGAAGGCGACCGCCCCTTTCCCACCGACATCGCGCCGGCGCTCACGCCGGCTGGCCAACCGGTCGCAGATGGCGTCAAGCAAGTCATCGACACGTTCATAGGGAATGCGGGTAACGATGCGATGCCGGCCAGGGTATCCACGCTGCAATCCTCCCTTAACCGCGTGGAGAGAGACGACATACCGTTAAAGGTGGATGGGGTTTTCGGGGACAAGACCCGTGGACGATTACGCGAAACGGTGGCTCGGAAAGGACCGGAACCGATCCTGGACGACATCGGTGGCGGCGACGGCGATTTTGACATCTTCGATGACGATGACGACGCAGTCTTTGCCTAAGGTTTAGCGCCCCTTTAAAGAAAAACGGCCCGTTGTTCCCCCACCGGACCGCTTTTTTCTATAGTGCAGACGGACTCCGCCTGCCTCCCCCTAAGTCCCCATAAGGCTTGGCAAATATAATGCCACCCCGGGTGCAATAACGAGAATGATGATCAGGACAAGGTCGCAGAACAGGTACGGCATCGCCGCCATGGCGACTTCGAACAGAGTCGTCCCTCGAACCATCCCTAACATTATAAATAACAGCAATCCAAATGGCGGCGTTGTAGCGCTCATCTCCAAAGACATAAGGACGATCAGCGAGAACCAGATCGGGTCATATCCCAATGAGGTCGCCAGCGGATAGAAGATCGGCACGGTGATCAGCATCATCGAGACCTGATCCATGAACATACCGAGCAAGATCAGCACCAGGAACATACAGGTCAGGATCAACAGTGGCGGAACATCAAAGCCGGTCGCCCAGCTAACAAGACCACGACTTGCACCAGACATGGACAACAACTGGCTGAATACCGTCGAGTTCATCAGGATAAAGAACACCATACCGGCGACGCGAATTGTCCCCTGCAACGACGTCTTGAACGCATCCCAAGTAAACACCCGGCGTGCAACCGCGAGAATTACAACACCAACAACACCGAACGAAGCTGACTCAGACGGCGTGGCCCACCCCAGTACGATAAACCCGATGACCATAAAGACCACCAGCCCCATCGGAAGAATATTGACGCAGATCTGGTAGACTTTTTCTTTCCACGTCGTGGGTTCGACTTCATAACTTGGTGCTGACTCGGGGTTTTTCCAGAGCAAGAAGGTGATCATGGCGGCATAGAGAACTGCCAGCAGTAATCCAGGTAACAATCCAGCGATCAGAAGCCGTCCAACATCTACCTGAGCGATGCTGGCCAGCAGCACGCCCAATGATGATGGCGGGATAATCATGGCAAGGCCGCCCGTACCGAGGATCGGCCCCATGGACATTTTCTTGTTGTATCCGCGACGGGTCATTTCGGGAACCAGCAACGACCCCAACATGGCCGTGTTGGCCATCGTTGACCCTGTCAATGTCGAGAAAAGCGAGCCGCCGATAACCGTCAAATAGCAAAGACGGCCTGGAATTTTCCCAAGCAACTTATCAAGCGCATCAAATACCCGGATCGCCAAACCGGTATGAAAAAACATTGATCCCATCAGAATGAACATCGGGATCGGAGAGAGCGTAAATGACGTAATCAGATTGGTTGCGTTATCGGCGATCTGCGGCAGAACCGGCCAGCCGCCCGAGAATATAAAAATTCCGATCACGTTGGTGATCATAAATGTGAAGGCGACAGGAAAACCCAGCGCCATTCCCGCAACTACACAGCCTAAAAGAAGGCCTCCAGCCTCATACCATTCCATGACTAGACGCCGTCCTTCACTTCACTGAGGTCATAAGAGTAGTAGGACCTAAGCCCCAGCAAATACATCAGGAACTCAAGGGCAACGAGCGCAAAACAAATTGGAAGCGGCAAAAACTGCAGCCAATACGGCATATCGACGCCGCGGACATCCAGCTCACCGCCGACCCAATAATCGGCAAATATACCCCAGCAAAGATAGGCAAACAGCGCCGATGCCAATGCACACACGAGATAAACAACCTTTGCAAGTGGTTGACGAATGGCATCCGGCAAAATTGAGACCATCGCTTCTATCACAACGTGGCCGCGCTCCCGAACGAGCCAGGGCGCGGACAACATTGCAAGATAGAGAAGCGCATATTCGACCACGGATGACGTAAACAACGGCGGGCGATAGCCCAGAGTACGAATGGAAACATCAATCGTGATCATCACGAACATGCAAGGGATCAGGGCACATGCAAGCCACGATAACGTGGTATTGACGGCCCCTAACCCTTTATCAAATGTTTGTAGCAAGAGATTACCTTTTTATATTGGTCTGTTAGGTAAACCTACTGCTGCAAACGTGTGTCGCCAAGGTCAACCTGACGGTTCGGCTTACCAGGCTTGTAAAGCAGCGGCCGCAATTGGTCGTGATATTTGGACCGCTTCTTCAGCTCTTTCCAGATTTCACCATGGGCAACTTCCAGATATTTCGCAGCGGCTTTGCCCTTAAGAACGATATCTTTAACGCCTGCCTGCTTTACCAAAGGCTCTTCTTTTAGGCGCTCCAGCTCAACATAAAGAACCGAAGAGGTTTCATAGTGAAGTGCCAGTTTATTCATAAAATCGCGTTGTGCTTTTGTAAGAGAAGCCCAGGTGTCGAGATTCACGGTCACGACCTGATTGGTCTGATAGAAATTCGGGAAAACCCGATATTTCGTAACATTGGCCAATCCAATGGCGTGAAGCGACGTATCGGTCATACCGAAACCATCAACCGTATTCCGCTGCATGGCAGTCAGAATTTCCGAAGACTTGATGTTGATCGTGGTCGCACCAAGTGCTCGGAACAACGGACGATAGGTGCCTGTCGCACGCATTTTCATGCCCTTGAGATCAGGAAGACCATCGGAACCAATCTTTGGTTTCTTTCCGAGATACATATAATAGGACGTCATGTTCTCGCCCCATGCCAAGAGGTGCGAACCTGCTTTTTCCTTGTAAATTTTCTGCAACAAAGCAAAGCCGCCATTGGCGCGCAATGCGCGGGGGCCCTGATTTGATGCCAAAAGGCCATAACCTTCAGGAACAGTGCCGATATAATAAGCCGTCGGGCAGCTCAAAACATCAAACTGACCCCGTTTCAAAGCCGTTGCCGCTTTGCGTGGCGGTACGATTTCCTGACCACCCAGATATTTGACCTGGATAAGACCTTTCCCAATCGAATTAGCCTCTGCGACAAAGGTCTTCAAATAGGACTTTGCCAAAACATTAGTTTGCTGAAGCGCTGTAACGGTATTTAAGGTCCGCTCCTTCGCCATAGCCGAAGAAGCAACAACGGCAACCGCTGCAGCAGTAATAGCTGTAATTCCAACACGGAAATTCATGATGATCTTCTCCCTACGATCATTATTAAGTTTTAAACGACTCCAGAGCGCATAGCCCAGCCTCGTGGGGCGGCATAGTGAAGGGACTCTAATTTGATGTCAAACGCTTCGGGTCAAGAATTTGTGGTTTCGAAAGCGGGAAACAAAAAAATGGGCGGTACCGGCAAATGTACCGGTACCGCCCGCACACTATAGAGTGTTTGAGCTAGACGCTCATCTTAACGCTTTTCATCCAGCTTACGGCCAATTTCTACCTGACGGTTTGCTTTGCCATCAATGTAGAGAAGAGGCTTCAACTGATCGTGGAACTTGGAGCGCTTTTTCAGCTCTTTCCAGATTTCGCCATGGGCGATGGAAAGATACTTCGCAGCAACGTCACCCTTTAGGACAACATCTTTAACACCTGATTTGCGAAGAACCTTTTCTTCTGCCAAACGGCCCTTCTCAACGAACTTAACAGAAGTCGTTTCGTATTTGACTGCTTGCGCATTCAAGAAATCTTTCTGCTTCTTGGTGAGAGAGTCCCAAGTGTTGAGATTAACTGTCAGAACGTTATTGGTCTGATAGAAGTTAGGCATAATCCGATACTTTGTGACCTTGTCGAGACCGATAGCAACAACTGACACATCGGTGAAGCCATAACCGTCAACGGTACCGCGCTGGATGGCGGTAATCACCTCGGAAGATTTAATGTTAATCGTTGTGGCGCCAAGTGCCCGGAACAACGGACGATAGGTACCCGTTGCGCGCATTTTGTAACCATTGAGATCTGGCAGACCATTTTTACCCATCTTCGGCTTCTTATGCAGATACATATGGTAGGACGTCATGCTTTCGCCCCAGGCCAAAAGATGAGAACCCGCCTTTTGTTTGTAGATTTTCTGCAAAAGCGCAAAGCCACCATTCTTACGAAGAATACGGGGGCCCTGGTTCGAGGCGAGGAGTCCATAACCTTCAGGAACCGTACCGATATAATAAGCGGTCGGAGCGCTAAGAAGATCAAACTGACCACGCTTAAGAGCGGCTGCAGCCTTCCGGGGCGGCACAACTTCCTGGCCACCAACATATTTAACCTTGACGATACCTTTACCGGCCTTATTCACCGGCGCGACGAACGTCTGAAGGTAACTCTTTGCAATAATATTAGTGGGCTGAAGCGCTGTAACTGTGTTCAGCACTTTTTCCATAGCGATAGCGGAACCGCCCGCCATCGCCACAGTTGCTGCAGCGGCAGCAATTATACTGGTATTAACAAATTTCATAAGTTTCTCCCTATACCTCGTTTACATTCAGCGGATATATGACCGCAGAATTCATTTAAACCGAAAATGCGGCGAAATACTGGCGGGACTGTGGCGCTATGTCAATTCAGTCAGGCACCCAATTTAAAATGTTTCTTTCTCATCCCAACCGTCTTCGGCATTACGTACCGATGTCTCTGGTACAAGACCTTTTTGTTGGCGTTGCAAAGTCCGTGCACCGTTTTCCAAATAGTCACCGGAGGCGGCCCGTGCTGCCGCATCTGCCCAGTCCTGAGTCCAATCACCAAGCGAATAGCCAAACCAGGGTGGCGTCGGCCGAACAGGCGGAAGCCCGAGTTTGTTCCAGAGCTTAAGTCCCCGTTCCATAAATTCTTGTGTGGGAAGCGCTACAGGCGGCATGTCGCTCTTCATTGTGGCGTCGATCAAGAGTGTTGAATCCTCCTCGCCTGTATGCTCCCGCTTGGGCCCGTGACCCTGCCCACGATGCGCAAGCGTGATGACGTCGTCTACCGGATTCAACCGGTAAGCAATCGCCCATAACAACGCATCGGCATTGTCGGGATCAATATCCTCATTCACTGCAATACAAACCTTGCTGCAATCGCCCTTGAAATAGGCTGCGCCATAAAGCGACCGCCAGATTTCCGTCTTGGGCGTATCTTTATCGACAGTAATGATCGTAACCCGAAGAAGGCCGGTAAGCGGTTCATGTAAAGAAACCTTCCTAACGCCCTTTATGCCCAACGCGTCACGCAAATGCGCAAGGAAAAGTGGCTCATAGGCAACACGTTTTATAACACTGGATTCTGATGGCGCTGCCTGACTTATATAAGAGGTCAATACGGCGTTCTTGCGATGAGTAATGGCCGTTACCTGCATCGGCATATTGAATTCCTCAAGCGCAACATGACCATGACTTTCCCCGAAAGGACCTTCGGGCTCGACCATCTCGGTATCGATCAAGCCTTCGATGACGAGTTCGGACTCCGCTGGAACCAACAAATCAACGCTCCGCGCTTTCACCAAATTTATCGGTGCCCCCGCAAGGCCACCCGCAACGCCGACTTCATCCATATCGAGCGGCAGTTTTTGGGGACCCATGAACGCAACTTTGGGAGGACACCCCAATACGATTGCGACTGGCATGGTCTTATCACCGCGTGCCTGATGCTTTTTGTAGTGTGCATAGCCACCCGCACCGCCAACCCGCGTTGCCATTCGGACAACCATCCGGTCCGGCGCCTTTAATGCCGCACGATAGGTGCCCATATTCTGCACACCGGTTTCAGGGTCACGGGTGACGACATTAGTGGAGGTTAAAGTTGGTGCCGCGTCAAAACCTGGCGTCGATACGGGGATCGGCAATGAATCAATTCCATTGCCTTCGCCCAATAGGTTGTCGCCTTCAATGACAACCTCATGGCACGGGGCTTCCTCAACAATTACCGGATCAACAGGATTGGCAATCGCCTCATCCCACTTGGCACCGATCTGGTCGACAGGCGCACCCATTCCGACACTATAGATGTCCTGATTTGCAGCGAGCGCACCAACGACGATGGGTAGGTCATATTTCCGCCCTTTGGCATTCACAACGTTTTTAAACAGAAACGCTTTTCGTTCGCTCTCTTTCAGCCCGCCAACAAATTGCCAGCGCACCAGTGCGTGCATCTCGGCATCCTTATCAACGGGATCTTCGACTGTTATCAGGAGCCCGGCCTTCTCAAGGGCCTCGATGTGATCATGTAGATCGGGATAGTCTCGTTTTGGAGCACTCATTTTCATTAACTCTTATGACAATTTGTCTTGCGAACTTGCCATACCATAAGGCGGCGTGTTGACAACCCCCTAGCCGCTCCATATCCATGCATCAGACCGACAATGTCGATGATGACAAACACATTGAATAGATGAAAGCCGCCCCATTCGATTACGTCCGCGTTTCCTCAATTGATGAGGTGTGTCAGGTACTCGCCGACAGTGGCGAAGAAGCTCGAATTATTGCCGGGGGCCAGACGCTTGTCCCGTTGATGGCGATGCGGCTCGCACGTCCATCATTGCTTATAGACATCAACGACGTGTCTGAACTCTCCGGAATTTCGGTGGACGGGAACGATCTCGTCATTAAGGCGGGCACCAGACAGGCTGACGCGCTCGCATCAGACATCGTCAAATCCAATGTTCCGCTCTTGGCGGACGCGCTGTCTCATGTTGGCCATACCCAAACTCGAAATCGCGGTACGGTGGGCGGCAGCCTGGTTAATGCGGATCCCTCCGCGGAAATACCGCTCATCGCACAGACGCTTGATGCTGTAATCGTTGCCAGAAGCACGAGAGGTGATCGGACCATACCGGTAAATGAGTTTCTGGAATCAGCGATGGCCACAACACTTGCACCAGACGAATGCCTGGTCGAAGCACATTTCCCGATTTGGGCTTCCAAAAACACTGGTTTCGGATTCCATGAGGTGAGCATTCGCGATAGTGACTTTGCTCTCGCCGCTGCGGCAGCACAGGTAACGTTAAATCGGAAAGGGAATTGCGAAAAATTAAATGTTGCGATTGGCGGCGCGTCGCCCGCCGCCCTCCGTTTAACAATCGTCGAGGAAGAACTTGTCGGAACTGATCTAGGTGATGACGCAATAAAGGCAGCCTGCGCTAAAATTGGTGATCTGATAGACCCTCAAGCCGACGTTCATGCGGATGCCGCTTATCGCGGACGTGTCGCAAAAGTTATGGCTGGTCGGGCTATTTGTGATTCACGTGACCGTGCAAAGGGTGTTCTGCAATGAGCGAACACAAAATCACACTTACCGTAAATGGCCGGGAAATGTCCGGATACGCTGAATCGCGGGTGACCCTTGTCGATTTTTTGCGCGACGAGCTCGGCTTAACCGGAACGCATATTGGTTGCGAACATGGTGTTTGCGGCGCCTGTTCAATTGTATTGGACGGCAAGCCCGTGCGATCCTGTTTGATGTATGCGGTAATGGCGGAAGGGCACGAAATCACAACCGTTGAGGGCCTTGAAGGTCCGCAGGGTGAACTAAGTCCATTGCAAGATGCCTTCTGGGAAAATCATGCCATGCAATGCGGCTACTGCACGCCCGGTATGTTGATCGCGACGCACACATTGTTGGTAGAAAACCCTGACCCCGATGAAGAGGAAATTCGTGAAGCGATCGGCGGTAATCTCTGCCGCTGTACCGGCTACCAACAGATTGTTGAAGCGGTACAGATGACAGCGAAGAAATTGCGGGAGGCGACATAATGTCTGAAGCGGTCCCGCAAAAGCAATTCAAATATATCACCAAGAGGCGCCGGGTGATTGAAGATCGCCGTTTCATCACCGGGCGCGGTAATTTTGCTGCCGATTATAATTTTCCCGGCATGCTCCATGTCGCGATGGTCACCAGCCCATACGCGTGTGCAGAAATCAAAAATATTGACGCCAGCGCGGCGCTAGCCCTCCCTGGCGTGCGCTATGTGCTGACCGGCGCAGAGCTCTTTGAACATATCAACCCGTTGCTGTCGGGTCTCGACTTGCCAAACGTCAAACGCATTCCTTTGGCACACGAACGGGCTCGTTATGCCGGCGAATGGGTCGCTGCTGTCGTGGCTGAGTCACGACATATTGCGGAAGATGCAGTTGAAATGGTCGAGGTCGATTATGACCCGTTGGATTATGTAATCGATCCTGAGGAGGCCATGAAGCCCGAAGCGCCGATGGTTCACCCTCAACACGGAAGCAACATCCTCTGCGACAAGACATGGGTATGGGGTGACGTTGATGGCGACTTTGAGAGTGCTCCGCATTCACTAGCGTTCCGTGCCAAGTGGAGCCGGAACTCGACAGTACCGATTGAAACATTTGTCGTTACGGCAAAGTGGGATGAAGGCAAAGAAATGCTGGATGTCTGGGCTTCGATTCAGATGCCCAAATATCCTGAGCAGATTGCCCGCGCTCTCAGTCTTCCTGTTAATGCCGTGAATGTTCATTTCGACGTCGATGTCGGTGGCTCATACGGGTTGAAACGCGGCATACGGCAAACCGTTATTGTCAGCTATCTGACTCGCAAGCTGCGGGTGCCGGTGCGGTTCAATGAGGATCGCCTGGAAAACATGTCCGGCGGCGAAATGCACGGCCCGGACCGCATTTTCGACATGGAAGTGGCTTACGATGGTGACGGGATCATGCATTCGATCCGTATCAAGGCAACGGATGATGCCGGGTGCTACCCTGGCCGCGCACCACTACAGTTGGGCAAGCCGGTGAGCGCTATTGTCGGGCCGTATAGAATCAAAAGCGCGTCTTACAATGCGATCTCGGTAACAACCAACAAGACCAGCCAGGAAGCGGTGCGTGGATTTGGGCAAGCACCAACAAACTTCGCAATTGAAACTATGGTCGATAAGGTCGCACGTTCCCTTGGCATGGATCGGGACGAGGTCCGCCGCCGGAATCTCATCCGCGCCGATGAATTTCCATATCGCATACCGTCAGGCTCCGAATATGACAGCGGCGACTATCACACGGTCTTGGAGAAATTACAGGAAACCGCAGCGTGGCAGGAATTGATTGCAAAACGCGATGCTCTGCGGGCGGAAGGGAAATTGGCCGGTCTCGGGCTTTCAACCTGTCTGGAACCATCAGGGGGCAATTCGTCCTTTGAACCATTCCTCAACCCCAAAAACGATACGACGACATGGATGGAGTCCTGTCTGATCAAGGTTGACATGCTTGGCTCAATCACGGCCCTGATGGGCACATCGACGTCAGGCCAGGGACATGAAACGCTCCTCTGCGCAGTAATTGGCGAAGTTCTCGAACGCGATCCCGATACAATTCGCGGAACCCATTCGGAGTCGATCGGCGCCCTTCCATCCAATAGCCCGGTTGGCAGTCGCATGGCGATTATGCTTGGCGGTGCGGCGGCAAGCGCCGCTGAGAAAATCAAGACGCAGCTGATGGAAATCGCCGCGCATAACTTCCAATTGCCGGTTGATCGACTGATCTATGACGGCGGAGATATTTCCGTTGAGGGCGATTCTGACAAAGTCATGACCTGGACTCAACTCGTGGATATTGCCCACCGCAACTATCACAAAATGCCTTTGGGCTCGGAACCTGGTCTGCAAGCCCAGCACACCTGGGAGGTACCCACAGGAGGCGCGCTGCCAGCTGAAGACGGCACCGTGCAAATGTACCCGTGTTACGCATTTGAGGCGCATATCCCCTTGATCACCATAGATCGGGAAACAGGCCAGGTGGAAATTCTTGATTACCACATGGGCCATGACTGCGGCACTGTTCTCAACCCCGACATTGTGCGCGGCATGACGTTCGGCGGCATCGCGCACGGCATTGGCGCAGCGCTCTACGAAAAATTCGAATATGACGAAGGCGGCCAGCACTTATCTGGCTCTTTTATGGATTATCTGCTGCCGTCATCGCATGAAATTCCACATGTTGAGATGATCAAACATTACACGCCATCGCCACTGACGACATTTGGCCAAAAGGGTTCAGGCGAATCCGGTTATCTCGGCGCTCCTGCCGCGATCGCCAGTGCGGTCAACGATGCACTGGCACCACTTGATCTTGAACTCACAACATTGCCAATGCGGGTCCGCGATATCGAGGGCCTATTGAACGGACAAAATGACTAGACGACTTCGCCACACAAAATATTTTGGAGAAAAGAAATGAGCGACGACCTGCTGATCAATCAAAATGGACGCATTCTCGAAGCAACACTGAACCGTGATGACGGTGCTTGCTCGGATGGCATGGCGGCAGAACTATCTGCAGCTATGCTATCCGCACATGAGACCTCTGATATGGTCTTGCTGCGCAGCGGTGGGCCCGATTTCTGCACAGGTCGGGCGCGGAACGCCGATGCCGGTCCGCCCAACCCCGAGGCCTATGGCCGTCGACCAGAATACGACTCGATTTTCAACTGTTACAAAGCGATCCGTAACGCCCAAGTTCCAATTGTTGGTGTTATTGAAGGTCGCTGCATGGGATTTGGCACGGCCGTTGCTTCGCTTTGCGATGTTTCCTTTGCCAGCAGCACGGCGACTTTCAATATTCCCGAGATAGAACATAACGTCATGCCAACCATGGTCATGTCGGCCCTTTATGATCGGATTAGCCGAAATGCAATTTTATGGATGACCTATACAGCCCAGTTCATAGGCGCCGAGAGAGCGCTGTCTTATGGCTTCGTTAGCCAGGTCGTCGATGCCGACAAGCTGGACGCAGAGGTGGAGGAATTTTGCAAGATTCTTCTCAGTCGTCCGCGCCCCGCTATTCTTGGATTGAAGGAGTATCTCCACGTTGCTCCAAGGATGGACGAGCTAGGCGCTATCGACTATGCGCGTTCACTCCATTCAATGGTCAATACTGCCGCTGACATGAAAAAATAGAGGTCCGTCATGATCGTCGACACTCATGCCCATTACCTGCCCCAGGCAATGCTGGATGATTTGAACAATCGCGCATTCGATTTCCCAAATATCGACTGCATGAATGAAGAAAATGTCTGGAAACTGGGGTTTAAGGGTGGTCCTCTCACCCGCCCTATCCTACCCGGCCTGCGTCAGGAGGATACGAGACTGGCATGGATGGATGAGCAAAAAATCGACGTCATGGTATGCGGGGGATGGCTCGACAGTTTTGGATATGAAATTCCCGGTGAGGAAGGCAAGCGGTGGAGTCAGTTCATCAACGAACACCTCTTGAAAGCATGCTCTGACATTGACCGGTTTGCACCGCTCTGCAGTGTGCCCATGCAAAACGGCAAGATGGCCGCTGAAGTTCTCGAGGAAGCTCTCGATTCCGGGTTTCACGGTGCGATGATAGGCACGCAACCCAAAGGCGGCGAAGGTAATCTCGACGATCCTGATCTTGATCCATTCTGGGAGCTCGCCTCTGACCGCAAAGCGTCGATCTATTTGCATCCGATGTTCGGCTGCGGCGATCCCCGCCTGATGGATTACGGTCTGGTCAATACTGTTGGGCGCGGGCTGGATACGATCTCCGCAATGTCACGTCTTATCTTTTCCGGCCATATGGAAAAATATACCGGTATGAACTTTGTACTCAGCCATGGTGGCGGCGGCCTGCCCTTTCTGCTTGGTCGTATGCAAATGAACCATGACCAGAATCCCGAGCTCGGCAATCCGAGAAAAGTTCTCGCAGACTGCTATTACGACACAGTCGTGCAGGATGTCAGGACGTTGGAGTTCGTCTGCGATACTTTTGGAACGGAGCAGGTGATGATGGGCTCTGATTATCCATTTATCTTCGGTGACCTTGAGCCTCGCAAAATAATCGAAGCGTCCAATCTTTCTGACGATGGAAAACAAAATCTGCTCGGCAACGTGGCAGAACGCGTGTTTCATCTGGAAAATTGCGGTTGCGGGCACTGATCGTCGGAACGCCCTATTCTTAAATTCGCAGACCGCGCTATGCTCCCGTCATATCAAGTGAGGGAGAGCCGATGAACGACTCAGCATTGTTTATCAAAGGCGGCCGGGTGATGACACCCAATGCCGATCCGCACGTACCAGATTTCCAGGACATTATAATCGAAGGTCAAACTATCTCCGAGATCGGCGTCAAGCTCACCGCGCCGCCGGGTGCGCAAACTGTTGTGGCTACAGACCATCTCGTCATCCCGGGCTTCATCAACGCGCACTATCATTCACACGACACTTTGGGCAAAGGGGTGATGGAGGAAACCCCCCTTGAGACGTGGCGCCTGCTGGCTTTGCCCCCCGCATACCCTAAACGGAGCCGCGAAGAGATTAAGGCGCGAACGTTACTGGGTGCGTTGGAGTGCCTTCGTTCTGGCATGACATGCGTTCAGGACATGGTCACACTTTACCCGTTCGATCCCGAACATCTCGAAGCCGTTATCGAAGCCTATGAGGAGATTGGCATTCGTGCGGTGGTGGGCCTGCAATATGGTGACATCAAGGGTATCGATACCATCCCGTTCTGGCGCGAAGTCTTTCCGGAAGAATTTCACGACAAGCTCACCACAGCCGCTGAGCCCGACAAGAAGATCGACCAACTCGGACATTTCATCGACACCTACCTTGGAAATGACACTATCAGCGACCGCATTGGCTGGGCGTTGGGACCTTCGGCCCCGGAACGCTGTTCCAGCGAACTGATCGCACGTACCGTGGAGCTTTCAGAAACCCATGACCTGCCGATTTTCACCCACATATACGAATCCAAAGGCATGGCACTACAGGCACGGCGGGAATATCCGCAACATGGCGGCTCGCTCATCCGGCGTCTCAATGAAGAAGGCTTGCTCGGTCCCCGGCTCAATCTTGCGCATAGCGTTTGGCTGCTTCCGGATGAAATAGACATGCTCGGCGAAACCGGCACGAACGTGGTGATAAATCCTTTGAGCAACGCCAAACTTAAAAGCGGCATACCGCCTATTCTAGGCCTACAGGAAGCAGGCGTCAGTCTCGGTATTGGATGCGACAACTGTTCCTGCAGCGACGCACAAAACATGTTCCAGGCAATGAAACTCTTTTGCCTGATGGTTGCCGTGAGTAACCGGGAGCCCAGTACTGCACAGTCGGGAGCTGCCCTTGCTGCCGCTACAACGGGCGGAGCACATGCCATTCAGCGGAGCGATCTCGGCATAATTGAAAAAGGCGCGAAGGCTGATTTGGTCCTTGTAGATCTTAACGATCCGTCATACCTGCCGCTCAACAGTGCAACGCGGCAACTCGTCTATACCGAAGGCGGACGCGGCGTAAAAACAGTTATCATTGACGGTAACGTCATAATTGAGGACGGGCGCTTGCAGACGATGGATGAAGACGCCCTTATTGAACAGATCATGGAAGTCGTACCCCAATTTCAAAAGGACTATGCCGAAATAAAGGCACGTGTCGAAGGCATGCGACCATATCTGGACGAAGCCCATCGCCGTATCTGGGCTGAGGACGTGGGTATTGATCGCATATATCATGACGCCCAACACGCAAACGCGCCTAGATTTTAAGATCCGAGACTACGCGACACTCCCCGTGCCATAAATTGTGGGGTATCTATATATAAACGAATAACCACCGCGTTGCGGAAATCAGGATTTTGGGAGTATGGGCCATGAGCCGCTTAGACCGCTGTTACAATATTGCCGATCTGCGTGGGGTGGCACAGAAGCGATTACCAAAAGGCGTATTTGATTACATCGACAAAGGTACCGAAGACATGACCTCGCTGGGCAACAACCGCTCAGCAATGAAAGACATCAAGCTCCTCAACAAGGTCGTAACTGATATTTCCGATGTAAAACTGGACGCGGAGATATTTGGATCCCCTGCATCCATGCCGCTCGCCATTGCACCAACCGGCACAGCAGGTCTCGCCTGGTATGAGGGTGAGTTTGAACTGGCGAAGGCAGCAGCAGCGGCCGGCGTTCCCTTCACCCTTGCGACAGGCTCCAACACGCCGATGGAGAAGCTTGCGAATGAAGCCGGCGGACGGCTGTGGATGCAGCTTTATATGTGGAAAGAAAAACACTACTCAGATGAGCTGGTCAAAAAAGCCGCACGGAACGGCTTTGAAGCCTTGCTTTGGACGGTTGATATTGGGCATGGCGCAAATCGGGAACACAATTTACGGAACGGATTTGCAACACCCTATGTTCTGAATACGAAATCGGTCATCGATATGCTACGCCATCCGACGTGGCTCTCTACCGTTATGGGACGTTATTTCATCAATGGTGGGATGCCGCGCCATGTGAACTATCCCGAAGGTTATCAAATGCCGATAACGGGCAATGTCGCCAAACTCGGCGACAAAAAACCGACCACAAAACGCGCAGATCAGCTCTCATGGGACGATGTCGACCGGCTACGCGATATCTTTCCTGGTAAGCTCCTCATAAAGGGCATCATGCGACCGGATGATGCAGCTGAGGCCATTGAACATGGTGTCGATGGAATCGTCGTTTCAAACCATGGCGGCCGCAACATGGATAGTGCGCCAGCGCCTATTCAGGTGTTGCCTGAAATTGTCGAAGCGGTAGACGGTAAAATGTCGATTATTGTCGATAGCGGGGTGCGGCGTGGCAGCGATATCGTAAAATGTTTGGCACTCGGTGCGGACGCCGTCCTGGCGGGGAGAGCAACTCTCTATGGTACTGCAGCCGGCGGTGAAGCTGGTGCGATAAAAGCCATCGAAATTCTTAAAGACGAAATGAAGCGCACGATGGCCTATATCGGCACGCAAAGCGTTTCCGATATAACGCGCGACTCTATCTGGGAAAAATCATTACCTGGTTAAGCTGCACGAATATCCTCAAGAAATTCGTCGACCACTTCCCGCAAAATTTGACCCTGTTTTGTCATATCGTTTACGACATCGAGCAACTCGCTTGATGTCGCCAGGCTCTGACCGGCAGCTTCCGTAACATTGGCGATATTGGTTGAAACTTCTTGGGTTCCAGTTGCTGCCTGTTGAACTGCACTGGCAATCTCATGTGTTGCCGAGCCTTGCTCCGTAACCGCCGTCGCAACTGAGGTCGCGATTTCACCGATCTCGCCAATCGTCGCGCCGATTTCCTGAATCGCGTTAACAGCGTCTCCAGTAGCCGCCTGCATTGTCGTAATCTGCGCGTCAATTTCTTCGGTCGCCTTCCCGGTTTGCGTGGCCAGGGATTTCACTTCAGAAGCGACAACAGCAAACCCCTTGCCAGCGTCACCTGCACGGGCAGCCTCAATCGTCGCATTGAGAGCAAGAAGATTTGTTTGGCTTGCGATATCGTTGATAAGACTGACGACGTCACCAATTTTTTGTGCTGCATCTGCAAGCCCTTCAACCTTTTCATTGGTCTGTTTGGCCTGCTTCACCGCGTTCTGGGATATCTGATTACTTTGAGTGACCTGGCGATTAATTTCCTCAATCGACGCCGATAATTCTTCCGCAGCGGAGGCAACTGTCTGGACGTTTCCAGTCGCTGTATCGGCGGCTGAGGCAACCGCCTCCGCCTGGGCGTTCGTTTGATCTGCCGAGGCTGACATCTTTTGCGCTGACGCCTGCATTTTCATCGAAGCCGTACCCAGCACATCGATAACCTGAACAATATGTTCGTCGAACTCAGCGATTAACTTGTCCCTTAGCGCGCCACGTTTCCGGCGTTTCTCCGCGTCCGCTTCCAGTTCCTCAGATTCACGTTTCTCGCGCTGCCGCTCGAGCCGTTCCTGTTCGGCGATTTGACTTCGCTTCTCCTCCCGTTCGCGGCTAGCCTGCTTCTCGACCTCTTCGGCTTCTATAAGGCTATCTTTGAGCTGGCCAAGCGTCCTCGCCATTTCACCAACTTCATCCTTCCTTTTTACGCCAGGTATATCGATGCTCTTGTCGCCCTCTGCAATCATGTCCATCGATTTACGGATGCTGCTCAACGGGCGGCTGATCCCAAACCCGAGAAGTGTAGCGATGATAAGACCAATAGCTGTAACAGCGGCCGCCGCAACAACAGTAAGCAGGATCGCGCGATCCACTTGTTTACCCGCATCCTGGCTAAAGACGTATCCATCCTCGGAAGCATATTCAACGAGAAGGCCTAGAGACTCCAAAAGGGCTTTGGATTGGGCGTCGAGTGCCTTGTGCATCGCATCAGCTTCCGACCCCGTACTCTGAAAAAAAGCGATCTTTTTCAAACCAGCGGTCGCTGTTTCAAGCCATGCGGCATTCTGGGCAACGACTTTGTCAATAAGTTCAAGCGAGCGTTCTTTAACTGATCTTTCTTTCGCAACGTCCAAGTCTTCTCCAACCGCTTCGCTAGCTTCGACCAATTCCTCCAGCGTTTCGGGTTTCTTGAGTGATCCTGGATTCTGGATCGCGCTGTTCAACAAACGATCTGCGATTAAGAAATTTGATTGTGCAGACCGAACGAAATTGATCGACATCAGCGACTTATCGTAGGTTGTTCTTACGAGCTGACCAATTTCCTGGGTCTCTTTAACCGCAAATGCACCCAGTAAAACCGTCAGTAGAATTAGGACCCCAAAACCAGTGTACAATTTTTGTTTGATCGACATGTCCGTCAGCTCCGATTTGGCCTTTTCTTTATCGCCAAAAATTAATTCTTCGAGGTATGAGCGTGCTTCTCAGGGCTCTTTGACTTTGAAGCCTTGCGGTCTTTGCGGGTTGTGTATTTAAACTCTTCCTCGTCGTAAAATTCCCGCAATCTGGCGTGATAAGCCTGCATTTCCTTTGCCGTTGGCTCATGAAATTCTTCAGCCTTAGAATGACGACCAACGATTACCGTGCCGTGCATACCCATCGGCAAATGCGGAATACAGTGATATTCAAAGGTACCTACTGACTTGAAGGTGTGCGACCACCTCTCGTTCTTCTTCTTGAGATAGGGGCTTTCGATACGCGTCGCGCCCTTGGGAAACCCGTCGGGATAGCTCACGATATTGTGGTCTTCCTCCGCCTGATTGACCCAGGTAACCGTATCCCCTGGTTGGATAACGACTAGCTTCGGTTTGTAGTACATTCGAAGATTGTCGTAATCGCTTACGACTTGAACGATATGCTCCTTAGGTTGCCGGTCTGCAGCCATTGCCTGTGTGGCACCGAAACACAGGGCGAAAATCATTAACGTAACGCGTAACATTTGTCTGGATTCCTTATTATTGCGCGGCCTGGACCGCAGACCAGTTTTCCAAATTGCTGACTAGTTGACCTTTACGGTCAGTTTCATTTTCGGATGTATGGCGCAGCGAACTTTAAACTTGCCGTTCTTGTCGAAAACTTTGCTGACCGATGTTCCGGGTTTGGAAACGCCAAGGTCAAACTTGTTACCTCTACTGCGTGAATGAATGTTGTGCGCAATAGAATCGGCGTTTATGAATTTCACGGAGTCGCCTTTTTTGATTTCGATCCGCTTCTTATCGAATTTCTTGGCTTTCTGCGTGATTACAATTTCAGCGTTTGCCGGTGTGACGCCAGCCACAACAAAAAGCATGGCTACAGCGCTCGCAAATGTTTTAGATCTCATATACGAATCTCCTTGATCTCAAAAATTGGTTATTTGCTGCACGGGATGTAGTGCATCAGGAACGTGTTGCAGGAGCCTTTCTGTACGCTGGGTGTACCAGAGTCAGCTGATGGGCCTGCTGCCGGACTGACATTTAGACTACCCGCAACCGTTTGGTCGTATGCGGGAAGCCGCGGTAAGGCCACGGGAGCATCCTTACTACTCAAGGTCTTCATGAACTCCACGAGATCTGTTTTTTCAGATTGCGTAAGATTAAGCTTGTAAATCTCGTTTGAGGTGCTCGGCCGTTTTACAAAGCCATTGTCGTAATGCTCCACAACCGAATAAAGATTTTTGAGCGACCCATCATGCATGTAAGGAGCGCGTTCGACTGCGTTGCGTAATGTCGGAACCTTGAAGGCATGCTGCATTACAACAACGCCCGGTACGATTTTACCCCGGCCAATATCCTTATCAGGCAGCCCAATATCGTGGAAACTGCTATCCGTGAAGTTCCAGCCAGAATGGCAAGCGACACAATTGGCCTTGTTGTTATAGAGGTCGAAGCCGCGTTTCGCGGAGGCGGAAATTGCGTTTTCATCGCCAGCGATCCAACGGTCAAACGGTGCAACACCGCTTACCACCGTACGCTCAAAAGTAGCGATTGCTTTGGCGATATTGTCGACAGTAATGCCTTTACCGGGAAAGCTTACATTGAATAGCGTTCTATATTCCGGAATGGCCTCCAACTCGGCGACAATCGCTTTCATATTTTGGTTCATTTCAACCGCAGCCGACATCGGACCAAGCGCCTGTTGTTCCAGACTTTCGAACCGGCCGTCCCACATTAAATCTTCACCCCAGGCAAGGTTGAGGATTGTAGGTGTCCGGCGACCGAGCCGCGTCATGGCATGGCCGATACCCTTGGCAAGTCCATCGCCCCAGGCAAAACTCGGATTATGACATGTTCCGCAGGAAATGTAGTTGGCACCTGAGAGACGCGGATCGAAGAATAGCGTCCGCCCCAAATCGGCTTTCGCTGCCGTATAGGGGTTATCCGTAGGAAACGGAATCGTGGAAGGACGGACATATTCCTTTTTCCATTCTTCACGCGACTTTTTTTCTGCACTGATAGCCGTTGTCGATACGAAAGTCGCGAAAGCCGATGCTGTCGCGACCATTGTGATGGCGAATTTAGAAAGTTTATTTTTGTTACACACGGGAACACCCATTTGAAAAAATTACAAACGAGCGTACATGACTGTAATTATCTTAAATTTGCCTTAAACCAGTCCAATGTTGAGGTCTTAATTTCCAAGATTGAGTTTGCCCGCGGCAAACAACTTCGCTTAAATGCGGCAGGCGCCTCTCGCGCAAAGTTGATCGAGACCGCCCTACTGACTCCGACTCACAGACAGGGCATAGGCCATATCCTTCTTTCCGAGTGCCCACCGCGAACTGTTCCCCAAACGATAAGAGTAGCCGCCTGAAATATCCGATTTGTGAAATGACCAACTCCACCGCACTTGGGTTTCGGGATCACTTTCACAAATAGTCAGCCAATAGACATGACCGGCCTTCAGAGCGGGCGATGAAAGTAATTCTGCGTTGTAGGAAAGCATCCGATGCGATCCGCTATCAGATACCTTGGTATCCCAACCTGTCACAGAGACATTTTCCGAGTGCAATAATTTTCCGGGCGTTCCGTTACGATCAGCGAATATCAGCACTTCGAACTTCGTTTCTCCAGGAATCGAGCTATCATGATATTTCCCCGTCCAACGCAAGTTCGAGATCTTTCCCGAATGTTTCAGGCGAAAATCGTCGGCAATCTGCTGATTTCCCAGGCCGGCAACGCTATCCCAGCCATAAGATTTAGTATCAAAGGCCGCCTGATCCTGAACGGTGTCAGCCGAAACGTGGCCCGTCACTAGTGCGGTCGCGAGGACAACGATGCTTAAAGAGGTCGACGTCTTCATAAATGCCATCCCAAAATCTCCCAATTCATCTGTTTCGCGCGGCATCCCTAATTCGGAATGTCATGAATTCTGAATGGAACAATGCAATGCCCATGCCATGGTTGGAAAACCAAGGCCTTAAGCCGTCGTTAATAGTTAATTTTCGGGATGGTCAGCAGAGGAAGACGAGAAAACCGCCTTTTTGCCGCAGAATTATAGTTAATGTCTCAAATTATTGTAAAATTTAGCGACATGACTTTGTTAATCCAGATAGTCGTCTAACTTAATCCTGTCCCACGCATCCTGTGGCGGTTTAATCGGTTCCTCAAAATGGAGTGTTGCGGGCCGCGTGGCATCAATAATAACTTTTGTATTCATCGGGCCTGACTCCGTCCGCACTTCACCGTACGCCGCCGGGTTAAGATGCGAACCCATTGCATTGGGGATCATCGCCAGATCTTTATCGGCTTCAAATGTTGTCGCTATTGCCCACAAAACACGTTGCTCGTCATAAATATCAATATCGTCATCAACGACGATGACCATCTTGATATTTGGGTTCGCAGTCAATGCGGCCATACCGGCTGACTTCCCTTCCCCCGGAACCCGCTTCTTAATCGAAACATAGACCGTAAACCTGCACGAACCAGAGACCGGCAGATAAACACCGGTTACCGTCGGACACAGATGTTTGACACTTTCATAAACAGTGCTTTCCAGAGTCAGCGCACCTGCAAGGTTATGTTCCTGATGCGCTGGATCAAGGTCGTGATAAATCGCGTCATCCCGCATGGTGATTGCGGTGACATTCATCAGCCCAACTGGGTCTTTGGCTGGACCGTAGTAACCGGTAAATTCTGCAAAGGGGCCGTCATTCGTCTCGGCTGCGGGATCGAGATAGCCTTCGATAGCGATCTCGGCAAATGCCGGCACAGGAATATCTACTGTTTCGGCATCCACGACTTCCAGGGACTCGCCAAGCAAACCACCCATCACTTCGAGTTCGCTTAAATCCATTGGCCCTTCGCATAGGGTACCTATTAGAGCTGCCGGGTGATGGCCGATAAAGAGAACGGCTTCCATCCGTTTGTTCAATTCCTTGTAGCGCCGATAGATATACCCGCCGTGATGCGCAGGATTAAACATACAACCAAGCAGGTTCTTGCCCTGAACCTCATGACGATACATACCGGCATTCAACACTCCCGAATCCGGGTCTCGCACGACAAGGACGCCGACCGTAATATATTTTCCGGAGTCTTTTTCTGCATGATGGACGATTGGCAATTTCGATAGATCTACGTCGTCCTCATTGATGACCTTCTGTTTAACGGGCGCATCCTTACGATCTACGCTTTTCGTTGGCAGTGGATTGGCCTCTCTCTCAATAAAGCGTTTTAGAATGGCGCTTTTGGGCTCGTTGGGTTCAACACCCAACGCCAAGCCCAAAAGCTCATAATTGCCAAAGAGATTTGTCACGAGGGGGAGTTCCGATCCTTCGACCTTTTCACAACGAATGACCGGGTATCGACTCTCAGCCGCAAGTTTTTGCTGAATTACGCAGGGTTCAAACACCGGATCTACCGGCTTGGAGACGTTGGCGTAAAATGACGGGCCAAGCTGACGGGCCTCACCGACAAAAGATCTAAGGTCTTTATTCATTTTTAGATTCCAAATGCTGGGACTTCTTATACATACGTTATCATTACAGCAAATTCGTAATATGCGGCAAATGGCATTATCTTCTGATACTGTCTCGTCAATAATCTGGTTTTTAAAAAGGCAAGTTTTATGCGCAAAATCATAGCTGTTTACATCGCCGGAGCGGCTCTTATGGGGTTTTCGTCTCCCGGAATGACAGCCGATCGTCCGCTTATCGATGCCCACATTCATTATAGCCATGACGCGTGGGAGGGACTCCCGCCAGCCAAAGCAATTGAACTTTTGCGAAAAACCGGCCTCAAACGGGCTTTCGTTTCGAGCAGCAGCGATAAAGGCACCCAGCTACTTTACAAGGAAGCCCCCGATCTCATCGTTCCAGTATTGCGACCCTACCGTAAGCGTGGCGAGCTCGGCTCCTGGATGCATGACAACACCGTTATCCAGCTTTTGGAAAGCCGTCTCGCCAAATATAAATATGCGGGGATTGGCGAATTCCACGCTTATGGTGACGATGTAGAGACAAAGGTCCTGCGTAGCGTAATTTCTTTAGCAAAAAAGTACGGCATATTTTTGCATTCGCACTCCGACGCTGCAGTAATTCACGGTATTTTTAAACAGAATCCTGAAGCGCGCGTGCTTTGGGCGCATTCAGGATTTACTGACCCCGGTGAAATTCGCGTCATGCTCAAAAAATACAGGAACCTTTGGGCTGACCTGGCATTTCGTGAAGACCACGCAATGGACGGCAAGGTCGACAAGGCGTGGCGTGCGCTCTTTGAGGAATTTCCCAACCGATTCATGATCGGGACTGACACGTTTGCACCGGAGCGGTGGTTTTACGTTATAGAACATGCGACCTGGTCTCGTGGTTGGCTCAATGATTTGCCTAACGACCTCGCAGCCAAGATAGCGTGGCGTAATGCCCTTACCCTTTCCGATTGGGCACTTAAGAAAAAATCCGTCAAAAACTAGGTTATGCGCTTCCTGGTTTTAATCATGGGAATTTGTATGGCCGCGATGGCGTCCGTCGATGATGCCTGGAGCCAATCCTGCCAAAAGAACGCTCCCGGCCAAAGGTTGGTCGGAAATCCTTTTCAACTTTGGTTCCAAACAGATCCAAAGAAAATCCGTGTCGGAGAATTTTTCAAACTGCATGTTTCTATTTGTTCAATTGATGGATCAACCCTGCCCAAACTTCTCAAAGTCAACGCCGGAATGCCAACGCACGGTCATGGAATGAACTATCGTCCCACTGTTGAGAACCTCGCACCGGGGAAATTTTTGGCGAAAGGGCTAATGATGCACATGGCCGGCAAATGGTTATTACGATTTGAATTTGGCCAAGGGGATAAAGTTACACACTTACAGACTACAGTAACGCTGAAGTAATGCGGCGTTTGTTATTTGGTCCTATCGCTGGCTTGTTGTTTGTTGCAACAACTCCTCCGGCTATTGCGAACGGCAACATTTCTTTTACGGAAATTGAAAAAGCTGCAATTTTATCACATGGGCCATGGCCACCAAAATTTCGACCCGACCCAAGTAACCGGGTTTCGGGGAAAAAATCCGCCGTTACTTTTGGTCGTGAGTTATTTCGTAGCCGGTTTTTGTCGAGGTCACGAAGGCATAGCTGCCTGACATGCCATAATCCGGACCTTGCCTACGCTGATGGGCTGACACGCAGTTCTGCAATAGCGACTGTTGACCGGAATGCAATTGCCCTAGCGAATTTACGCCTCAATCGGTGGTATGGGTGGGATGGCAGTTCCGACAATCTCTGGGCACAAAGTATAAGACCCATTCTTGACCCGCGGGAAATGAACGCGACAGCAGGGTTGGTTGCCGAGCGTATACGCAGCGACGTTCCTTTTTCACGCGGATATAAAAACGTTTTCGATTCAAACCCGAAATCTGACGACAATCAGAAAATTTTAGTAAACCTGGGGAAGGCTCTCGCCGCCTTTCAGGAGACGATCGTCACGCCACCATCACGCTTCGATGAATTTCGTAGCGCCCTCGAAAACAATAATTTAAAAAAGATCGGCCGCTATCCGTTGGCGGCGAAACGCGGTCTCAAGACGTTTATTGGAAAAGGCAAATGCAATTTGTGCCATCTCGGGCCGAACTTCACCAACGGAGAATTTGACGATGCCGGCGTCCGTTATTTCAAAGCATCGGGTGGCGTTGACAAGGGCCGGTACGGCGGCATTCAGAATCTAAAAAAGAGCCCATACACTTTGCTGGGTAAATTCAACGACAATCCTAAAAACGCACCCGGCATCGCGACGCAACATGTTGCACGGTCCCACCAAAGCTGGGGACAGTTCCGTGTCCCATCGCTCCGCAATATCTCAAAAACTGCTCCATTTATGCATGACGGTTCGGTTCCGACATTGCGCGATGTCGTGCGGCATTATTCAGAGCTCAATGAGGAACGGCTTCACCTTGATGGGAGTGGACTATTGCGGCGCCTCAACCTCTCGGAACGAGAAATTAGTGACCTCGTGGCCTTCTTAAAAACGCTATAGAGAATTGGCTGTCAGGACTGCCGCTGTGCAACACCTGGCATCGCCGTAGCAAAAAATAAGATCATTGAGACGACCACAATCGATGGCCCCGCCGGCGTATCCAACGTTGAGGATATCGTTAAACCCCCTCCGACAGATAGGAAACCAACCAGCACCGCATAGAACGCCATTTGTTCCGGCGTATGCGCGAAACGGCGTGCCGTTGCAGGAGGAATAATCAACATCGATACGATCAGCATAATGCCGACGATCTTCATTGTGATGGCAATGACAAAGGCTATCATCAACATAAAAATTAGCCGCATGGCGCCAACGGGGACTCCTTCAACACGTGCCAGTTCTTCATGAACTGACATGGACAACAAACCGCGCCAAATAAGCGCCAACAACAAAAGGCAGCTTGCACCCCCACCAAATATCCAAATCAAGTCATTCGTGGAGACCGCTAATATATCGCCGAACAAATACCCCATAAGGTCAACGCGCACATTGTCCATGAAGGCGATCACCACCAGTCCGACGGCCAGAATACCGTGCGCCAGAATACCAAGAATGGTATCGGCGGAAAATCGCGGGTCGCGCTCCATTACAAATAAACATGCGGCAATTGCAATACAGATGGCGACTACACCGATTAAGGGGCTAATACCAAAGATTAAACCAATTGCGACACCAAGAAGTCCTGAATGAGATAGGGTGGCCCCGAAATAGGACATCCGGCGCCAGACGACAAAACAACCCAATGGTCCGGCGACTAAAGAGACACCTAATCCCGCAGCAAATGCCATAACCAAAAACCCATCCAGGGTGATGCCGCCTAAAAGCGAAATGTCACCCATGGCCATGCCCTGATTGATTTTTGTGCAAATGTTCGACCGTTGCGCCGGTTAAATCATGTTCATGATCGTGCTGGTGCGTGTAGACGGCCATGGCGGAAGCGACAGCTTCAGAACCAAATAATTCGAGATAGGCGGGATTTCGGCTAACTGCATCGGGCTTACCTTCACAACATACGTGATGGTTCAAACACAGGACCCGATCCGTTGCCGCCATAACCAAATGCAAATTATGGGATACAAGGAGGACACCGCATCCCCTGCGATCACGAATGGAACGAATAAGATCGTAAAGTTCGGCTTGACCAACAAAATCAACGCCCGCGGTAGGTTCATCGAGAACGAGAAGATCGGGATCCCTAAGCAGGGCACGTGCCAACAACACACGCCGCATTTCACCACCGGAAAGGCCCTGCATCGGGGTCTTAACTGTTGAAGCAACACCGACTTCTTCCAGGGCTAGCCTCATATCTGATTCCGAGCTTTGCGCCCCAAGGCGCAAAAAACGCTGCACATCAATCGGCAAAGTTAGATCGATTTCGAGCTTTTGCGGAACATAACCGATAACCACACCAGGTTCTCTTTCGACCAACCCATCTTCAAATTCAACCAGTCGTAAGAGCGCCCGGATCAAAGTCGATTTTCCGGCACCGTTGGGCCCGACGATGGTTACAATCTCTCCGGGTCTGACAACAAGATTGACCTTATCGACGACGGGCTGCCCGCCCCTATTTACGGAGAGATTTTTCGCTCGGATCAGCGGTGATGTTTGCAAACGATCAGGCATATTAAAGTCTAGCTGCGCAATCGGCGCATTGACCAACAACTTCAACAGTTTGTTGATGAATACTAAAGCCAAGCGCTTTAGCGCGGCGGGTTACGGCTTTTCCAATTTCATCGTCATCGAGTTCAGCAACGCACTGACAATCCCGGCAAATAAGGAACTGTGCGCCGTGATGACGTTCCGGATCCCCGCACCCTACATAAGCGTTCAAAGACTCGATGCGATGTATCAATCCATTTTCCATCAAAAAATCGAGCGCCCTATAAACTGTGGGAGGGGCGGCATTGCGACGGCTGGCACGAAGTTTCTCGAGCAAGTCATAAGCACCGATAGGTCCATGACTAGACCAAATCAGTTCAAGAACCTGGCGCCGCAATGGCGTAAAGCTAAGTCCATCTTTTGCGCAGCAAGTTTCGGCGGCTGCAATGGCGTCCACTACACACTGGCCGTGATCATGCGCATGGGAATGAAACGGCGCTATTACCTGACGGTCATCGGATGATTTTTTCACGGCGTTCTCCAAGTTTCATAGTGTTATATTATATCATATATCCGGTTCAATCTAGCAAGCCCTTCACGAAGTGAAGCGCCTTGCTGCCATAAAATTATTTTGATATTTCTATAATTATGAAAATAATTGACGCCATAGAAGCGCTTTCATCGCTCGCACAGGAGACGAGATTGCTTGTTTTTCGTCTCCTTGTGAAAGCCGGTCCGGATGGGTTGGCAGCTGGGCAAATCGCCACAAAACTTAGACTGTCGGCACCTACATTGTCCTTTCACCTAAAGGAGCTCAGATCGGCAGGCCTCATCAATTGCACGCGGCAGAGCCGGTCCCTGATTTACACCGCAAATTTTTCAGGCATGCGCAAGCTGGTCGAATTTCTGACCGAGGATTGTTGTGACGGTCAACCGGAAGTTTGCGGCCTGCCCGGAGCGCCGGTTCCGAAAAAGGGGAAGGATAAGGCCGCTTAAAGTGACCGATGAGAAAACATACAATGTATTGTTTCTATGCACCGGAAATTCCGCGCGCAGCATAATTGCAGAGTCTGTGCTTAATCGAATTGGTGCAGGTCGCTTCAAAGCATACAGCGCGGGCAGTCAACCATCCGGACAAATTCACCCGTTTACCGCCCAACTTCTAACCGGCCTAAACTTCAAGATTGATGATGCTCGCTCCAAGAGCTGGAACGAATTCGCCACTGATGGCGCGCCGGAAATGGATTTCGTTTTTACTGTTTGCGATAACGCCGCTGGCGAAGTTTGTCCGATCTGGCCCGGGCAGCCAGTGACAGCGCATTGGCCGTTTCCTGATCCCGCAGCATTCGATGGATCCGAAGCCGAACATCACGCCCTGTTCGTGAAGGTCTATGGAATGATTGAAAAGCGGATCAACAGTTTTGTAAATCTGCCAGTCTCGTCGCTCGATAAGCACACACTACAAATACGCCTTGAAGAAATCGGCCAGGACACGTCGGCGTCTGCTGAAAAATAGAACATGGATTGAACCGATGCCTAATTTTGACACACCCCGAAAACTGGTTGCTGAATTTCTTGGCACAGCATTTTTGCTCGCCACTGTTGTCGGCTCCGGAATCATGGCGGAAACCCTTTCGCCCTCGAATACCGGCGTCGCTCTGCTCGCCAACATGGCCGCAACTGGTGCCATTCTGATGGTTTTGATCCTGATATTTGGCCCAATCTCAGGCGCGCATTTCAACCCGGCCGTAACAATCGCTTTTCTCCTGCGACGAGAGATCGCGCCGAGTTTGGCAGTCGCCTTTATTGCAGTACAGGTCATTGCAGCTGTCGCGGGAGCAATCATTGCTCACGTCATGTTTGAAATGTCATTAGTCGAAGCATCCACCAAAGTGCGAACAGGTCCGGCACAATGGGTTGCCGAGACCGTCGCTACTTTCGGTTTATTAGCGACTATCTTGGGGTGCGTCAGATTCCGTGTCTCAGCCGTTCCCTATGCCGTTGGATTGTACATTTCCGCTGCATATTGGTTCACATCCTCGACCTCATTTGCCAATCCCGCGGTAACGATCGCCCGTAGTCTCACAGATACATTTTCCGGAATTCGCCCCGACGACATGCCCGCCTTCATCGCGGCACAGCTTATCGGTGCCGTATTGGCGACTGTCATTTTCGGCTGGCTGCTTAGTCCGAAACCCAAACAGGACGCGGTTGAAAATACTGCAAGTTAGATTCTTTTTTGACAGATCAGTCCACCAATCGGCTAACCTGTCTTTAGTCCTTACGGGAATACGATGCTGACAAAGTTACCAGTTTTTCTTTTAGCCGCCTCATTTATAGCGATGTCCGCTGCGTCAGCAGAGGTAGGCAAGGAAGTGCACTTCCGGAGCTTTGATGCCGAAGAAACGAAAATTCGCGGTGAACTGTTCCGACCGGCAGCGAGCGCGCGACACGCCGCAATTGTCATGATGCATGGTTGTTCAGGGCTTTATACGAAGTCCGGTAAAATGCGGACCAATTCTGCCGCCTGGGTCGGACGTTTTCGCCAGTGGGGCTATGTTGTTCTCGTCGTCGACGGCTTCACCCCTCGCGGATTTCGAACCATTTGCACAAAACGCAGCCGACCCATTCATTCGCTTGATGACCGTCCGTTTGACGCCTATGGCGGACTTGCTTGGCTCAAAAAACAACCCTTCGTAAAAAAGGACAAAATAGCTCTTGTGGGATGGTCGAATGGAGCGATGGCGGCGTTGTCAGCCGTCAGACGAAATAAGGCCGAGTATTTCGGCGAAGGATAGCGGTTCAATGCCGTCGCGGCTTTCTATCCGGGCTGCATCACATTGCGCAAACGTGTCCAGAAACGATTCAAACCCTATGCGCCGGTTCTGGTTTTTGTCGGTTTGGCCGATAACTGGACATGGCCCAAACCCTGCATGCGTATGATTAAACGATCAGCGAGGGATGGGTTTCCGGCGCAATATATCGCCTATCAAGGAGCCCATCACGCGTTTGATCACCCCAACCTGCCAATCAAAACAAGGGTAAGCCGCAATGCAAAGTGGAAGAAGAAGAAAGAACGCAGGGTGACCATCGGCTCAAATCCGGCCGCAAGAGAGGCCGCAATCCAAGCCTTGCGCGACTGGCTCAAAATGCAAATAGGGAACTAAAAGGCTAAATCGAGGGTGGTGGTTCCGCGGCAAATTCCGAATTGGCGAGGCATAGACGGCCTTGGGCGTCTTGCCACAATTCACCCGTCGAATGCAGTTCGCCAAGCGCTCTGGCCAACGCTTTAAAGCCTTTCGTCTCAAATATTTCGGATAACTTAGCAAAGTAGATTGGCTCTTTTGCCAAGACTGCTTTCACCTCCCCCGCCAATTCCGAAATGTCGGTAACGTCGGAGGGCTTGCTCGCTTCGCTTTCGCTCCCCCGATAGTCGGACAAATCCAAACTATCGGCATACGCATACTCGATCCGTTCAAAACGTTCTTTTGGAAGATGATCGGGAATCGTCGCATCTACGCCACATTTGGTCGTAATAGGCGTGATGCCGGGTGTTATATCGAGGCTTGGGTCCAACGGCTTCGCGCGCAAATCCGGTACGGTTACAATGTCCCGATCAGCCTGGACCCGTGTCGCCAATGCCCATTCCACGTCTGTCCCATTGAAGACATCAATATCATCGTCAACCACGACGACATGTTTGATATCAGAGGCGATTAATGTCGCCAAAATTGCGTGCTTGGCGTCTCCTGGCCGTTTGCGGATAGAGACAATGGCATGAAAATAGCAAGAACCGCCCGGGGTGATATTGACGTCCACAAGGTCGAGGTTAGCCATTTTGAATGCCCGCCGTACGGCCGCTTCGCGATTAGGCGCTCCGGGAAGAATAACCTCCCACGGCATGTGAAGTGCGTAATACAATGGGTCTTTGCGCATCGAAATCGCTTTTACACGTACGTGAGGATTCCAATGGAGCCCGCCCATCAGGCGGGTAAATTCACCAAACCGGCCCTCAGGTTTCGTCCAGCCCGTTGGCATAATTTCTGCTTCAAGCACGATTTCCGCATCAGCGATACAGGGGACATCGACGGTCTGGCCGGGCGTTAACTGTACCGGCGCTCCGGCTATACCACCCGCGATGGCGAGCTCACTTTGGCCCAAAGGGGCGCGATAGGTAGCACCGACATTAATCGCCAAGTGCGTCCCGAGATTAATCGAAATCGGCAATGCTTCCTCGCGCTGAAAAGCTTGGAGCGCAAGTCTCTGCATATCATTTGGCGTGACGATGTCGATACCGGTCAGGTTCTTTTCGCGAACAAGGAACCGATAGATTCCAGCATTGAGGGCCCCATCTGCGGTTTTGGCAATCGTAACGCCGGCAGTAATCATAGGTCCGCCATCATGAATTGAGAAAAGCGGCACCGGCAGCTCAAATAAGTCGACGTCACCGCCCGTGAGTACGACCTCACGGACCGGGCCACCATTTATCATTTCAGGTTCGATGGGTTTCGAAAGCCCAGCATCAATATGCTTGTATACTTCAGCATAGTCACAATCGAATGCGGCACCGATACGTTCGCGCGCATTGGCAACACCTGAGATAACCGGCATCGCATAGTCAATCACATTGTGAAATACCAGCGCCTTTTCGGACTTATCGACCAAGGCGGCGATGTGGCGAATATCGACCGGCTTCCCGATATCTTCGAGATGGCCTTCCCGGCGTAATTTCTCGACCATGTCACGAAAACTAACTGTCATACCGCGCTCCTACGCTATTGCTAAATACAGCATATCCGCCCTTTCGATTGCGGCGCAAATTGCGCAGGATAGGATGATCAGTTAACGAACCAGAAATGGCCGAAACAATTACAGATAAAATAGACGCTCTCGACCATATCGCTGTGATGGTTCAAGACCTGCATGCCTCCGCAGTCGACTATGAACGTATTGGTTTCTGCCTGACGCCGTTATCGCAACATTCTGGCGCGCTCACGCCGGGTGGCGATGTTGTTCAATGGGGCTGCGCCAACCGGTGCATTATGCTCGAACAGGGCTATCTGGAGCTCATGGGCGTTGTTGACCCAACTCTATACAACAACAAGATACCTGAGTTTTTAGCGCGGTATGAAGGTATTCACATTTTGGCCTTTGGTTGTCTTGATGGTGCCGCGACCGCGACTCGGCTCGCCCAAGAAGGATTTGGTGCAAACGGTGTGCATGGATTGGCCAGGTCATTGGATACGCCGGATGGCGAACGGAAAGCGGAATTCAATCTTGTGCGACTGCCGCCGGAAGAAATGCCGGAGGGGCGGGTGCTTGCGATTGAACATTTGACCCGAGAATACCTATGGCAGGATCGCTATATGAGCCATCCCAACGGGGCGGTGGCACTTGAAGAACTTCAAGTCTGTGTCGCTGAACCGGAATCGGTCGCCCAACGATACGCCCGCTATTTTGGAACACATGCAAATCGGGATGGCAACAAATGGCTGTTCGAATTGTGCGACGGTAAATTTGTCCTCACGGACAGAGATGCGCTTCTTTCGGAATATGATATTGAAGCGCCTGTTTTGCCCTTTGCATCACTGGTCAAGATCAGAACACGGGAAATAGAGGACACTCGAATGTTCCTGAAACAAAACGGCATCCCATTTAACGAAATGAAACAGGAAATACAGATTCCGGCTTCCGAGACGGCCGGCGCAACAATAATCTTTATCGAGTAGTTATGTCATTTGATCTTATCGTTATCGGCGCCGGGTTTGCGGGGCTGACTACTGCAAACCGCGCCGCTGAACTTGGTTTGAAACCCCTCGTTTTGGAGGCGAGTAGCGACGAGCTGTATGAATGCAATTCGCGCTTTTCAACCGGCTCCTGCCATGTCGCTTTTCATACTCCCTGGGCCGACCCAGAAGAACTAACCAATGCGATCATCAAAAACACCGATGGCGCTGCGCGCAAAGATCTTGCTGTTTCAATCGGTGAAAATGCCGCTAGGACAATCGAGTGGTTAAAAAATCAGGGCGCCACCTTCGAGGATCATCCTCGTCGCAACGACCACATGCCAATGTTGTCTCCACTTCGGGAGATGAAAGCGGGTCTCGACTGGCAAGGTGGTGGGGCGAACGCCCTGCTCCAAAAATTGGGCAAGCTTTTGATAGATCGTGGCGGCGAACTGCGGCGCGGCGTGCGGGCCAACAAACTCCAATTGTCTAACGGCAAACTCATCGGTTTGGAGGTATCGACTGGTCAAAAAACCGAGATTTTAACCGCCAGCAATGTCGTCATCGCCGATGGTGGTTTTCAGGCAAATGGTGATTTGGTCGATCGACACATCGGTTGCAAAATTTCTCAGCTTCAACAACGCAACGCTGGAACCGGCAAAGGTGACGGGTTGCGGATGGCGATGGATGTAGATGCGGCAACCGTCGGTCTCGACAGTTTTTACGGCCACATACTAAGCCGAGATGCAATGAACAACGAAAAGCTTTGGCCATATCCGCAAGTCGATGTGATTTGTTCAACGAGTATCCTGGTTGACGAGAACGGTAAACGTTTCGCGGATGAAGGGCATGGCGGCATTTATTTGGCGAATGCCATCGGACGGCTTGATGACCCGCTATCGGCGACAACGGTTTTTGACGCCCGTGTTTGGGAAGACGCTAAAACCACCGACAACGTTCCACCAAATCCATCTTTGCCTGATGCGGGTGGAACGGTAATCGAAGCTGCATCGCTTGAAGAACTCGCGACTACAGCGGAGATCGAAGTCGCTGGATTGATAGAAACTGTGACTTCATACAATGCCCATTTGGAAAATGCAGAACCCAATTCGCTCCCCATCCCGCGCACGCAAAGCATTTATCCTGCGCAGAGCATCCAAGAACCACCATTTTACGCGATCCCAGTATGCGCCGGGATCACCGTTACCTCAGGTGGATTATCGGTCAACGGCAAGGGGCAGGTAATGGACGAGAATGATCGCCCCATTCCCGGTCTCTTTGCAGCAGGTTCTTCGGTTGGCGGTATAGAAGGCGGGCCCCGTGCTGCGTATGTCGGGGGTCTGACCAAATCATTTTGCATTGGTCTGCTGGCTGCGGAAGCTATCGCCGCGAGCGGTCGTCAGTAGCGAATTTAAAGAATATAATAAACACCCGTCTGGATTCAGTACCGGTTCACCCTTAAATGAGTTTTTTAGATACCTTTATACAACGCCTGCCGCGAATGGCGCTCGCCCTTGCTGTGAGTATTCCTGCCGGTGCTCTGTTGAGATGGCTGGATACGCCGATCCCGTGGTTGATCGGTCCCATGGTGGCCGTTGCGACGCTTAATTTACTCGGTATTCGCGCGTTTGCGCTGCCCTATGGCCGGCAGGTCGGTCAGGTCATTCTGGGCTCAGCAATTGGCGTATATTTCACACCTACCGTCATTGCGGCCATCGCCTCCAACTCTTTGGCAATTCTAATAACAACACTCTCGGCATTCGTTATTGGCGGAATCGGCGCCGTCGTGATGTCGCGTGTTTCCGGCGTCGATGGCAAATCAGCCTTCTTTTCGTCTATCCCGGGCGGCTCAATGGCTATGGCCAACCTTGCAGAAAAATATGGCGCTACGATGCCGCCGGTTGCTGTCGCTCATAGTTTAAGGGTTTCTATCCTCGTGATCGTCATTCCCTTCGGAATCACCTATGGCGGCATTCCGATCGAACCCTCCGCCTATCGACCGGAATTCGCGCTCAATTACACCATTCTCATTCCGTGGTTAGCGGTCGGGTTGATACTCGGCGAACTATCCGAACGCTTGCGATTTCACAACGGTTGTCTGCTAACGCCGCTTTTTCTCGGTATGATTCTCGCTCTGAACGGCTTTACCCTGTCCGAGGTTCCGGGCTGGCTCATCGATTTCGCGCAGCTTTTATTTGGATTGATATTGGGAGAGCGTTACGAGCGCGCATTTTTTGCGCGTCATAAACTTTTTATACCTTTCGCTCTGGTAAATGCTGTCTTCATCATTCTCGCGTCAGTCGCCGTCGCAATCAGCGTGGCGTGGGCTTTCGACCTGCCAATTGCGACGATGATTATTGCAACGGCACCCGGTGGTATGGCGGAAATGGCCGTTGTTGCTCAAGCACTGCAGATGGCAGTGCCCATGGTTATGGCGTTTCACCTGTTCCGGATCATCGTCGTGAATATGGGAACCCAATATATTTACCTTGCCGCAACGTGGGTTCAGCGCCGACGCGCTAAGGAAACCTAGCCGAAATACGTCATCGCCGCCGTGTAGAGGAGTCTTAGAGCCAATAACGTTAAGATGGTCTGCAGGCCAATCCGGAACGCGCGTTCAGGCAACCTGTCGAGGACCTGTTTGCCGACAAGAGTTCCGCATACACCAAACCCGATCAAACCAACGAGCAAGGGGATATACGGCCCAAAGGCAAAACCCAGTATGCCAAAAATAATGATCTTAAAACTATGCTGGAAGGTCATGAGTACCGCGTGCGTGGAAACGACCTGTTGACGCTCCTTACAGGCAGCATTGACCAAGGGTGCGACCAAAGGCCCGGTGCCACCTACAAACATCGTCACAAAACCGCCAAACACGCCGCAGCCAAAAAACTTCGCCGGCCCTGGGTTCGAGCTCTTAAATTTTGGTGCCCATGTCGCATAGAGAACGAATATCCCAAGGATCGCCTGTAAAACCCAAATCTCAAGCGCCACGAGGGTTTTGCCACCGATAAAAGATCCAACAAGTGTCCCAACGGCAAACGCCGGAATCACGGAATAAAAAATATCGCGCCGCAACAAAAAAGCGCGAAAGCCGTTGGACCCAATTTGAACCACGGCGTGAATCGGTATCAACACCGTCGGCGGCAAGAACAGGGTCATTGTTGCAAGCACGAGAACACCGCCACCAAGCCCTAGGGAAGCCGCTATAAAACTGCCAAAGAACGAAACACCACAAAGGGTCGCGAAACCGGCTACTGTCAGGGTCGTCCCTTCAATCAAAAACGCTATAAACGCTTCCACAATCATCTCCTAAACGCGGCACGCTGTTTAGCATGATGATTGCGTCGTTGCACCTTGGACAAAATCAAGCGAACGGGTTGCGGGCCGCGCTAAGCTGAGCTAACTCCCTTTCATCACAGCGCGAAAGGAAATCACCGTGCAACCTCTCGATCCCGACCAACTCAAATTCGTCGAAATTCTGGCCAAGCTCATGATGGAAAATGAGGTCTTCAAGGAGGAATATTCCGAAGAAGACTTCAAGGAAGTGATCGACTGGCTCACAAAACTTCGCACGCAAATTGATATTACGATTGAAACCCTGCAAGAACAGGTTCAGATCGAATCCAGCATGGGGCCGAAGAACGGTTAGGGGAAAGCAATCCCGCCGTTGGCAGCAAACGTCTGACCCGTAGTGAACTCTGCGTCGTCGGAGCACAGGAACAACATAAAGCCGGCGTATTCATCCATCGTTGCCGGCCGCTGTATGGCCTGCTGTTTTGCCAATGTCTCAAACATCGCCCCTGAAACTGACGGGCGCTCTACTTCGGTTTCGACAGCACCCGGCATAAACAGATGCACGGTGATATTCCATTCGCCAAGCTCGCGCGCCATAGACCGCGTCATGCCGATCATCGCCGATTTTGACGTTATATAATGCAGGTAATTAGGCCGCCCGGTGGGCACGGTCGTCGAAGCGACATTGATAATCCGTCCCCACTTACCTTCCTGCATTGCCGGCACGACCGCCCTAGAACAAAAGAACGCGCCATCGATATTAACCCTCATTGCTGATTGCCATTCTTCAACTGGCAGTTCCCAGAAAGGTGCGATGGTTATCTGTGAAAAGACAGCAGCATTGTTGATCAAGCAATCGATCCGGCCGTAGGCGGACAGCGCGGCCTCTGCCATGGCTTTCGCATCTGCCTCGCTTGAGACATCGGTTTGCACAGATAGTGCCCTGCCGCCCTTTTGCTCGATCTCTTTAACAACGCGCTCTCCACTTTCAGCACTCAGTTCGGCGATTACCGGAATCGCCCCTTGCGCGGCAAATTCATGCGCGTAGGTACGGCCCAGCGCCTGGCCGCCGCCCGTAATGATCACTACGCGGTCCTTTAGGCTCGGATAGTTGGCTGTCGGCACGTCTCTCTCCCTGGCTAAACATCTTTTATCGATTTGTACCAAATGCGGGAATGCGGCGCACCTCCATCACTTAATTGGTGATCGCCGTGTCAATCCAATCAGCAATCAAATCCGCAATCTCATTGCTGTTTTCCTCAAGCATCATCATGTGTCCGTTGCCGGCTATGCCGCGATCAGGCAAATAACAAAACGCAGCATCAGCGCCGATTTCGGACAACCAATCCACAATGGCGCCATCGATTTCTCGCGTGTGGTCGAGATCATGATCAGCGGTAACGACCAAGATCGGTTTGTTGGTGAAAGGCGCTGTGTTGGTGATTTTAAGCTGGCTGCCACTGATATTACCGCGTTCATAGGCAAGTCGTGGCGGCGTTCCCGTCAGGGTCGTCTTGTAGGCCTCAACAAACAGCCTCGGAAATTTGTCGCCATTCCCAATAATCTTGTTCTCGACCAGATAGTCGTTAAAGGGCGTTGGTTCGTTAAGATCAACGCGCCTGTCAAACGCACCGCGTCTTATAACGACAAAGCCTTCTCCCTCATCGAGTATCTCCGGTTCATTTTGAATATTGCCGGGCGGCGATGGCGCCACACCAATAACGGCACGGATGCGCCGCCCAAAATTTTGGACAAGGCGCCAACCATAGGCCCCGGACATTGAATGTGTCAGTAACACGCAGGGTTCAGGCAGGGTTTCGATAAAGGCACCCAATGTATCGCAAACTAGTTCGCCAGTAAGGTCAGCGTATTCAACGCGCCCACTGCGTCCCATCCCCGGCCAGTCCACAACATGTACTGGGAACCCCAATGCCGCAAAGCGCTGCGCCCATCCATCGTCACCATTGGGCTTTCGAAGATAGCAACTACCGGTGTGGCCGCCGCCATGCACCAACACAAGTGGCGGTTTCTCTGTCGGCTCTATTGGAATAATTCGGTCCACCCAAAGGGCCGGGGTAGTTTTGGCAAAACCGGCCGTAACCGAAACCTCTGTCATCCCCGACGTCATTTCTTGACTTCAGCAGAAACCAAAGCATTCCGAACTGGGTCGGGGAGCGCTTTGGATTTACCAGTCTCAGAATCGAAAAATACAGAAATCACATCTGCGGTTGCGATACAGAGATCGTTATTGAAGACGCCTTGCCCCAATACAAAGGAAGAGTTTCCAATCCGAAGGACGACGGTACCAATATCAACAGTTGCCGGATAAGAAAGTGCGGCGTGATACGTCGCCGTGAATTTTTTGATCGCAAATCCTCTTAAGAGATTTTCGTCCAACCCAACCATCCGCTCATCACGGAGGTGAATTCTTCCATCCTCAAAGTACTGATTGATGGCACCGTTATTGACATGGCCGTTGGGATCGAGATCTCGATACCGCACGATATCCTGAGTCCAGGTCGCGTAAACTGAACGGTCGGTTAAATCCACCTCAGACATCTATTCAAATCCCGCCTCGCAAAGCTGATCAAGTTGAAAAAGCACTTCATCCGGCAAAGGCCCCATTGCCGCACCCTTGAATGCTTCATCAAGATAAGCTGTCTCCGATAAACCGATAATGGCGGTGGAAACATCTTTATTGCTTAGCACAAACCTTACCGCTGATTGCGCCCTTGTTCCATGAGCATCACCGAGCGCGGCAAACACCGCGTCAGCATTTCTCTCTTCCGTTTCGGCGTTGGTATTCTCTGTCAAAATGCTCTCCCGGCCCGTACGGGTCGAGGTGGCGAGATAGCTAGCCGCAAAAATCCGGATCGCCATTACGCCCATATCCTGATCCCGACAGGCGTTGATGACACCACTGCCGTCGTAACCTGTCCATCCACGTTTAGGCGCACCCCAGTCCGACGACGGATTGATCATATTGTAATAGATCTGAGCGGCATCAAACCGGCCACTATTGATTACTTCAATAGTAGCCCCATTGTCTCCCAGGGCGGTCAGCCCCAGAAACTTGATCATGCCCTGATCCCGTAATTTTTCCATACCGTCTGCCATGCCACCTGCGCGAAGTACATGGTCAGGGGAAATTGTACGGCCGGATGCCTCCGGCGCGATCAGACTATGAATTTGGAGGAGATGGACGGAATCGCGTGCCAGGCGTTCAAGACTAGCAGCAAAACTCCGCTCAACCTGGCTCACGAGGCTTTCGGAGGACTCGATATCAATCCGGACTTTCGTGGAAACAAACGGAGTCTCCGCCACCTCCGCCAACAACCAGCCGAGCGCCTCTTCGGATTTGCCATCGCCATATTGCGGTGCCGTATCAAACCAATTTACTCCAAGATCAAGCGCCCGCCGCACGGCTGCTCGGCGTGTTTCGTCATCGGCGTCGATTAAAATTCCGCCGGAGCGTCCACCGCCGAAAGCGAGTTCGGAAATTTGAAGTTCAGTTCGACCAAAGCGCCGCAGTTCCATTCTGAGCGTTGCTCCTGTAAATCTTGTAAATCGATGGTCGCATTAATGCGGTCAGTTTAACCGTTACGGAGATAAAGATGGCAGACACCGCCCCAACACTCAAATTAACCAGCGACGGCGCTATGAAGGTCCTGCAAGCGGCGATGGGCAAGGCACAGGATATGGGCGTACCACAATGCATTTCGGTTGTAGACGCTGGCGGGAATCTGGTGGCCTTCTGCCGCATGGATGGCGCGTTTGCCATGTCCAATATCTCGTCACGCCGTAAAGCGGAGACGGCGGCCACCTACGGCATCCCAACAGGGGATATTCCGGAAGGGGTCGATATGAAGCTCGCCATTGTCACTGACGGTCAGCGTGTCAATCTGCCCGGCGGCCTGCCTTTGATCGTCGATGGTCATGTTGTTGGCGGCATTGGTGTCGGCTCTGGGACCGGTGCACAAGATTTGGAAGTTGCGAAAGTCGGAGTCGCTGCGCTGGAAGGTGCTCAACTGTTCGACTAGACCTCAATTTCATACAGCTAGCTCGATCTCGTTGATAAACAGGAGAACGGAAGCCACCACCTTCTCGGGAGATATACCGAGTGGCGTCCCATGATGTTCCGCAACGTGATAACCGTAGAACCCGGCGCGATCGTATAATTCGATGATACGCAGACGAGCCTCGTAGTACGCTTCAAGCGGTATGTTGCCGCGATCAAGATGATCGAAGACACCGAATTCCATGATACCTCCTCAATCGGTATCAGACATTATTGCGGTTGGAGCGGTCGCCGTATAGCGGGCGCTACCGAAAACTACGCGGCAAGATTCAATCACGACCCCGTGACGCTGCATATTCAAGATTCGTTAACCTTAGACACGGAAAATTCCGCTTTAATTTTGCGGATTAAAGTTCCAAGGCGTTGACCCATATGCGTGGCATGCGAACGATAACTTCAGCAGCAAAAATCGCTTTTGGATATCGGCTCTGCCGTCGAATCGGCCTATACGTGTTTTTGGCAATCATTGTCGTCGAAGCGGCAATTCTCATACCTTCGTACAGAAACTACGAACGGGATCTCCTCAAGAGCCTGGAGAGCTCGGCGCAAGCCGCGCTCTCGGCAACATTCTTAAAATCGTCTCACGCCAGCGTCTCGGATCTGAAGTTGCTGGGTCGCATACTTGTCAGCCAGAAGGTAATTGCCGGCGTTATTCTTTATGCTCCTCATCTTAAGGAGATCGCGTCCTTTGGTATGAGACCGGCTTTAACGAAGGAAGCAATTGCACAAAATTCTAAAGTTCATCACCGTAGCCAAAACAAAAAATGGTACGACATTTCTTTGACCTCCGACGCGCTGAGAGCGCCGTACTCGATGATCGCCAGACTCGATGCGAGCATGGTTTCCGAAGAATTGGTGGCATTTGTGTGGCGGATTTTAGGGCTCGTTTTGCTGATTTCGGCGGTCGTCTGTTTAGCAACGATGATTATCGTCGGGAACCTGATTCTCGCCCCCGTCATCAAACTTCGTGAAAATTTGATCGCCGCTTATGCGGATCCCGATCATGTCGATCGATATGTTCTGGAGAACAGATTTCAGGATGAATTGCACGATGTCGTTGAGGCAACTAACAGCCTTTTACATCATGTTGGAACCTCCTATCGGGATACACTAAAGGCAATGTCCGCGATGGCCAATCAAGCGACCGACGCCATCCTTGCCTATGACGAGGACGGAAACATTTTGTATGCCAACAAAGCCTGCGTGAAACTCACCGGCTTCGTTTCTACAAAAGAAATGCGTCAGGAACATCTCCCAAGGTTTGAGTTCGACAACCACGAGGTCTCCGTTTCGTTGCCGGAAAGCATGATCGCTGACGCCTATTCGCGCGAAGCTCAGATGATTGGGAAGAATGGCAATCGCACCGCTGTTGTGGTTAACGCTGCACGCCTTACAAAAACCTCCAAATCGCCTATTCGCTACTACGCAAGCATTACGGACATTTCAGAACTACGCGCAACACAAAAGAAACTTGAGATTCAGAACGCTGAATTAATCGGTGCCAACAAAGCGAAGTCAGAGTTTCTCGCGAATATGAGTCACGAACTTAAAACACCGCTGAATGCGATTATCGGTTTCTCAAGTGCCTTCGTGTCGCAAATGTTCGGACCATTGGGAAGTTCCAGATATATCGAATATGCAGGTGATATTCATAATAGCGGCAATCACCTCCTTAGCATAATCAATGACATCCTCGACCTTGCCAAAATCGAAGCGGGGCGTAAGGAAATCCAAGAGGAACGGAGCTCCGTGGAAGGGATCATAGGTGATTTATTGACCTTGATGCGGGAACGCGCCGATCAAAAAAATATAGACCTGAGCTGCAGCACTCAAATCAATGGAATCATGTTATCGGCTGACAATCGTATGCTGAAACAAATGGTCACTAACCTTTTGTCAAATGCCATCAAGTTCACTGAGGATGGGGGTTCAGTAAGAATTGAAGCCCTCGCCTGCAAAAACACCCACACCATCAGCATCGCCGTTTCGGACACAGGCGTCGGTATGGATGAAGAAGGATTACAACTCGCGCTCCAGACTTTTCAGCAAGTCGATGGCTCTTTAATGCGCGTTCACGAGGGGACAGGCCTCGGTTTGCCCCTCGTAAAATCGTTTATCGATTTGCACGGTGGTACACTCTCCCTTGAGAGCGAAGCGGGCGTTGGCACAACCGCAACCCTAACCTTCCCACCTGAACGAACAATTGTCCTCGACGGCGAAAGGGCCACCGCTTAAACGCCACTTGCCAAACCAATGCGTCACGGCCAAGTTTGATACCTGGAAAACAGGGAACTTAGCATGCTGCAAAGTCGAAAAGCACAAGCCGCTGGCCACGAAGTGCATTATTGGGAAGGTGGCGAAGGCTTTCCTGTTCTTATACTGCACGGCGTGGGTCCGGGCACATCAATAATGGGCAATTTCGGCCCGGTACTGGAACCGCTCGCCGAGCATTGTCATATATTTGCCGCCGACCTCATCGGATTTGGCGACTCTGGACGAAAAAAGGCACCACCATATTTTGATGTCGAGTTGTGGGTGGATCAGGCGGTTGCCCTAATTGATGAAATCCTTCCGACCGGACCATGCGGCATCGCTGGACATTCTATGGGGGGCGCGTTGTCGCTCAAAACGGCGAGCCGTTGTGATCGCATACAGCGTATTTTGACATCAAGTACCGTCGGGTCCCAATACCCATTGAATGCGGCTCTCGATGGGTTCTGGACTTTGCCGGATAGCAAAGACTCTTTGCGAAGCGGTATGGAAAAAATGGTTGGCAATCCGGCAGCGCTTACTGAAGATATGATCGATCAACGGTGGGAGCTACTGCAGTCAGAAGGCTATGCTGATTATTTTGGAACGATGTTTGATCCGCCCCGCCAGAAGTACCTCGATCAGGGTGTGTTATCGGAAGAGGAGCTTTCTGCTATCAATGCCCAAATTGTGATGTTGCACGGTCGCGATGATCAACCCTGCCCAGCGGGTGAAACTACGATGGCACTGGCACCGTCACTCCCAAACGCGGATGTCTATTTGCTGGGCAGTTGTGGCCACAACCTGCCGAGAGAAAGATCGGCAGATTATCTCGCAGCCGCTATCGCATTATTTGGAAAGAAGCCGCAAACATGATTCATTTATACGCCGCCCCTACCACCAACGGAATCAGAGCAAAGGTAACATTGGATGAGTGCGGTCTCGAATACGAACTGCATCGCGTCGATATGCAGGCCGGAGAACACAAGACACCCGAGTATCTCGCCATGAACCCAATGGGAATGACACCCGTCATTGTCGATGAAGGTGGCCCCGACGGAGAGAAGATTACCGTGCCGCAATCCGTTGGAATCATGTTTTATCTGGCAGAAAAAGTTGGAAGGTTTATCCCGACGGACCCGGCGAAGCGCGCCGCATTTTGGGATCCAATGATGAACGCCACAACAGATGTTGGGCCGACCTATGGCGCCATTTCCTTTATCGGGCGCATGGCCGAGCCACACGAGCCAACGCGTGAGAACTTTATTGCCAGGCTTCAGGAAAACTATCGGGTGTGGGACGGGTTTCTTTCCAACCGAGAATTTTGTGCTGGCGACGAAATTACGATATGTGATTTCGCTCTGTTTGGTATCCATGCCCGCACGAAGGTTCTCATACCGGAAGCTCTCGAGGGATCGTCAAACCTTGAACGTTGGGCAGTCATGATGAACGAGCGTCCTGGAGTTCAGAAAGGTCAAAATTTCGATGTCTGAGTGGACAGAAACACATCGCGCAGTCGTTCATCCCTGGAATTGTGATGTTCTGGGGCACATGAACGTCCGCTGGTACGCCCATTTGTTTGACGACGCCGAGTTTCATTTGTGGTCGATTGTCGGTCTAAGCCACGCAACGCTGAAGAAAAGCGGCATCGTTACCGTGATTGCCAATACAAATACGGACTTTCTTCACGAAGCCGCCGCCGGAGAATTGGTGACCATTGAAAGTGCCTTCACAAAGCTTGGCGGCAAAAGCTTGACGATTAGCCAACGCATGACCAACTCGGAGAACGGAACCCTTATCGCCAAGCAGGAAGTCGTTGGTGTGTTTTTCGATCTGGAAACCCGGAAACCCGCCCCGATGCCTGATGAAATTCGCGAAAAACTGGAAGGTGTCTTAGTTTCTGATTCTTGATTCCAAATTCGACGCTAAACAGCTTAGCGGAGCAGAATATTTGCTTTGAGCCCCGACCTCTTCAAATTCAACCCATATAAATGCGGAACCTACAATGGACGATCAAATCAAAAAACTTACACAGCACGATATGAGCGACGACTGCCCGGTCTGCCGAACACAGGATATTGTCGCAATGGCGTTGATGCCGGCCACCGCGGCGTGGGAAATGGCCAATGAACTTCCGCGATTTTCACTCGCGTTGCAGGGCGCCGCAGGCCTCTTGGGTGCCATGCTCGAAGAGGGCATCGACCGTGCCGATATCGACGCTGCTATGAGCGAATTACTCGACGAGATTGAGGCAGCGATTGCAGAAGACCGCGTTATGGGTGGCCCGCCGCAGGGCAGCGCCTAAGGGCTGGCGACCGTCTTCGCCCGCAAAATTTCCTGCGCTTTTATATAGGTGAAAACCGGGTACATCGCTGAGAATAGCGCGAGGGCTATACCAATATATCCTTCACGATAACCTTTCTTGCCAACGTAGCTCTGGAGAAACCGGCTAAAGAACCTTCTGAAAGTAGATAGTCTGCCCGGTATCACATTCGATGCCACGGCATCCGCAGCTGCTGCGGAGCTATAACTGTTCAATCGGGAAAACATCGCTGTCAGATCTTCATCAACATAATGATCGATGGCGGCCGTCATCTCGGCTCGTTGTCCGATGAGCGTTATTTTTGGATGTACTGTGCCGCCATGCCACTGCTTTTTGTCGCACCGAAACAAAGCTGCTTTACCGCCGACGCCATTATAGGCACCCCAGCCGTGCTGAACGTATTTACCACCAACATAATTCCGGAACGAAATGACAAAATAGTCCGCCGATGTTGATGGCAGAGTTTCGGAGATTTCTTCCGCAAGTTCAGGCGTAATGCGCTCGTCGCAATCGAGCTCCAATATCCAGTCACCGGTACAGGCCGCAATGCCAGCACTCCGGCGTTCCCCTTCATCGGGCCAGGCGCCTGTTTCGATTTTCGCCCCCTGTTCTGTAGCGATGGCACCTGTTTGATCGGTTGAGCGATCAAGCAAGACAACGATCTCATCAGCAAACCGGCCGCTTTCAATACAGGCAGCGATTTGCTCTTCCTCATTGTGGGCAACAATCAGCAAAGACAGTTTTTCACCTGACAAAGATCGCTCCTGTAAATCTCAAATCCAGTACCCTGATCGCATTGTGTCAGAATCAGCCCCCACATGTGACACAGAATTTATTTCGGCAAACTGCAATTTATAAAGGGGCTAGTGCCGGTGAATCAGGTTCGGTATGTTGAACAGACATAATTCAGTTCCCGGGAAATTAAAACGTGAAGGCCAAAAGAAACATCGCCCAACGCCTTCTGGACAGGTTTTTTTACAAGTTCTATGCGCGCAATCTACTCTATGAATTGCAACTGCGCGCCCGTTCAGAAGCCGCTGATTTCGTGCAGGCGGAAATGCCTGAGGCACAGATATTTTCAGCCCACAGGGACATAATACTTTTCGCCATAAAAAATTCTGCACCCGATGGGCTGTTTCTTGAATTTGGTGTCGCAACCGGAAATACAATGGGTGAAATCGCGTCCGGGGTGCCCAATGGAAAAACCGTTTATGGCTTTGATAGTTTTGAGGGATTACCGGACGACTGGTCGGGGCACGTCGAAACAACCGGGGCATTCAAGCAAAAGGGACTGCCTAAAGTTCCACAAAACGCGACGCTCATTCCGGGTCTGTTTGACGATACATTGCCGCCTTTTATGGAGCAGAATGCCGGGCCAGTTAGCTTCGTACATATCGACTGCGATCTATACAGTTCAACCGTCACCATTCTCGAAAATATCGGCTCCCGATTTCAGCCGGGTACAATGATCCTGTTCGACGAATATTTTAACTATCCGAGCTGGAAGCTCCACGAACATAAGGCTTGGATGGAATTCTGCGAGAAGTCAGGAACCCAATTCACCTATATAGGTTTCACCGCTCTCGATGGTCGTGTTCTCGTCCGCATAGATTGATCTGAATTTAAAAGAGTGGTGCCCCCGGGGAGAATCGAACTCCCACTCCCTTACGGGAACTGGATTTTGAATCCAGCGCGTCTACCAGTTCCGCCACAGGGGCCCCTGTTTGGCACCCGAATTCGGCACCTTCAGTTAGACGAGGGGGGATCATAGCGGGCGCAATTCATGGGTCAACATGCACTTGCCCCTTTGTTATTCCGCTGTTAACAACCATTCCAAACAGAATGCTTTCGTCCCGCAGGGAGACCCAAATTGTTGCAGCGCACCTATGATTGGGTGATGTCATTTTCGGCCCGCCCAAACGCCGTTTGGGCTCTCGTATTCTTTTCTTTTATCGAAAGTTCGATCTTCCCAATTCCGCCGGATGTTCTGCTTATTCCGATGGTGCTGGCAGCGCGCAGCCGCTGGCTTGGACTCGCTATGGCGTGCACTGCCGCATCCGTACTAGGAGGCCTTGCCGGATACGCCATTGGTTACTTCCTCTATGACGGAATCGGGCGCCCCCTTTTGGAATTTTATGGGTATGGTGCCAAATTCACCGAATTCCAACAGCGCTATAACGAATTGGGTGCCTGGATCGTATTTATCGCCGGTGTATCGCCCTTCCCATACAAGGTGATCACGATCGCCAGCGGTGTCACGCAGCTCGACTTAACAACATTTACCACAGCATCGGTGCTTGCCCGCGGCATAAGGTTTTTTGTCGTCGCAGCGCTTTTATTCTGGCTCGGACCACCGATCAAAGAGTTTATTGAAAAACGCTTGGGACTGGTTTTTACCATATTTATTATTCTGCTTGTCGGCGGATTCATCGTCCTCAAGTACCTGTTGTGACGTGTAGTTTTTCTTGACCTGCAACCTCCGGCGCAACATATCTCGGCTATGAACGCGCTTTCTACATCCCCGCTCTTCAGTCACAAATATGCGCTTAGTATCGCTGCTTTATCCGCGGCCGGCCTCTTAATCACAGTGTTTTTGATGCAATATTGGGGTGGAATGGCTCCCTGTAGTCTGTGCGTGACGCAACGCTGGCCACACGGGGTGGCACTCGTTCTCGGAATAGTAGCGATCCTGCCAATCACAGCACCGCCATTGCGGCGTATCCTGTTGGCGGCAATCGCCATCGCCTTCGCGATTACTGCGGGTATCGGCGGCTACCACGCAGGCGTGGAATACGGTTGGTTTGCGGGACCCACCGCCTGCTCAGGAACGATTTCCAGTGACACGGTGGAAGATCTAAAACGCCAGCTTATGGCACAACCCGTTATTCGTTGCGACGAAGTGGCATGGTCATTGTTTGGTATTTCACTGGCTGGATATAACTTTTTAATATCCATTGCCCTCGCAATATTTTGCGCTATATCGTCACTGGCTGGTGCAGAAAGAGGCAGGAGATAGAATTGGCCAAGCGGTCTAAATCTTCCAAACCCGAAATTACTGGCGAAGGGCGCATGCCCGGCGATCCAACCCGGAAGCAGCTGGTTGACTCTATGATCCGTGTCGATCATGCCGGAGAACACGGCGCCGTACGAATTTACGAAGGCCAACTGGCTGTTCTTGCAGGAACAGATGCTGAGGACTCCATTCGGGAAATGGCTGCGGAGGAACAACATCACCTCGAGACTTTCGACGCCATAATTGCCGAACGAAAGGTACGGCCTACGGCTCTTGCACCAGTTTGGCATGTTGCCGGCTTCGCACTGGGTGCCGGAACAGCGCTCCTGGGCACAAAGGCGGCTATGGCCTGTACCCAAGCGGTCGAAGAGGTGATCGACGAGCATTACGCCGATCAGGCCGCGCGCCTCGGCGACGATGAAAAAGACCTCCGTGACACGATTGAACAGTTTCGCGCTGAAGAACTTGCCCATCGCGATAAAGCTGTTGAAGAAGGTGCTGAAGAAGCGCCTGGTTATGAGCTGCTAACGGGAGCTGTCAAAGCCGGATCGCGGCTAGCTATTTGGCTTTCTACCAGAATTTAGGGCCGCTTTCGTCAAGCGCTTAATCATAATGTCGCTTTAACTCAGAAGTTCGCCATGGTGCGACGAACCTTACTCAGGAACTTGTCTGTCTTTGCATCATCCGGTTTATGAAGTTTGTAAAGACCGAGAAATAGAACGCGCGCTTTTGGGGCCAGGAACCACTTCAACCATCGTTTGATCATGCGTCTGGGTGGATCGCCGAACCACCAAAGAATTGGACGTTCCCGCCCATAAGTTACGATTGCAGCCGCTTTGACAATGTGACGCAAGTTCGGATGTAGGGTGCCATTGTCGTCAATACGGAACGAAACATCCGGTCCAAAAACCCTGTCAAAAAACCCTTTGAGTATGGCAGGAGGCCCCATGGACCAAGTGGGAAACACGAACACCAACCCATCGCTATCCATCAGTCTCTGTGCATAATCTTCCGCAAGATTTTCTCGTTCAAATTTGGGCTCGAAATAAGTTCTCCGTTCGTTATGCGAGAGAACCGGATCGAATTCATCTTCATACAGATCGATCACGTCAACATCGTGGCCTGCCGTTGCGAGACCTGCTTCCGCCACCTCTTTAATTTTCGCGTTGAGACTATCCCGCAATGGATGTGCGTAAACCAACAACACCCGCATGGTCAGGGGTCACACGGTTGGTGGTGGCGAATGCACAGTGATTTCGGGCAGCTCACTGTCATAGCGCTCAATCTCGACCAATGCGGTTTGCGATGCGGGTGCCTGTGCCAGTTGTGAGGTACCTTTGTCAGTCGTCAGCATGTTGGGATTACCATGGCGATCCAACGTATCTGCGACGCCGGGTTCAAGCGGATCGTACCAGGCACCGGTCGCAAGCTGAACAACGCCAGGCCGCAGGCCGTCGGAAATAACGAGACCTGCGAGACAGGCACCACGATCATTGAAAACCCGAACGATATCGCCCGCGATCAGATTGCGGTCGGCGGCGTCCGCCTCATTCATAAAAATCGGTTCGCGCCCGGCGATCTTCGACTGGACACTTAATGGGCCGGTGTCGAGTTGGCTATGCAAGCGTGTGCTGGGCTGGTTAGAAATTAAGTGCAATGGATATTGCGCCGCTTTTTCACTACCCAGCCATTCTGTTGGTTCGAGCCAAACTGGATGGCCAGGACAGTCGTCGTAACCGAATCCATCAATCGTTTCGGAAAAAATCTCAATTTTCCCGGAAGGCGTCTTCAGCGGCTTAGCATCCGGATCATTCCGGAAACTCTCCATCAATACGACAGGACGTTCCGGACGCTCGAACTCGAACGCACCTATTTCCCAAAACTTGTCGAAGTCTGGCATCTCGATGCCGGTTTCTGCGTTTTTCTGGCGGGCAACATCGTACATATGACGGAGCCAATCCATCTCATTCCGATTTTCGGTATACTCTTCGCGGAAACCTAGATGCCCGGCAATTTCGGAGAAAATATCATAATCGTTTCGGGCTTCGCCGAGCGGTTCCATAGCCTTTTGAATGGCAAACCACATCGCCGGAACCGAGGCGACACCGATATCATTTCGTTCCAACGTCGTGGTGGTTGGCAACACTATGTCAGCGTGACGTGCCGCAGACGTCCAAAACGGTTCATGCACAATTACCGTATCGATGCGACGCCACCCCTCAAGCAGCCGGTTTATGTTCTGATGATGATGAAACGGATTGCCACCGCACCAGTAAATGGCGTGGATATCGGGGTAGGCCAGATTTTCACCGTTATAAGCATAGTCCGCGCCTGGATTGAGCAACATATCCGTTATACGGGCTACCGGAATGTAAGACTCGCTGGGATTCTGACCGACTGAAAACGCTGGACCCGCCGCTCGCGTTCTGGGTGTCCCGATACCGCCAAGGCAACCATAACCAAACCCCATACCGCCGCCCGGCAATCCGATTTGCCCCAGCATCGCTGCCAGCGTTACCGCCATCCAGTAAGGCTGTTCGCCGTGGTCTGAACGTTGAAGCGACCAACAGGCCGTAATCATCGTTCGGCCAACGGACATTTTTTCAGCTAACGCTTTAATCCTCTCGGCAGGAATTTCACAGATTTCAGATGCCCAGTCACAATCCTTTGGCTGACCATCCAACTCACCAGTTAGATAGCAACAAAATTTTTCGAATCCCGTGCAATATCGGTTGAGAAAGTCAGAATCGTGACTTCCAGACTGATAGATTTCAAAAGCGAGGCCGAGCATTAATGCGGTATCTGTATTCGGCCTAATACCGATCCACTCTGAACCCGACAGTCCAGCGGAGTCTTCGCGGACCGGGCTTACACAAACGATTTTGAGTTTTGCTGCAGATAGTTTTTTCTGCCAATCGACATCATCGTGTTCGGGCAGTCCGCCATAATTAATCTGCGTGTTCTTGAGCGGGACTCCCCCAAAAGATAAAAGCAGGTCCGAGTTTTCCGCAATTGACTGCCAGCTCGTCAATGGGCCGTTGATCGACTGGCCGGACCCCAAAATATGAGGCATTAGAACGCTTGCAGCCCCGTTGGAATAGTTCCCGACAGAATTGGTAAACCCTCCTGCGAGGCCCAGGAACCGTTTCAAAACTCCCTGCGCCTGATGCAACTTGCCAGCACTCGCCCAGCCGTACGAGCCGGCGTAAATCGCCTCAGGGCCGAAATTTTCGTAGATGCGCGAAAGTTCGTTTGCAACGAGTTCCGTCGCCTGATCCCAGGAAACCTTTACGAACGGCTCGGCACCTCGACCAGCACCGTTCCCCGTTGGGCCACTTTCCAGCCAGGTCTTCCGCACCATCGGCGCAAGCACCCGGCTTGCCGTGTTTTGACTAGCAGCGACTGCCGAGTCAATTAACGGTGTCGGGTTTGGGTCACGCGCATGCGGTTCAGCGACTAAAATGCCGTCGTTATTTTGCGTGACGTCGAATACGCCCCAATGTCCACCGGAAGAAAATTTTTTCCTGTCTGACAATTTTTGCCCCCGTCATATATCTATCGAGATTTATGGCCTTCTCAGCAAACGGTCAAGCAAGCTGCGGATATATGCTTCATGCGATAGCTGTTACTCTATTTTCCAACGGATCGAATTTTAAGACAGAGAAATGCTGCAATGCCCGAATTTGAAGTAGATGAAACATGGGATTACGTCCCTACGAATGAAGGACAGATGCGAAGTTTCGTGGCGCATCCAAACAGTGGTGGTCCACATCCTGCGGTAATTTTATTCATGGATATTTGGGGCGTACGCGAAGAGCTTTGTGGAATCGCAAGACGCATCGCGGAACAAGGATACTTTGCAATTTTGCCCAATCTTTACTATCGGCAAGGCGACGTCGCCAACGTGTTCTGGGACGACAACGGGCGGATGATCTCTCTGCACAAGCTGGATGAAGAACGGGAGAAGATCGTGCACGAGCAACGCAGCAAGCTGTCTACTGAAATGATTTTGTCGGACGTGGGCGCGCTGATCGATTTTGTCGACAACCAGGATGACGCCCGATCCGGGCCAATCGGTTCCATTGGCTGGTGTATGGGAGGGTGGATCGGTTTGAAGACAGCCGGTGAGTTTCCTGATCGCTTTCAGGCAACGGCAACGCTTCATGCCAGCCGGCCGATATCCGACCAACCGGATTCCCCGCATCTGCTCATCGATAAAATGCGAGGCGGGCTCTATTGCGGCTGGGCAGAACTCGACCACCTGTCACCGCCGGATATGGTACAGATGCTTGAGAGTGCCCTGAAAACCTCTGCTATAGACTATCGAGCCAATATGCATTCGAATGTCGAACACGGATACGCTTTACCCGATCGTGATATATTTGCTGAAAAGGAGTCTGATACAGACTGGCAGCAAATTTTCGATCTTTATCGACAATATTTGCAGCGTTGAAAGTGGCTGGAAAACGATGCGCCTGACTATATTGCCATTTGACGCCGCTCTTGGCGCGTAAGGCGGCGTAGACGACGATTTACTAACCAGTTGTTTTGCTGTTGCTTCGGGCCAGCGCATAGGAGCTCGCGAAAATAATGATGGCGCCAATCCACGTCCAGATATCACCGGTTTCGGAAAAGAGTAGGAAAGCGGCTGTCGCCGCCATGGGCATTCGCAAAAAATCAAACGGCATCACAGCGCTCGCATCGGCCAGCGTAAAGGAACGAGCGTAGGCATAAACAGCGATGGTGCCATTTATGCCGATCGCGATGAGAACAGGTAAATCTGCCCATGTAGGCGTTACCCAAACGAACAGAGTCGGCACCAGTGCAATCGGCAACATGAGGAGGTTGAAATAAAAGACGGATTGATTGGCGGTGTCTGTCGTCATCAATTTTTTTACGCAGATGTTGGAACATGCATATGAGAACGCAGACAACATCACCAGGAGAGTGGCTATTTCAAGTGCGATAAATCCCGGTCGGACAATAACAAGGAGCCCTGAAAACCCGACAAAAACAGCTGCCCATCGTGGGCCGGTTACGTTTTCTCTGAGAATCAAAGCTGCCAGTACAACGACAAATAAAGGTTGCGTAAAACTCAGCGCCGTCACATCTGGTAAAGGGATATTCGCAATCCCGTAAAACAACAAAAGCACGCCGATATAGGATAATAATGCCCGCAAACTGTGTAGCGGCAATCGCTCGGTTTTTAAGGTAGAGAGCCCGGACTTCATTGCTACCGGCAACAAAATGCATACCGACACCAGGTTTCGAAAGAACAGAATTTCAAAGGATGAATAGTCTTCGGAAAGGTGACGCACCAGAATCGTCATTACCGTCCAGCAAATGCCGGCAAGTATCATCCATGCCGCACCGCGGAGCATATCGTTCATAGCGATTACGAGGCGTTATCCGCCTTTAACAAAGTCGTCCGGCAAAACATTGGCCCATTTTTTGCGAATACGATCATCGAGTTCCGCGCTGTTCCGGGCTACGATGGGGAATGTTTCCTTGCGCTTAAACGGTATGCACGCATCGATGACAACGCGCGCATTACGCCGGTCTGTTTCATCGTCGAAACACATCGGATCCAGATGCGAACTCCATCCACCAGACGTAATATCAACATCCTCGCGCGGATCGCATCGCGTACACATCGACCACAACACATCGTTGATGTTGGTCGGATCAATATCGTCGTCCACGACAACGGTCCAACGATTGCAATAAGCACCCGCCAGACATTGTGAAGCAACCATCCCTGCCTGTTTGGCATGTCCGCCATAAAGCTGTTTTATTGAGATGGTCAGCCAGAACCGGCTGCCACCTGCCTCATGCGCCCAAACGCCTTTAATCTCTGGAATGCCTGCAGCTTCCAGCTGGGACCAAACTGCACCGCAGCGGTAGTGACCTAAATAGTATGTGTTGTCGTTCGGCGGAACGGCCGGCACGGCACCCATAAGAACGGGATTGTCGCGATGCATCATGGTCGCAACGCGGATCGCAGGCTCTGGCCGCTGCCCTCCGGCATAGTAGCCTGTCCATTCGCCAAGCGGCCCTTCAACGACTTCATCGCCAGGTTTGATATAACCTTCGAGGGCAATCTCAGCATTGGCGGGAACCGGCAATCCGGTTTTCGGCATGTTGATTATCTCAACAGCTTCGCCAAAGATTCCGCCGGCCGCTTCGTATTCGCTTTTGCCATAGGGAATTTCAAGACCCGAAAGCATAAACATCGCAGGATGCATGCCAAACACCGCAGCAACCGGACATGGTTCGCCACGGGCGTGGTACTTCTCCATGATTATCCGCCCGTGCTTGCCAGGCGACATCATCACCGACACGACATCGGGCTCATGCACCTGCATGCGGTACGTGCCGTAATTGATCCAGTCTGAATCCGGGTCTTTCATAACCACCATGCAAGCCGTGCCGATGAAATGGCCGCCATCATGTTCATGCCAGACGGGTGTTGGAATGGAGGTCACATCGACATCCCCACCTTCAGTGACATTCTCCAGCAGTGCACCGCCGTTAACTTGCGTGGGCGGTATGGAAGGCGCATCCGCCATGTATTTACGCCACCACTGAACCAGCTCCATTTCTGAGGCATCCGCCGGCAGACCGAGCGCCAGATTTATTCGAGGCGTGGATGTTAACAGGTTGGATAGGACCCGATGGCCCTTCGGAAATCCCGGAATATTATCAAACATCAGAGCCGGATCGCCCATCCTGCGTTGAACGATATCAACGATCCCACCAATATCTTCCTTTGGATCTGCGCCGGAAATGCTATGCAACTCTCCGACAGACTCGACATCGTCGATCCAATCCCGTAAATCCTTGTTCGCCAAGCTACCCACTCCGATACGAAAATGACGCGCATGGTTACCGTGTTTTGCAACGATTGAAAATGATTTTCAAAAAAAAGGTTTCGCAGCAGACATCTTGCACAAGGCGATCTAAGGTGGGAGCATCCCGGCCACAAAAAATTAGGCTATCCAAAATCGGGCTGTAAAATTTAGGAGGGTGGCGTGAAAGCGCCAAAATTCAACTACGTAAAAGCGGAATCACGCAGCCATGCGCTGCAATTGCTTGACGAACTAGGCGAAGACGGTCGAATCATCGCTGGCGGTCAAAGCCTGATGCCAACTCTCAATATGCGGCTGTCACAGCCTGATACGCTTATCGATATCAACAAAATACCTGACCTTGGCGGCATCACTCTCGATGGAAACATAGTCCGCATAGGCGCCCTGACGCGTCATGTAGAGGTCGCTAACTCGCCAGTCGTTGCTGAGCATCTACCGCTCATCGCTGAAGCAATGCCGCATGTCGCGCACCATGCAGTCCGCAATCGTGGAACCATCGGCGGCAGCGTTGCGCTCGCTGACCCCGCCGCTGAAATGCCCGCCTGCGTTCTTGCGCTAGGCGGCACTATGGTTGTTGAAAGTGTAAACGGTTCGCGCGAGATAGCAGCCGAGGATTATTTTCATGGGCTTTACGAAACAGCGCGTGAAACCAACGAACTCCTCGTTGAACTCCGAATACCGGCCAAAAAGACCGGAGACATATCGGTCTTTATGGAACTCGCTCAACGGCATGGCGACTACGCAATGGCAGGACTGGCATGTGTAGCGCGCATCAATGGCAACGCCTTTGAGGGTTTACGACTGGTTTATTTCGGTAGCGAAGACAAACCAACGCTCGCAAGCAAAGCCGTCTCGGCCGTCATCGGACAGGCATGGTCCGAAGAATGCAAAGAAGCTGCAACCAAAGCGTTGGAAGATGACCTCGACCCGATGGCCAATCTTCAGGGCAGCTCGGCGATGAAACTGCATCTACAAAAAGTTCTTACCGGACGGGCCCTCGACACTGCGATCGAACGGGCGGAGGCCGCCTGATGAGTGAAGCAACGATGGAGATTTCGCTCAGCGTCAATGGCGAACAAGTCGCCCGAACCGTCCCAGTTCGGCAACACCTCGTCGATTTCTTGCGAACGGAGATGGGCCTGACAGGTTCGCATCTTGGCTGCGAACACGGCGTTTGCGGTGCATGCTCTGTTCGTGTCGACGGCGCGGTGGTTCGTGGTTGCCTCATGCTTGCGGTGCAGGCCGATGGCGCAGAGGTCGTAACCGTCGAAGGCCTGACACAAACAGGGGAAGTCGCCGATCTGCAGGAGAATTTTGTCAACCGAAATGCTATGCAATGTGGCTATTGCACACCCGGCATGCTGATCACCGCATCAGAGCTTCTACGCGACCCCAAACCCGTGACACGTGCAGAAATTCGCGATCATCTCTCAGGAAATTTTTGCCGCTGTACGGGATACCACGCCATCGTCGATGCGGTGGAAATGACCCTCAACAAGCGATTGGAAGAGGGTTGAGGAATGAATAAGGAATCACCTGCCCCAATCCTCGACCGGCCGAACAGCTATGTTGGGCGAACCCTCTCGCGCGATGCCGCTAAACGCGCCGTGGCGGGCCGCGGTCGCTATACCGATGACATCAATCCCGCACGGACCTTGCACGCTGCTTTTGTGCGTAGCCCCTATGGTCATGCAAAAATTTTATCGGTCGATGTCGAGGAGGCGAAACAACAGCCCGGCGTCGCTCTCGTCATGACAGGTGCAGAATTGGCTGAGATGTGTACCGGCCCCTGGGTCGGCACACTCACGTGCTTTGATGGCATGAAATCCGCGCCACAATATCCGATGGCGGTTGACCGGGCTTGTTGGCAGGGCGAACCGCTGGTGATGGTTGTTGCCTCCAGCCGCGCCGCGGCAGAAGACGCCGCTGAATTTGTGATGATCGAGTATGAAGAGTTGCCGGTTGTCATCGATAAAGAGACGGCTCTGGATCCTGACACTCCCGCCATTCATCCCGATTTGGGAGATAATCTCGCCTTCGAAAAAACAATTGAGACTGGCGATGTCGATAAAGCCGTCGCAGAAGCGGATATCGTCATTGAGGATACGTTCACATTTGGACGCCACACTGCCGTTAGCCTCGAGCCGCGTGCGCTTCTCGTCGAATACGATCCGGGGACAGAACGGCTGACGATCCATACAAGCAGTCAATGTCCGCATATGGTTCAGGCGGTATTTGCACGTACCCTTGGACTGCCCGAGCATAATGTGCGGATCGTGGCACCCGATGTCGGTGGATCATTTGGCCTTAAAATTCATACCTTCGGCGACGAAATCGCGACAATTGCAGCATCCGTCAAATTGGCGAGACCGGTAAAGTTCATTGCTGATCGGCTGGAGAGTTTTGCAACAGATATCCATGCCCGCGAAAATCGGGTACGGGGCCGGATTGCTGTTACCAAGGACGGTAAAATTACGTCGATGGACATCGATATTCGCTCGGGCGCCGGTGCATATTCGCAATATCCGCGCACCAGCGTTTTTGAGGCCAATCAGATTCTGAACATCACCGGCGGGCCCTACGCCCATGAGAATTACCGGGCAAGCACGCAGGTCGTCTATCTCAACAAGGTCCCCACCTCGCAATATCGCGCCGTGGGACATCCTATCGGAAACTCCGTTGGAGAATCACTTGTCGATCAGGCGGCCGCCGCATGCGGTATTGATCCTATGGAATTCCGGCGCCGCAACGTAATGCATGATGACTCCTACCCAAGAATAGGTGCGGCGGGAATCGAAATGCGCGACATGTCGCACCAGCAGTGCCTGGAGACGCTCGTTGAACGGATGAACTATGATGCGTTGCGCGAAGAACAGGAAGAATTTCGCAAGAAGGGCGTTCAACGCGGGATCGGTATTGCGGCATTCATCAAGGGCACGGCCCCTGGCCCTTCGGGTTATTACGGTGCAGGCGGCGCACCAATCGCCACACAGGATGCCTGTACTGTAAAACTCGAACCTGCGGGCGGCGTGATTTGCATGGTCGGCGTGACCGATCAGGGCCAGGGCGTCGATACCGTTATGGGCCAGATAACCGCAGCCACGCTCGGCGTCCCAATTGAATCTGTTCGTGTGATTGAGGGCGATACGGACGCCGTTCCTTATGGCGGCGGCACATACGCTTCCCGTGCAACAGCGATTGGCGGCGAAGCAACCTACCAGGCAGCTCTTAAATTACGCGCCGAGATTCTCGAGATTGCCGGTGTTTTGCTGCAGGCAGCGCCGGAGACACTCGATATCGTCGAAGGGCACGTCGTCGATAAGGGAGATACCGTATCTCGAATTTCACTCGCTGAAATTGGACGCATTGGACATTTTCAGGTGTTCGAGTTGCCTAATCATGTTCAGCCAACCCTCTCGGCAACCCATCGTTTCAGGCTACGCGATGCGCTATATATTTTTACGAACGGTATTCAGGGTGCCTACGTCGAGGTGGACATCGATACCGGCTTTCTCAAGCTACTTAATCATTGGGTTGTTGAAGATTGTGGCCGGGTCATAAATCCGCAGCTGGCCGATGAACAGGTCCGCGGCGGCTGTGTCCAGGGTCTCGGCGGCGCACTCTACGAAGAATGTGTTTACGACGCGGCTGGCCAACTGCAGAACGCCACTTTAGCGGACTATCTTACACCGATGGCAGGCGAAATGCCCGATATCGAAGTTGCCCATATTCAGACCCACACAGGTGTTTCTGAACTCGGCGCGAAAGGAGTTGGCGAATCCGGCACCGGCGCAGCACCAGCTGTTGTGATGAA
>CEUN01109189.1_pt1 | contig 155948 bp, 148 predicted proteins | sample 361501 | NCBI WGS metagenome assembly CEUN01 (sample SAMEA2622801, study PRJEB7988) | marine metagenome | biome: marine biome (ENVO:00000447); feature: marine epipelagic mixed layer (ENVO:xxxxxxxxx); material: "saline water (ENVO:00002010), including plankton (ENVO:xxxxxxxx)" | depth 120 m | reverse complement strand
AATCGGTTCGCCTGTGCTGGCCAAAAAGTTGAATTTGAACAGGCTGCCAAAGTTCTGCAGTGCCGCCAACTTGAACTGGTTCAGCTGCATCGCCAGTTCAAACTCGCTTTTCGATCCAAACAGCTGAAGGCCGCGCGTCTTGATAATCAGCTTCGGTAACGGGAATTCGCGATCCTCTGCGCTTGCACGTGCTACCAGTTCAACGTCACCTTGCGGAAACTGAATTGGTCCTACGCCGAGCTTGGCGGTTTTTGCCCGAATTTCGATACCTTCGTCTGCCTGAATAAAGGCTTTATCGACGGTGGCCAGGTTTGTGCCCAGGACTCTCAGCGCGCCGCCCATATCGATCCCTGCAGATCCGGAGGCTTCAAGCTTGATCGCAATATGCGGTCCTTCGCCTTTCTTGGTTCCTGCAATTGCGATGTCGGGAAAGTTCTTTGGCAGTTTCAAGTTTTTGTTCTTGCCAACTGCCCGGCCCATTTCAACGAAGACCGAGACAATATCCTTGATCCCGAGAGACGCGATCTTGTCAGGCCCTTCATCCAATGCCAGGCGGATTTCTTCCGGCACAGGAAACCCAGCCGTTTCTGCACCGATCTGTCCCGAAGCGAACATATCAAACGTTTTGCCGCCGATCGTCGTTTTACCGCCAAAGCCAAGCTGTACCGATCCACCCTGACCGCCGAAAGTCATCCGATAGTCTTCGATAGTCATCCAGGGAATTCCGAAGGCTTTCTTCCACGGGATGCCTTTGAATGTGGCAGCGGTCACGGAGATTTCCGGCGCACCTGTACTTTGCGTGATGGCAGTTTCCAGAACCATGTTGACTTTCTGTTTGCCGATCTTGAATTCTGTCTCGCCTTCAAATCCCATCGTCACGCCCTTTATGATTGGACGCTTGGTTGGCGAGTCTTTGGCCTTGCGACCCTATAAAGACAAAGTTGCCAGAAGTGAAAACTGCATATCAGCGGGCAGTTTGATCTTGTTGCCGATTTTTGGCCGGAATTTCGGCAAGTCGGCGCGCATGACGATCTCAGGTGCAGGCGGGCTGCCCTCAAGTAAATTGTCCAGGACATTTCCGATAATAGAGACCGTCGTATAAACCTTGGTCGACTTGCCGCCGAGGAACTTGATCGCGTCATGCAGCGGTTTTGCGTTACCAAGATTGAAGCTCGCAAAATTGGTCAGGCCCTGTGGCACCGCCATCGTATAATCGCCACCTCCGAACAGCTTGTCGGTTATGGCACGAGCGTTTGCAGGCAAATCCTCCGCCTCAACCTCAACATCGCCAACTGCGAAGGCAAGAAGCTGGTCGTCAAATTTGATGGTATCTAGCAACTCGATACCGGGCGCTTTGCGGAACAGATCTTTGAATTTAAAGATTCGTTTTGGCCCAAACGCAATGAAGGTCGATTGTGCGCCACCGCCGCTATAGGCCAATAAATTCCAGTTGATGTTCAAGAAACGCACATCGCCCGTGATCGCCCCGCCGGATGCCTTTACGTTGCTGATCTTCAATCCAGGAAGTTTGCGGGCAGCACGCAGAACGTTCTTTAAGGCACTCGACTGGGCTGCCTTCATTGCGCCAGCGGCAACGGCCTTGTCCACCTCGTCTTGCAAATTCACCGCGTGAGACGGCGAGAAGATACCAAACGCCATTGCTGCGGAAAACGCGGCCGTGATCAATGAAGTGCGAAAAGATGTGAACGTCATTTCTGCCCCAATTCTATATTTAATGCCCAACCCCAGATCGGTCACTCTTTGAGTTGCCAATCCCTTTGCGCAGTCGTAGATCGACGTTATGATTAAAACTTGCCGATCACGAACGCGTGAATCTCACATAATATTGTATTGTAGAAAAGGCTAGCGCCAGATTCCCAGTTTTTGAACCACCCAGCGTGACCAGCCAAGCAGAGTTTCGTCCTGCCAGCGGCGGCCGACCAATTGAATACCAACAGGAAGTCCGTTTGGCCCAGTATGCGTTGGTAAAGAAATTGTTGGAACGTGAAGTATGGTCCAGCAACCCTGGAACTGCGGATCGCCGGTATAGTTTAACCCTTCGGGCGCTTCGCCACTGGCGGCAGGTGCCAGTATAAAGTCGACATCGCCGAAAACGTCATCGAGTTGTGCACGGCTGTCATTGGCGAGGGTAACGGCATCACGATAGGGTGCGTAATCCATCGATGTGCCGCTCTCTAATTGCTTGGCGATGTTTTCACTAAGCTGATCGCGCTCATTTTGCCACAGATCGGCCATCACCCGGCTACGCTCGAAATCATTGAGGGCATTGCGCGCCTTGCTCAGGTTTGCGAAGGATTCCGGTAGCGTTATTTCAACAATCGCTGCACCGGCGAATTTCAATCGCTCAGTGCTGTCTTCCATTGCTGTGATCGTTTCGGGTTGTGCCAAATCCCAATGGTGTGTGTGACACAAACCGATTCTTGGTTTCGCGTCGTTTGGCAGGGTCTTCGAGAGAGGCCTGTTCAGAAGGCCACTCATTAGCAGGTCGGCGTCGTCGACTGTTCGGGTTAGAAGTCCGATTGTGTCGAGATTTTCCGCCGCAAACATTAGCCCCGACCGATTGATCAAATTATAGGTCGGCTTGTATCCAACGGCACCGCAGAAACTCGCAGGACGGAGAACAGAGCCTCCTGTTTGCGTTCCGAAGGCGCCGTGGACCATGAAATCCGCCACCGCAGCGCCCGAGCCACTTGAGGACCCCCCTGGCGTATGGTCAAAATTATGCGGGTTGGTGGTTGCGCCCGGAAACGACCCTGCAAATTCACAGGTCACGGTTTTGCCAAGAATTACGGCGCCAGCAGCCCGCAATATCGCAACGCAAGCGGCGTCCGTTTTGGGCTGATGGCCTTCATAGGTGGGCGATTCCATTTGAGTTGGCATATCGGCTGTGTCGATTACATCCTTCACTCCAATTGGCACGCCGTGAAGCGGACGCTTCGTCTCTTCGCCGTCCAATATGCGTGCTTGTGCCAGTGCATAGTCGGGATCAATATAGGCCCAGGCCTTTACATCGTTTTCGCGTGCTGAGATCCGGTCCAGACACGCTTGTGTCACGGCTTCCGCCGTTGTCGCACCATCAGAAATCATACGGACAATGTCCGTCGCCGGTAATTCATTTAGAGGGACTTGTGACATGAATTTTCTTCTTGGTCTGGTCAGTTTGAAGCAGCGCAGTGCGCATGATAGCGTCTAGGGCGAATACATGAAACGGCGAGAATTATACAGGTGACAGAATGGCAGAGAAGCTGCTGATCAAAGGCGGGCTGGTTTACGACCATGACGGCGATGTGCATCGCCCGCCCATGGCGGACATATTGGTGGCGGGCGACCAGATTTCTGCGATCGGCGACGCCCTGTCAGCAGAACAAATAGCGGGTGCGGAGGTTGTCGATGCCTCAAATCATCTGGTCGTTCCCGGATTGATTAATGCGCATTATCACTCGCATGACACACTGTGCCGCGGTTTGTTCGAAGACTTGCCGTTGGAATTCTGGCTCCTTTATACCCTTCCCATGGGAACATTCCGATCCAAGGAAGAGATTCGTTTGAGGACCTTGGTTGGCGCTCTGGAATCTATGCGCTGCGGCATCACCACGGTTCAGGACATGCTCGGTCTGATCCCGCTTACCGAAGAGAATGTCGATGTTGTTTTGGACGCCTATGAAGAGATAGGCGAACGCGTTGTTTTCTCGCCGATGGTTTTCGATATCCCGGCAGTGGCAATGCTCCGTTACAAAGATCTACTGCCCCCAGAAATTCAGGAAATGATGGGTAATCAGGCGGGCGATCCGAAAGAGCAGCTCGATATGCTGGAAGCGCAGATCAAGCGGCGACCGGCAAAAGGGGTGACGCATTGGGCTGTCGGTCCGTTCGCGCCGCAACGTTGTTCACTTGATTTGCTTGCCGGGTGCGCGGACCTTGCCGACCGGCATGATCTCGGAACCTATATTCATGTCTATGAGACGCGCGGACAGGTGGTGATGGCGCGCGAAATGTATGGCGAATATGGCGGCTCGTTTATCAACTATCTTGATAAGGCGGGCATGCTCAATCATCGCCTTAACATCGCACATTCCGTCTGGATTAGCCGTGAGGAGATGGATCAGATGGCGGGGGCCGACGCCGGTGCCGTGTTGTGTTTTAACAGCAATATGAAACTCAAAAGCGGAATATCGCCGATGCGCGATATGCGTGACGCTGGCATGCGCGTCGGGCTCGGGTGCGATAACTGTTCCGGAAGCGATGTGCAGAATATGTTCCAGGCCATTAAAGCCTATTGCATGTTAGGTGCAGTTAGTGAGTCGGAACCCGAAACGCCTCTTGCGCAGGAGGTATTGAGGCACGGCACTCTCGGAAGTGCGCGGACTGCCTGTATGGATGATCAGATCGGGGCGCTCAAGCCGGGCTACAAAGCAGATATGATGCTATTGGATATGAACGATACGGCTTATCTGCCTTATAACAGCGCAGCGCGACAGCTGGTCTACAGCGAAACGGGGCGATCGATCGATACCGTTATCATCGACGGAAAAATCGTTATGAAAGATCGCGTCGTACAAACCATCAATGAGGACGACCTCCGTCAGGAAGTAGCCGATTTGATGAAAAGCTTCATTCCGGAATATGAAGATGTCGTGAAACAAAGAGAAGTTGCCTTACCCTATTTGCGTGAAGCGCATCAACGGGTCTGGGATACCGATATCGGATTGCGGCGCTTTATAGCCCGGACGAATTATGGCGACGGTGATTTGCCGCAATAGGCTGTTTCCAAACCATCTCTTGCCGATGGTTTCAGGCTCGCTTAGCCTGTCTATAACAATAATCTTGTTCCTATTGTGGTCAGTCGCTCGGCCAAGGAGTCAACATGGCGTTCACCGGTCTTCATACAACGCTCTTTGCGGCACCGGATATGAAAAAGGCGCAACGTTTCTACAGCGATTGGGGTTTGCGCAAAATCAAGGCAACGCCGACGCATTCGGTTTTTGAAACCAAAATTGGCAGCCGCGTTGAACTAAAATCGCCGAAGGCCAAAGATATCCCGCCTGCAGCTGCGCCGGACATGCACTTTCGCGAAATGATTTGGGGTGTTTCGTCCAAGAAACACCTCGCGGACATAAATAAAGAACTATCGAAGGACCGCGACGTCTCGGAAGATAAAGACGGTACCCTGCATTGCATTGATCCAAACGGTATCGGTGTCGGGTTTCGGTTGTGGAAACCACGTACCAAAGTCGACGGTACCAGAACCAAGATCAATTCGTTCGATAGTCAGGAACGGGTCGATGAAATCAGCAATTTTTATGAAGAAGCGCACCCGATCCGGATGGGACATATCGGCTTCGTTTTGCCGGACCTGAAAGCGGCTGAAGAATTTTATAAGGACCGGCTGGGATTTTGGCTGTCTGACCGTTACGCCGGTGGCGCTGCGATCTTTTTACGCTGTGCGGCCAAAAGCCAGCACCATAATTTATTTATGATCTGGAGCGCAGACGGCAACAAACGCTATCACCATACGGCGTTTGAAGTCCGCGATATTCATGAGGTGTTTGGTGGTGGTGTAGCGTTCGATAAAAAGGGTTGGGAAACCGAAGTCGGTCCCGGTCGCCATCCGATTTCCTCCGCCTATTTCTGGTATTTCAAATCGCCTTGTGGTGGCGCCATCGAATATTTTACCGATTCAGACTATGTGACGGAAAAATGGAAGCCCCACAATTACCGCATCAACCGATTTTCAGAATGGCATTTACCGGATGGTATTCAGCAGGTGAATGACAAGAAGATTCGGCCCTCCATGTCGGCAGCAGGAAAGCATTAGTGACGAAGTTCTGTCAGGCGCGTCACATCGGACATCGCATGCTGCCCGGCATAGCGGTTGCGCTATGTGCACTGATTTTTATCTCATCTGCCAATGCTCAAAAGCGCGTGCCAGTCGATCTCGAGCTCATTCTGATGGCTGATGGTTCAGGCAGTGTTGACGATGACGAATTCATCATACAACGCCAGGGCTATGCGAAGGCGCTACGTCATCCTGATATTTGGCATGGGATTAGCAGCGGTATCCTCCGGCGCATCGCTCTCTCTTATGTCGAATGGAGCGGGCCGGAACTGCAAATTCCAATTATCAAATGGACCTTGATCGAGAAAAAATCTGATCTCGATGCCTTTGCCAAAAAGCTGGAGACCCTGCCGCGCGAGCTTTATTCGGGTGGTACAGCCATCGGCAATGCAATTCTCTACGGCGCCAATTCTATTAAATCAAATCGATTTGATGGAACACGAGAGGTCGTCGACCTTTCTGGTGATGGTTGGGACCGTAATGGGATGCCCGCGGCCGAAGGGCGCGATCAGGCCGTAAAGATGGGGATCACGGTTAATGGTTTACCCGTTCTTGATGAGGATCGGATTGGCCTAGATAAATTTTTTGTCTCAGACGTGATTGGTGGCCGTGGAGCGTTCTCAATTCCTGCAAACGGCTTTAAGGATGTCTTTTTTGCCATTCGACGAAAACTGATCCTAGAGATTTCTGGAAAACCCGTTCCGTTGAATGGGGCAGCGCAGCTTCCCCTTTAATGTCAGAACTCATTTCTGGAGCTTTCCCAATTGGGAACATTCTTCGGAACAGGCGAGACGAATTGCTGGGAATTTGAGGCGTGGGCAACAGCAATATTTTTGAAGATTTGGCTGTACAAAAACCGGCGACTGCCAATCCGGTCACCTTTATCGATATTGGAACGCGCGGCGGCTTTCAGGACGATTTGGCACCGTTAGCGTTTGCCGTTGACGCCATTGGCTTCGAACCGGAAAAAGAGGCATTCGATCAAATTAAACAGGCCGATAGTGGCTCTTGGCGCAGCGCCCGAATGTTACCCTATGCGATTGGTGGCGTTACGGGGCGGCAAACTTTATCCGTCGCGGCGGATAAAGTTTCATCGACACTGCTGACGCCAGATCCCGCAATTGGCCGACGCTTTGACAAGCCACAATTTTATGATGTCCAAAGCCAAATTGAAGTTGATACCAGAACACTGGATGACGCGCTTGCAGAAATCGACCCCGCGACCCGCGATTTTCTTAAAATCGATATAGAAGGAGCAGAGATGGATGTGTTTGCGGGATCTCCGGAAACAATGGCGAAATTACTCGCCGTAAAAACGGAAGTCTCGTTTATACCGCATCGCAAAGAACAGCCGCTTGCCCACGATATTGCCGCTTTTTTCGCTGAACGCGGATTTGAGCTTATGGATTTCATAGAACCGGCGCATTGGCGGCGTGCTGGATACGTCATTCATCCCTACATGTCTTCGGAGAATGTGCCATATTCACATGGTCAAATGGTGCAAGGGGATTATCTATTTTTCCGTTCACCTGAGAGTCTTGGCGATGACATCAATGCAAAGGTCAGGCTTGGCTTGATCGCACTTGCTACTGGATATTTCGACCACGCACTCATGATTTTCGAATCTCCCCAAGTTGCCGATACGCTCATGAAGGAATTTTCCTATACGCCTGATGAAATAGTAGTACCTGCATCGCGCCGATATGGCCGATTGATTTTGAGGCAAGCTATTTGGCGTCAAATTCGCGGCTTGGTTCCCCTTATGAGGTAATTCCGGCACTACTAAGGAACGCCTTTGCCTCTTGTTCGCCTCAAATTCTGTGCGTAGCGTTGCTTTTTTAGAACTCTAGTTACGGCGTTCCCGGAGGAGAAGGATATGTCAGCTAAGGCGGATGGACGTATGAAACGCTGGCAGGAACAGCGCTGGATACTGGATGCGGTAATTCGCACCGTTGGGGTCGAATGGGACCAGGGGCGACTTCGTTACGGAGCAGCGCCCGGTGGATCGCAAGCCGTCGGCGAGTTTCGCGCAGTAGGCTCCAAGATCAAACGCGTCGGTGACTTTGTTCGTGAATTTTCGAATGCTGCAAAGCGGCGCGAAGCAAAGGCAGTGACCTTTGAAGAGGCCGGACGCCTGATTTCGGCACGTGAAAGTTATTTGACGGCGTCCCTGCTGTGGGCCGCTGGCCGCTGGCCCATCTTTGAGGTCAACGAGGAGCTCGAATATCTCGAAGAACGGATGAATCACTGTTACGAGAAGTTCATCGAATATGCACCGCATCCGATCAAAAAGGTACGTATTCCTTTTGACGGAAAAGAACTGCCCGCGTATCTGCATTTGCCGAGAGAACCAGTTGAAGGAGAGACATTTCCTTGCGTGGTCAACCTTCCGGGAATGGATTCCAGCAAAGAAACCGGCGTCAACATGTACGGTGATTCCTATCTGGAAAGAAACATGGCGGTGTTGAGCATTGATGGGCCGGGGCAGGCCGAGAGTGTTGCTCTTGGTATCCACGTGACCAACTCAAATCATATGGATGCCGCCAAAGTTGTCGCAGATTGGCTTGAGGCTCAGCCCGCTATCGACTCATCGAAACTGCTGATCCGGGGTACGAGCTTCGGAACATATTGGGGATTGCAATGGGCGGCGGCCCTTGGTGATCGGGTCAAGGGTGTGGCAGTTGCCGGCGTCTGCCATGAACCGGGGTGTCACACCATTTTCAATATGGCATCACCCTCCTTTAAGCTGCGTTATATGTGGATGGCTGATTATGACGATGAGGCGGCATTCGATGAGTTCGCCAAGACGATAGACCTGCGCCCGTTTGTTCCCGAAATAACCTGTCCTGTTCTGATCGTTGCGGGTGAACAAGATCAGCTTAGCCCGATCGAACATAGTTATGATGTTTTCAATCATATTGGCGCACCCAAGGAAATAGTGGTGTACGAAGGCGCCAACCACTCTGTAGCGGATGCCTCATCGGTATCTTTGGGAGAGGACCCCAAAGACTATTTAGTTGATTGGTTGGAAGCCCGTCTGAATGAGGTGCCTTTAGAAAGTGCCAAAGTCTTTATCGATAGCTCTGGCCGTCGCACAGATTCGCCTGCCTGACGGTCATTGTGGGTTTGATCAGCCCAACTGTTCCGCGCCAACTAGAAAAACTCATTTTCTGTTGCCGGTCAGGGTATCAAAACCGTCATGCCCAAAGTCGCACGCGACTCCATCGCCCGGTGTGCATCACTGGCATTTTCAAGTTCATACTTCTGATTAATCCTGATTGATACTGCGTCGCTTCCCACAATATCGAAAAGGCTCCGCGCGCGGGTTCTAACGTCTTTAGCGGTTCGTAAATGCCAGTAGAACGCACCGGCCGTTATTCGCAGTGACCCCATTTCATTTAGTCTGAAAATGTCGAAAGGTGGTACGGGGCCCGACGAAGAGCCATAGGCAACGAGATTGCCGCAGGGGCGAAGCGCAGCCAGCGATGCCTCAAAGGTATCTGCGCCAACAGCGTCAAAAACCGCGGTGACCCCTTCTCCTTCGGTCAGGGCACGCGCCTGTTCAGCTATATTTCCTTCTGTACTGACGATAACGTCATGGCAACCATGCTCCGCTGCGAACAAAGCTTTTTCATCCGAACTGACGACGCCGATAACATGGGCGCCCAACGTTCGGGCCCACTGCGCGATGATCATACCGACGCCGCCAGCGGCAGAATGCACGAGAATCGTATCTGTTTCTGTGACGGGGTGGCAGTCGTGGATGAGATATTGCGCCGTCAAACCCTTTGTAATCATCGCGGCCGCGATTTCGTCTTCTATGTCATCAGGAAGTCTGACCAGCCGCTCAGCGTTCATCACTCTTTGTTCACAATAAGATCCTCTCGGTAGGGCATGACCGCCGCTGGAATAAGCGACGCGGTCGCCAACCGCGACATTGGTCACTGACGGGCCGAGTTCCTCGACGACGCCACATCCTTCGCCGCCGATAACATGCGGAAAATGAGGCAGCGGATAACGTCCGCTGCGGGTGTGAATGTCGGCATAGTTCAGGCCAATAGCTGTATGCCGTAGCCTGACTTCGCCGGGGCCAGGCTCTCCTACATCAACATCTTCGTAGCGCAGGACTTCGGGTCCCCCATATTCATGGACTCTGATGGCTTTAGGCATTTGCTGACCCTAAAATACGGTGTGTGCTCGAACCGGTACATCCATCGCACCGATCCCTTCAAATTCGAGATGCATGATATCTCCGGGTTTTACCGGTCCCACCCCTGCGCAGGTTCCTGACATGATGATATCTCCCGGATGCAGCGTATAGAATTTGGAAGCCCAGGCAATTTGCCCTTGAAGGTCGAGGATTAGATTGCGGGTGTTATTTTGCTGGCGGATTTCATTATCGATGGTAAGGGTGAAATCGAGCTGTCCGGGGTCGTCTATTTCGTCTGCGGTGACCAACCAGGGCCCCAGAACGGCATATGTATCAACGGATTTGCGGAAACTGCGGTCTTCTTTGCCGCGGACGACCATGTCCATGGCAATGGCATAACCGCCGACATAGGAAAGTGCTTCCTCATATGGGATGTCGCTTCCCTTGCGGCCAATGATTACGCCGAGTTCCGCCTCGTGATCGGTTCGACGTTCGCTAAAGCGAACAGCGACACCTTCTGAAGGCCCGATAAGCGCGCTATTTGCTTTGAGAAAAAGACCTTGATCCTCCATTTTCCGTCGAGGCAAGCCTTGAGAAATCCCCGCATCCGCCGTGGCCTCTTGAGCATGATCCTCATAATTTTGCGGCACCCCGATTATTTTGGTTGGGTTGGCAACGGGGCTCAGAAATTTTACCTCGCCGATGGGTTTCCCGTCAGCGCTATCAGCAGCCTGCTCGAGATTGCGCCGGAGTGTTTCCAGATTTGCGATCAGCTGGTCGCCAATCGGTAGCGGGTAGTGGAACGGCGGCAATTCCGACTCGATAACGCTCGTCACGTCATAGACTACATCATCTCGGACAATGCCAAATCGGTTGTCGTCATACCGGCAAATTTTCATTGAACCATCCCTCGCACCTTTGAGGTTCAGTCCTAGCCTCGCTAGCAAAGGGCGTCAATGGAATGCAGGGTCGCGCCGAGTATCGGGCAAGGTTCGCATCATGCGCCGCACCGCGTCGTCAGCGATTGAATGAAAAACTTCAGGATCGCCCTTTATTCTGGCGGCGCGGGCAATAGAAACGGGCAATGAGATTGGCGAAAACGGTAAACCGCCATCGCCTCTAGCTGCCTTATGTTTGGATTGCCATAAAATCTTGCCATCTGTAGCGCGAACAAGACGGAGCGAAATACCGACGGCACGATTTGTCCATAAAACCATATAATCGTCTTCCACCGCGTCGAAAATCACCTCCATGAAACCAGTGCATTTGGTTTGTCGGGCAAACACCTTTCGATCGCCGGCATGGTGCAGATCGACAGCCAATCGTTTGGCAATACGACGAGCAGGCGCTCCGCCAATGGCCTTCTGAAACTTCGTTGCAAGATGCCTTTCCAGAGACTCTTCGACAGCGCGGCGAATGATACCAGGTACATTGTTACGTTTGGCAACAATGGTCGTGCAGGTTGGCGGATCGTGAAAAAAGGCCGGTTCCATCTTATACGCCACCCGTCGTTCAAGGATCGGTGCCGCAGACTCTTTCTGGTTCATATTCGTGTAGGTTGTTTCTGCGCAGCCGCACATTAGAAGTATCACCGGCAAATGAATGGCGGTGCGAATTTTTCGTAAGTTAATTAACTCAAACACGGCAGTTTGGGCCGCGAGAAATTGGTAGCCCGACAGAGCCTGCCATCGTTGAGCCATCAACTCGGATGTCCTGTAACGAGAGACCTCTAGAGGAGAGGTTGTAGCGTGCCTGTATTCTTTTTGCGCCGCTATATCGGCCCCCGACAAGTTGTTCGAGCCCACCCAGCAATATGGCATCGACAGATCGAGGAAAGACGCGCACGGGTGACCAGTCTTCTAAATTGTGGCGACGGGCAATGTTTCTAAAAAGCGCACTTTCCTCAATTATTTCAGCCCCCTGAGGTGATCTCAAGAATCCGCTAAATCGATCGATATTGAGTTTCCAGGAAACGCCAGGCGGGTCAGTTGCAGAGAATAATGCTTTGCTGCGATGCAACACGGCGGCCTGCATTCCATAGCAATGTCTGAGGGTCGTGTAGAGTTGAAGACGCCGACTGGCGGATTGTGGCCAGGCAATTTCAACTGATGGCCCCCTACCGTGCTCCAACATACGCAACAGAATTCGACCCGCACGTTTGTGCTTTGACGTCGCCACTACCTTGCGCTTGAACACTTTCACCGGTGTTGTCTTATTCTTTTTGACATCCGTTTTCTTGGCTTGTTTCGGCGGACCCGCAGGTTTCTGTGATTTGGAAAGACGTTTTTTAGCGGCTGGTTTGAGCGGTTTAAATACACGCTTTGTGATTGGGGCTTGCCGTTCAGCATGATCTGCGGTCGGTCGTAATGCTGAAATAGGCCGTGTGGATTGTGAGGGTTTGGGTTTTGCAGAAACTTTGGCCGCCTTGCGTCGTTGTTTAGGGGGTGGTGGCAACTGAATTACCGCAATCCGCTTCTGCGACGGTTTTTCAACTGTTGTCGTGGGCTTCGGGAGCTTTTGTTTACGCGGTTTTTCGTTCTCGACGGTTTGAAACAATGCAACACCCAGCAAAATTACAGCACCTGTAATAATGCCGGATATTGCAATGGATACCTTGTCCGTCGCTTTGGTCACCGCCCATTCCTAACGGCTGATCGATTTCGCATAGAGCAATTCCATCTCTTCTGCCAGAGACAGCAACTCTCTGCGGCGGTCCGAACTGGACATAAGTTTTTCGCCCTTCTTCAAAACCGGCTCTGAAGCGGGGGGTGCTGAATCGCCGAGAACTTCCGCACGCCGTTTGGCAACTGCCGGATCAAGGTCGGTTGGTACCCCTCCCGCTACTTTGGGGGAAGGCTGGGCAGTAGTGGGAGCAACTGCCGATGGAGCGGGAGGGGGAGGGGCAACTTGCTTCTCGGGTAGAACAGGCGCGATCGGAACAGCTTCTGCCGGAGGCTCGGTCTTTGCCAATTTTTCGCTCACTGGAGGGTCCGGTACAGGAGACAAAGATTCCGAAACCATTTCCTTCTTTGTCTCTTGGTCAATAGATTTCCTGGCAATCTCTTTGACCTGTTCTGCAAGGCCATGCGCTTGGTTTACGGCACTTTGAATATCACTTTTATCGGCTGTGAATAAAAAGAAGAGTGCCGCGCCGACGGCTAGATTGAATGCTAAAAATTTCATATCAGGCTCCTTTTTGATGTGCCGAGGCGGCGGCAGTGTTACGGGCATGGGTAATCACGATGAGGCCACGGAGTAACGCTGAAACCGGAAGCCCTATGACGGTTGTCATAAAGCCGAGGCTAAAGTTGGCTGTCATTTTTCGGATGACCGGCTGTATGGTTTCCGGCGTTAATTCCTGGCCGGAGAGGGTTCCAATTCCCAAACTGATTCCGAGAAGGGTAAAGGTCAGTGCGAGCGTCGTGACGCCGTTGGCTGCTTGGACACCGGTTTCAAACCAAACTGTGTCGTCGCTGGCGTCGTCCGAAAGCATCCGGACCCAACTAAACAAAGTGATCAAAATCAGGCTGCTCAACAAAACAACAAATGCCCAACCCAACACGTTTTGCGCCCATTCAGCGATCTGAGCCACGGGTTGCGCGGTAAGGATGACCGCTGCTGCAAGTGTCACGGCACCGGCACCCAGAAAATAACTTAAGGCGCGCGATGTCGTGTCAAAGAGGGAACTCATTGGACGCAATCTGAGAACACGCATTTTAACGTCTTCCGAGTTTGGCGTTCATCAAGCTCTCACTCGAAACGCCAACCTGAAGCAGCCAATGTTCCATCAGGCTGCGATTATGTTCGACAGAAGCGTGGACCAGGAAAGTTAGGTCGTAATTTTCAAATGCAGCACGAACAGCAGGTGTATTCTTGCCTGCGAGCGACTTGTCGCGCAGCACCATTCTCTCAAGGTCGATTAGACGATTTCGGGATACTTCGATCTTTTGCTGGCGTTTCGCCGGTTCTAACTCAGAGGAAAGAAGGGCATCCAAAAGTATCGCCCGTTCGCGCTCCATATTTTCGAGCGTACCTGCCTGTGCGGTCGCCAGCAGCGACATCGCGCCTGCAACCGCGGTAGTGATAAGGGTCTTCATAAGGGGGGTGGTCTTCATTTTATACTCTCCGCTATCGATCTAGAAAAAATCCCACGGCTTCCGAGACGTGCTTTTTGTCCGGTTCGCCCTCGGTATATTCGGCATTGTCTGCCTGTAGGGTCTCTGTAAGGGCCATTGCATCAAGCGCGACGAGCTTGGCCATATAGCCCAGAACTGTGCGTTCTTGATCGAGAACCGCTAAGTCGGCTTCGCTTTCGCCGACCAGCTGCCGGACAAAGTCTTCCTTGCTGACGGCGATGCCGTTTACAGCGGCCTGCTCATTCATCGGATGGCTGTTGATAGCCTCAACCAGCTTTTCAATGGCGCTGACATTGCGTGCATATTCGCGTGCATACTTGCTCTCACTTAGAAGAGCAGATTTGAACAATTTCGCATCAACCTTGGCTGCGGAGGCTTCAAACCTGCTGCGCGCCTGACTTTGTTTCTCGATCAGGGCGACACGCTGAGGAGTATGCGCACCTTTGTTGCGGCGCATCTTTCTCAACAGGCGCTGGTACACGCGAATTTTGGTTTTTGCGCGTCGTTCACGCATCTTTTGATGAGATGCAACCAACGTGAGATACGCGCGCTTCTCAGCCAAATACTGATGCCGGAGTTCCGTACGCAACTCTCCATCAGCGCGTTCAATTGCGCCCCGCATATCCTCAAGAGTTTTGACTTTGAGGCGGATCTCTTCACTCGTCTCCGTCAAAGCGGCTGCGAGGGAGGACTTGGAGAAATCCTGGTCGATCGCCTTTTTGAGATAGGTAGAAGGCAGCTTCACCAGCCGTTCGCTTGATTTCGGCGACCAGCTAGCACCTTTGTCCGGCGTCGTTGCCGCAATAGCAGGAGCGGCTAACAGCGTTGAACAAATCGTGGTCGCCATTATCAGTTTGGTCGCAGTTCGAATGGATTTTGAACTTTTGGTCATTTGAATATTCCTGCTGGTCTGGATGGTGTGGCCGAATAATTTTTCTCAGCTATTTGTTTTTCCAGTACATGATGCGACGCATTTCACTCTTGAGATTGTCGCTGACATTTAAGGCGGAGAATTCGCCGAAAGACTGTTTTTCATTGCGTCCCAGAAGGGCTTCCATCGTCACGACGAAAGAAGAACCATCCGCGTAGTAAAAGTCATGCTTCGGGAACCGCTTTTGAAATTTGTCGAAATTGGCACGCGAATGTTCGACATCGCCGCCCTTAAAAAAGTTCTGAATTGAAATTGCGTAGGCGCGCATACGCTCTTCTCTGGCGATACCGCTACTACCGGGGCCTACTTCCGTTTCACATCTTTCCAGCACTTTTGCACTGGCAAGATAAGTTCCTGGCGATCCCGTCGCCCGGGCCTTGCGATCCAACGCGAGTCCTTCGTCCCGGCATTTGCGGTATTCACGCATTTGAGCAATTTCGTTGAAGCGTGCTTCCCGATATCCAATTCCTTCGAGAGGATCGTTTGGTACCGTGCTCATACAGGCTGTAGTCGCAATAGCTGCAAGGGCTACGCAGGTGACGCGGGCAATATTGCCAATTTTGGGTGATGTTGATCGGTTTGCAGACATTTGTAATTCCTCTCGGCTTAATCTCAATTCTCTTTATGAATGGGTCAGAATGATTTTCTGTCGTTGCTGGTGAATTTTTACGGATAAAAGTGACGCGCAATTTTCAACACTTTGACTCCCTCAGCTTTCGCCCGCCGTACGAGCTGGTTGAGCTGCGATTTTTTCTGTATCGATCTCGCTTTTGCGAACAGCGCCGCCGTGTGTTTTGCAAGAGCGGCGTCTTCTGACGCGATCGCAAACACCAGATGGCTTTGTTGCAATGCAGAGGTGAGCCGCCGTGGCGGGCGAGCATCAATCGTGTAGGTCTGTTTCGCAGCAACGCCCTGGCCCGCAGCAACGGCACGCGTGCGAAACGCTGTCCCTGACAAATTATCTCGCGTCGCCAGAATCCAGAACTTTTGGCCTCCGTTTGCGCCATTCGTTATCCGGTACCGAATGTCGCAAAGCCTATGCAAGTTGATGGTTTTGGCAGGGCGCGGACCAGATATATTTTTTTCTGAAATTTGTGGCGCAACGATATCGAAATGGACTTCGGCGCAGTTTCCACCGGCTGGCGCAAGCGTCTCCAGAACGACAGCAGAGATCGGCATCTTTAGTAGGCCGGTTGTTTTCGCTGCGGCGACAACAGAATCCTTTATCGTTGAGCTTGCGCCCAACAGGGCTGCGGTCGCGAGGACAGTAACGCTCGCAACCGCGGATAGTTTTTTAATGCGGCGCGTGGTCTTTTTATTCGGCAGCTTGATAGGAAGATTGGCGCGTTTGCGCGGTTTCTTTAGGCGCAACGCGGCGAGCGCTTCCAGGGCGCTTTCGGCGGCAATGAATTTCAGTTTGCCTGGTGAAGAGAGAGTAAGTTCACTAATTACTGCCTCGGCATCCGCACGGTTTGCCCCAGGAACAGCGATTACAATTTCGGTGCCGTCTGCGATTAAATCATCAAACAAATCGCGTGAACGTTGGAGTTTTTGTCGAATATCGTTGACGCTGTGCAAGGTGAGATCGCAATTGACCTCGCCCGATGCCCAAACAATGCGGTTGTAGCCATCGTTGTTGGCGGCAAGCCGTCGTTCGTTTGCAAGGGCATGGCCTAAGAAAGCACCAAGCTGCCAGCTAAGACCCGAGCCGATAGGATCGGATATATCCATGCGATACGCACTGTGACCATAGCATGCCTCGATAATGCCGGTTGGGCGTCTGACAAATGTATCATAATCAGGGCTTATCGGCATAACCATCGCCCTGCCACCCAGGCAAATCACGGAACGTACGTCCGGTGCTTCCGCGGTAATACGTTGCAAACGGGTTGGACCTTCTGTGGTCGCGATAAAGACGGCTGTTTTGCTCATCTCATAAACACGTCGGTTTTGGGGTCGCGAAGCGCGACCGCCAGTGTTGATGTTGCACCTAGGAGCAACTGCACCGTGCCATCGGAGGGCTCCGGCAGCGGGACCCGATTGCAGCCTTCGGTGTCATTGATGACGAATAGCGTGTTTGGCACACATGCCTGATCATGGAGCGTGATGATGACGTAAAGCTGGTCGCGGTCTGCATGGCTTTCCCGAAGCGTCATTTGAAATCCGGTTCCAAATCGGGTCGTGGTTGAACCGCTGGAGGCTGCCGCACGGGATATTGGCCGCATCGGAGCGACCCTTTCTAAAAGTAGTCTCATGTCATTTCTAAGTTTGGGGTTGGTAGAGATCGTTTGTACGAGGCCCTGCTTTGGCGGAAGGTCCGGGTCAGTTGCATAGGCGTAGAGATCGTTAAAACAGAAGTGGGGCTTCACCTCGGATTCGGGTAATGGTGCGTGGAGCGAGGCAAGGGCATCACAGGCGATAAAGATTGCTTCGGCAGATGATTCTGCTTCATCCCAATAATTCTTTTGTTCCGTCATGAACTAACTCCATAAATTCTGCGGTATTGATCGAAAAAGATTTCACAATCCTGACTGTCGCGTTCTTCCCATTGACCGAGAGCATCTGCGATACGCGAAATTTTGGTGATAAAGCTGGTAAGGGATTTTCGTATGTCCAGCAGCGCTTCCGCTCCGTTTACAAAGCCAACGATCATGTTTGGGGTTACGGTTGCATCTGGTGTTGAGAACCCTTGTCGGGAAATCCGCTTCGCGGCTTTGCGGCTTTCCGAAACAAAGGCGGAGAGTTCCGGGCAGGCGGCGCTGTCGCCGCAAATTTCGCCAATGGTTAGCGTTGTGTCACTGGCCGGTTTTTGATCATAGAGATAGATGACATTGTCGGGCGTTGGCTTATCTGATGGGAGCAGCGCGGCGAGGGGGGACAGATCCATTTCTGGCCGCATTTCCATAAGAATTGAAATAGCGGTGTCATCGCCGGCCATCGCAATATGATAAAAACTGGCGAGGAGAACGCGTTCAATATGAGTGTCTAAACGCTCAAGATCTTCCAGACAGTCGTCGTATCCCCGGTTATTCAAAGGAGCTTCACTGGTCTCAATTATGGTTGCTATATCTGTACCTCGACGCAGCGCCTGCGTTAGCTGCGCTTGGATGGCACCAAATAAAGTGGCGCGAAGAATAGAGAGGGGAAGGGCCTGTGCGGACTCCCCGCTTTCGAGCAAAAGTTCGAGAGCGCCTTTTTCTGACTTGTTGAGGAATTTGATTTCGCTTGCCGGTGCCTCGTTCAATTGATCCAGAGGTGCACGCCTTTCGTGAATCTCCTCCAAGGCAACGTCGATAGCGCTTGGGTCGATTTCACCATTTTCTCTGTCATACCCAATGCTCAAGCTTTGTTGCAATGCGCTTTGGTGACGGGCCTGCAAAAGGGCTTGCCGGACCTGGATGAAAAGCCGGACGACATTTTTATATGTTTTGAAATCCCCTTCGCTTTCGTCATCCGCAGATTTAGTAACCCAGAAGTCGAGAACTGCTTCGTCATCAATATTCTCGTAGAGAACAGAATTGTCGTGACGCGCCGCTAGAAATTCAGTCGCGGCGCGGAATTTCCGTTGCGCTGTCGCGGCGGGGAGGTGTGTACCGAGATAAGCATAAAGACGTCGCGACAAGAGGTTGGCGGTATCAGAGACGGTACCCAGAGATGCATCATCGCTCAGGATGTCCTCAATTGTTTCGAATACCGAACTGTAACCCAGTGTTGAGACCATAAATTCAAGAAGCGCCGACAAGAAGGACATTCGTGTATGCGCGATGGAGAATTCGCCATCGGGATAAAGGACTGTTGATGCTGCCTGGCTTTGTAAAATCTTTGTCGATGCATGGCCCTGCGAGAGACCCTCATCGATACGTTGCCTGAATGCGGATGCCGAGGTACCGCCATTGCACCAGAAGAAGGTTTCAAAACCCCGCGCATCGGTGACCCGACTCGCCACTACGATCAGGTGGCAAAGCTCGTGAATTGGTCCCGAGTAACTTCGACAGACAATCCAGCGCGTTAGCCGACGGGTAACGGCCGATGAGAATTTTGGTTTTTCGCCATCCGTCGTTTCAGCGATGGCCGATAGCGTTGCCTGCAACTCATTGCTGACCGTTCCCCCTGCGAGACCATCAATTGAATAGATGCCGTCCATCTCAAACACTCCCGCTCAAGAGTTGACGACGGTAATAGCGTCTTAATCTCTGCACTTTTGCGACGTAGCGTCTTGTGTATGGGATTACCCTTGGGCGGTTACGTCCGTAACGATCTACAGCAGAACCGCCATTGTAGTAGGACAATGCCAGGTCAACCCGGCCGTCATACCGGTCGATTAGGCGGCGTAGAAAATGGAGACCCAACCGGACATTTATTCTAGGATTCCATAACTCATTGGGTTGAATTCCGTATTCGCCGCGCGCGGTTGCCGGCATGATCTGCATGACACCACGTGCACCTTTATGGCTTTGGGCGCGGGGATCGAAATTTGATTCTGCATGAGCGACGGCGAGCGCCAGTGACACCGGCATATTCATTCGCACGGCTTCTTGGGCAACAAGCTTTTTCACATCAGCGCGGCTTTTCGGTGCGAGATGTGCTGTTACCGCGTTTGTGCTGCAACCGGTGGCGAACACCGCGGCAAGCAGAACCAAAAAGGTTCGACGGGCAGTCTTAGAGGTGTCGTCACTGGGCATTGTTTTTGCTCCGCAAAGCCTGATCCCATCTGGCATCAAGCGTGGTGATAACAATGTTCTTGGCGGCGAGGTTTTTCTGCGCATTCATCGCGGCCGACATTGAGAGGTCCGGAGTTACGGCGAGGATCACGCGTCCAGCTGATCGAATTTGTCTTGGATCGAGGGTTGCCAATTGCCGGTCGCGATAAGTCTTTCCGTCATAAACGACGAGCAAATCCTTTTTGGTGATTTTGGTTGCCGTTCCTTTGCTGGCGGACGTGCTGTTTTGCGCCAGGATCGCAATCGGAATGGCATTTGATTGCTTAGATGACGATTTCGCGACGGGGGCGCCCATGGAAATCGCCGTCAGAACCATGACGCTGAAAAATCCCATGGCCATAGCAAGCGCGATTTCCGTCATCGCATTTTCCTGGCTGCTGCTACTCATCGTGTCCTCCGCGCGTTCGCATAATGAATATGAGAGGGTCAGGCCGGTTTTTACCCATGACGAAGTTCTCGCCGCATGTGCCGGACAAGTGGTCTAGTTAATCGGCCGGTTACAGGGAGGCTGTGATGGCGTTGATAGGCGCGAATCGCGCGGCGCGTATGGGCCTTCATAACGCCGTCGATTCGACCGGGCTTATAACCAAGGCGGTGCAACATACGCTGAACATGAAATACAGAGCGTCGTCCCTGCCGGTTCATCGTAAAAGGCGGGCGATCTCGTAGAATAACAGGCGTAATTTTCGGCTGTTGATAGCGTATTGTAGCAGGCGGCTGGCTTGCCAATTGAATGCGCGTAGGCGTTGTTGCGGCGAAGACAAGACCACTCTCAGTGCTTAGAGCTTTATACGAAAGACTGGCGTTCTGGCCGTCTTTGCGCAGCGTTCCGACGACAAGAATATCAACCTTGGCATTGCGAAGTAGGTCCGCAACGCGGGCGTCGCGATCCGGCTCCAGCTCTCCAATCGCGTCAATTTCCCGGATCACCGATTTGAGCGTTTCGCGGGCAACAAACCGAAAAGTGCCAGCACCCTGTTTTGTGAGGGCTGCGAGTAATCGGTCATTGAATTCACGCGCCATTTCGGGGCTGATTCGACCTTTATTCTTGGAGGTTGATTTCCCATATCGAAACGGCACCACGGCAATACGGGGTTTCCCATAGCCCCCAACAGCTGGGATATCGGCGGCATCAGTGGCCTTTATGCCGTTCAGAATTTCCTCCGCAAAAACCTCGAAGGGTTCCTGTTGTCTGTGGTCGCTCGTCTGCGCGTCGGCCGTCCGGATGCCTGCGGTCAGCAACAAGGCAAAGGCGCAAAGCAGCGAAGTTACGAATGGTATAGCTTTCAAGAATTTCGTCTTTTTCATGGTTTCCTCCCCCGTTTCAGGGTTCTGCAATTTCTCACCAATTGATCGATGAGGTTTCAGGTGTGCCCGAGCTTTGGGCTTTTAGGATGATCTGAGATTTCCGCCGCCGAATGTCGGCAGAAATGCCGAGCTGATTGAGCATTTTCCGAAGCAATGGCTGGATTGGTGGCGCCTTGGTGCTCCGCGTAATTGCGAAGGTGTTTCCGTCTCGGAGCACAGACCGGTTTCCGGGGATGACGATCAAATAATCTTCGATGTCGCGAACCAGAGCGCTATTGATACCGACGATACTGAGAAGCATCTTTTGCCGATTTCCAGACTTGAATGGGTTCGCGCTTTTCTTGGCAGCCGCTTTCCGATTTAACCGCAATGCAAGCCGATCAAGTTTTTTCGAGATTGCGCGCGCGAGACGTTTTGCACTGTTTTCAATGCGGGTCCGCGCTGTGTCAGAGGCGCAGGCGAGATTACAGTCTTCAGGGATACGCCAGGACATTGGTTGAATTCGCAATCGACTGATAATCGCGTTTCGTCGCGGTTTCCGGATCACGGTTTCCAAATTAAGCCGGGCGTGGCGTGTATAGACTTTGTCGTAGAGCCGAAGCTCTGATTTCAGAATGATGCCGATTGCCCGCTCTGCAGATTTTTTCTGCGAATTTTGTGCTGTCGAAATACGGTGTAGCTTGGCTGGCCCTTTGCGGTCAGGTCTTGCGAGAACGCGAACCAGATGACCGTCCGAAGCGAGTTTTGAGATTATGATGTCGCCGGCAATCTGCTGCAGAGCCCTAGCAGGACCGGCAGTTGCGCCAGAGGCATTTGAGATCAGTATATTTAGTCGGGGAGCTTTTTCCGCTGCGAAACCGGGGAAAGCCATGCCGAACAGCAACAATCCCAACGCTGAGGAGGTTATCGTGTAATTCGACATGGTTTTCGTATCCCGGTTTGTATGTGGAAAGAGACTGGTTGGCTTAGCTGACGGTTTTCCAGCTACCGTCGGCCATGCGGCAGGCGGTGCCGTGCATTTTGGTTTCGTAACCGTCAATCCATCCCCACGTGGTGAACTCGCGGCAATATTGGCCGGAGGGGAGACGATAGGTACGTGTCGGCTTAACGGAATATTCGGAACCCGAGTCCGGATTTGTCCAGGTAACGTTCTGGCCTGTTCTGGCGGTCTCTAATGCACGGTTGGCTTCCAACCGGTCGGCACGGTCCATGGATTGGCCGATATTGCCGCCAATAACAGCACCGGCGATTACACCACCGATGATCGCGGCGGTTCGACCGCTGCCTTTACCGATGTTGCTGCCGAGCAAGCCACCTACCGCAGCGCCAATCAATCCACCTGCGATCGAACCGTTTCCGTAGCGATGGCTATGGCGGGGCCGCGACGGTACGTGGTGAATCACCGTTTTACGATGCGTTACGTGGCGATGGTTGGAATGATGGCTGTGATAGTGGCCGTGCCTGCGATGCCAGCGGCGATGCGCACGTTTGTGGGCACGGTGATGTTTTCGCCAATGACGATGTCCAACCTTGTGGTAGTGGACCTTCTTGACGACCTTTACGACTTTATAGCCGTGATGATAGGGGCCCGCGCTAACAGGTGTGGCAACAGCCGCTACGGCGGTGATACCCAAAAAGGCAAATACTGTATTTCGAATAATTTTTAACATCGTCTCTCTCCAGTTGAAGTTTGTGACGATGCGATTAGACCAAATTGGTGCTGAGCCGAACCTGAACGCGTTGTTCATCCTGTGTTCAGGTTAAAAAGTGCAAATAATGCCGCGCGCGATCCCGTAAACAGGTGCTCGCTGATTTGCATTGTAAAAGGCATAATAGAGCCATGAACCGAAGGATTTCCCAGCGTTTGAGCCAACTGGCCGTTGCTGCCAGCGTGGTGCTTTGCGCCTTCGGTTCCGCTGCGTATGGGTCGATTTCTGATTACAAAAAAGAAATTCAGCGCTCTGAAATTTTTATCGATTCTGAAATTTCGTCGAAAAAAGTTAGTGCAAGAATCGAGATAGCCCAGCGAAGACGAGATCGTCGTGGTGGTCCCAGATTTCGTCGTCCGCCGCGGCGAAACGATTTGCAGCTTCGATCACCGCCAGAAGAGGTATTGGAGCGCAGAAGGATCCGGCGTTTACGAAACCAGCAGCGTCGAAACCGCGAGCAGGATAATGCTCGTGACGCAGTGAGAAGCGGTCGAGCGCTTCCGTTGTCATCGATTATTCAGGGCGTGCAAGCATCGTGCCCAGGGCGGTTCTTGGGTGCACGATTGATCCGGCGGGGCGATCAGCTTGCCTATCGCTTAAACATTCTTCGGCCATCAGGGCAGCGGGTCACAATGTTTGTTGATGCTGCCAATGGAAGTGTTGTGAGAGGGAGTTGTCGCTAGGCGACAGTGATAACGAAATGCGGATACTCGTTGTAGAAGACGATAAAGATCTTAATCGCCAACTCGCCTCTGCGTTACGTGACGAACAATATTCGGTCGATGTCGCGTTTGATGGAGAAGAAGGTCATTTTCTTGGCGATACAGAACCTTATGACGTCATCGTGCTGGACTTGGGGTTGCCAGAGCTGGACGGGGTCACGGTCCTTAAAAGATGGCGCGCCGACGGCAGAATGACACCGGTACTTATTTTGACAGCGAGGGATGCTTGGTCAGAAAAAGTAGCAGGGTTTGATGCCGGTGCAGACGATTATGTAACGAAACCATTCCGTATCGAAGAAGTGCTCGCCCGCATTCGTGCTCTGATACGGCGTGCTTCGGGTCACGCGGCTTCTGAACTCTCCTGCGGGGGCGTTGTGCTTGATACGCGTGCGGGGCGCGTTTCGGTTGATGGCGCACCCGTGACGCTCACGGCACATGAATTCAAAGTCATTTCCTATCTTATGCATCATCGCGATGAGGTCGTGTCGCGGACAGAACTTACCGAACATATTTATGAGCAGGATTTTGACCGTGACTCCAATACGATAGAAGTATTTGTCGGGCGATTGCGCCGGAAGCTTCCCAAGGGACTCATCCAAACTGTGCGCGGACTTGGATACCGCCTCTCTGAACCCGAATCCGAGTCGAATAAGACCTAAGGTATCGATTTGTCCTCGGCTCCCGAAAATAAATCATCTAAAGGTCAATCGATCGCATTCCGATTGATCGGTGCTGCGGGACTTTGGGTTGCCGTTATGCTGATTGTTGGCGGCCTGCTTCTCTCAAACCTGTTTCGTGGACCGCTGGAACAGTCGTTTGATCAACGGATGGAATTTCTTCTCGAGAGTCTCATCGGTGCTGTGGAGGTGGGACACAATCGCGAATTGTTTCAACGGCAGAGTCTCGGCGAACCACGATTTCTGCGCCAGTACTCAGGCTGGTATTGGCAAATAACCAGGATCGACAACGGCGACGTAATCGCGCGCTCGCGTTCGATGTGGGACTTCGAATTGGCGATCAGTGAAGACACCAAGACCGGCGCCCTCCTCAAATCGCGCGCAAGGGGTCCATTGGGGCAGAGGCTACAACTCATCGAGAAACCGATAACCGTGGACGGGATGGATGGCACTTATCTGTTTTCCGTAGCCGCCGATCGCCAGGATCTTGTCGATACCATCGATAGTTTTAACGTGACACTTGGTTGGTCGCTCGGCGTTTTGTGGGCCGGACTGGTCTTGGCAGTGTTTATTCAAGTTCGATTTGGATTGCTCCCCTTGCAGCGAATTCGACAATCGCTGGCGGATATCCGGGAGGGACGGTCGGAACGGTTAACCGGTTCATTCCCTAAAGAGGTTAGTCCGCTTGCAGAGGAATTGAACGGTTTGTTGGATCACACGACAGAGGTGCTGGGCAGGGCGCGTTCCCACGTGGGAAATTTAGCGCATGCCTTAAAAACACCTCTCGCGGTACTCAGCAATGAAAGCGAAACTCCAACCGAGAATATTTCTACCATTGTCGATGAGCAAACCCAGCTTATGCGGCGACATGTCGATCATCATTTGGCCCGAGCCCGGGCTATGGGGCAGGCGCCATTATTACGAGGTCAAACACCATTATTGCCGGTGCTGGAGGCCGTCGCACGCACGCTGGAAAAGATATATGCCCATGAAGGCGTTTCTATTTCCGTCAAGGCACCTCCGGAGCTCGCATTTCGCGGTGAACAGCATGATCTTGAGGAAATGCTGGGTAATCTTGTCGATAACGCCTGCAAATGGGCTAGACGAGAGGTCGCGCTGGTTGCTGAATCTTATTCCGAAACCGGCAGCGGTGGGTTGCAAATTCAGTTGCAAATTGATGATGACGGTCCCGGCGTTCCTGAAGAAAAACGCGAAGAAATATTTGGGCGCGGCGAACGCGCAGATGAATCGACGCCTGGCAGCGGGTTGGGTCTTTCTATTGTTCGCGATATCGCGACGTTATATGGCGGAGATGTTTCCCTCGGAGATGCCCCTGAAGGCGGATTGCGGGCAACATTGATTTTGCCCGGCGGTCTAATTCCGGCCGATGCTGTTTAGCTAAGTCACTTCGCCAGTTGTGATGCTTCGGGAAAAGAGGCGTTGCATAAAAATTTTGGTATAGTTAGGGCAGAAAAACCATTGAGCCGGTTATGCCAATCCAAGTTGAACAGTTAGGTCAGACTTTCTTCGCTGTCGTCAAAGGTATCGATGCGCGAGAACCGACACCCCGCGAAGACGTTCGCAGCATTGTTGACGCGATTGACGATCACGGCGTGTTGCTATTTCCCGGGCAAACTCTGAACGAAGAGCAACATATGGCGTTTAGCCGCCAGTTCGGCGAGCTGGAGGTGACCTATCAAAAGGGTAGAAAACGGCGGCTCCGTGCCGAATTTGCCGATGCGTCAAACCTTGGTGCGGATGGCGAGTTACTTGCGCCCAACAGCGAACGAGCGAAATATAATCGTGCCAATCAATTGTGGCATTCAGACGCGTCGTTTCGCGCCATTCCTTCCAAATATTCGTTTCTCTACGCGGAGACGGTTGCCAGTAAGGACGGCGAAACCGAATTCGCCGACGAACGCGGAGGGTGGGATGCGTTAGATGAAGAACGCAAAAATCGCGCAGAAGGAATGGTTGCCGGACACAGCCTGATGACATCACGGATCAAAACCGGCTTTAAGACCTTTACTCCAGAGGAACAGGAGAGTTTGAAACCCGTTCCACAATCGGTCGTCCGCACTCATGACCCGAAAGGCCGCAAGAATCTTTATCTGGGATCGCACGCAGGTGAAGTCTATGGCGAAGACCCTGAAACCGGAGTGAAATTTCTTGAAGAGTTACTCGAATTCACGACGCAGCCGCAATTCGTCTATTGTCATAAATGGTCGGTTGGGGATCTGGTCATGTGGGATAACCGCCGGGTAATGCATCGCGGCCGACCCTGGGATGAGAACGAACCGCGGATAATGCGGCGGACAACTCTCGTTGGAGACGGACCAACCGTCGTTGATGGACGGCCCATAAACGAAGCAGAATATTTGCGCCTAAAGTTATCTTAGTCCGCGTAACCGGACCGCATAACCCAGTATTCCCATGCTCGGTCCAACCCTAGCGGGCCGAGTTGATTAACGTTGCAGAGGTCAACCTCGTTGGGCGTGAGATAGTCAATTTCGCCACCCAGTAATTTGGCTTGCATCAGCATTTTGGCAGTTGCTTGGAGGTAAACTGCCGTCATTACTACTTCACGAATATTTCGACGGGCACAGACGCAGCCGTGCCGTTTCATAAGCGCAGCGGCATTTTCACCAAGTGCTGAAGCAAGATCACGGCCTTGTTCCATCGTCACGACCAAATGGTTGGTTTCACCAAATTTCTCGCGGATATCCCATATCGGTACATGCGCACCCATCGGAGCACTCATATGAAGGAGCGGTCTGATAAGCGTATTGGTGGCGGCGAAGGGGATTACTTCTTGGGAATGATTATGGACGACGGAGTTTACTTCCGGTCGCACCTCGTAAATTCCGCCATGAATAGCTCTTTCACCATAGGGGGTACGGTCTCGGAGATCGCCGATCGGTTCGCCATCGAGGCGAAATTCAACGATATCATCCATCGTGATGAGTTCGGGAGCCCGCGACACCGAAATAAAATAGCTCTCCGGGTTTTTTGGGTTGCGAACACTGATATGACCGAACGCATCTACCACCCCTTCACGAGCGAGGATGCGGTTGGCGATAACCAATTCGCGAATAAGGCCGGTGATATCTTCCATGACGAATTCCTCCCTAAACTCAACAGAACGGACAGCCAGGACTGTCCAAGAAATGAGCGATTTGCATCGGCGGTGGTGTTTGCTCGCTTCGTGTTTCGACAATGACTTCGCCATCAATCAAAACGAAGGAGATTCCTGGCAGGTCGCCGTGCGCTATCGCGTCCGATAACGTCGTTCCCTCAGACCCTTTGACTGGACCTGCAATTACGAGATCTGCAGGTGCGTCTTCTTTTAAGATTCCGACCTCGAGCCCATGGGCTTTGGCTGTATTGCCAGTTGCGACGGCAATAGCTTCTCCCGGACTCATTTCACAGATCGAGGAAAGAAACAGGATGTTGCGGAGCATACCCCGTGGGATAACACCAGTACCACCCGGCGTGTCCGTCCCCATCGTCATGCGATCCAGTCGACCCATCTTCATCAAGCGATTTGCTAGTAGATAGGTTGAGCGATAATTGTTCGAAGAGCAGACTTCCAGCGCGAACTCCGTATTATCTACGAGAGCATCGATGTCATCATCGGACATCGGGATTGGGCCGCCCGACACATGAGCAGCAATATCGGGTTGCAGCCATTTCAAAGTATCAAATCCACATACCCTGCTTGATCCTGATCGGGAAACACCGCCAGTGTGCACCTTGGTCCGCAAACCGCGTTCGCGGGCCATTTCGGAATAGCGGATCGCCTCGTCTTTATTCTCCTCAAGGGGAAAAAAGATGAACTTGACGAGTATGGATCCCGCTTCGGCGAGCCGGTCGAAATGAGATTCATCCATGCCGGGTACCAACAAGCAGGTGCCGGCGTGGACTTTTACCCCGCCCCAGCGAATGCGACCGGTTGTCGCTCTCGCAACTTCGGCGAGGGAGGTTACGAGGTCTGCCGTAAGATCGTCGTAATCGAGACCCGGCGTATGAAGTTCGCCGGCGGAAATCATTGTCGTGCTACCGCCATGCATATAGTTGGTTATCCAGCCAATTGTGTTTTGTGCCGGAGTCCACTCGCCGAACACCGGATGAATATGCCCATCCACGAGACCCGGCAGCACTGCGCAACCCTCGGCATCAATTGATTGGTCTGCTTCCGTTCCGGCCTCCGGGTCAAAAGATTTTATGCGGCCATCTTCGATAAAAACGGATGAAACATCGGCAATGGGGGTCTCTAAATCACCCGTAAAAAACTCACCGATGTTCGTAATTAATGTACTGGTCACGTGCCGCCTCGTTTGACTATGTATGGAAAGCGTATCCTATGGCTCAGCCCTTGTCAGGGGGCGGGCGGCACGGCATCTTTTGACCCAATAAGGCATTGCGTTTCAGGGAAAGCAATATGGCTCGTGCACCGCAAATCGATACCGTCATAAGCAACTTTACACCCCGCTTTATAACCAGCGGTGTTCCGCTCGCCGACTTTCAGGAAGCGACTGACGGTTTGGTCAATTGGGAGGACTGGTTGCCCCGCTGGTCGGCACGGGCCGAAATTCATGAAGCAATGGGCCGCGAGGCACTTGATGCCGGAAAAGGGCAGAGTGCGGCGGATCATCTGACAACGGCGGCCCTGATCTATCATTTTGCAAAATTTATGGCAGTTCAGTTTCCCGAAGAAATGAGGGCGACCCATGCCAAGGCTGTTGAATGCCATCGGCTTGCCTTGCCGCACATGAAGCCACCGGGCGAACGCGTAGCCATTCCGTTCGAAGGTCACGAGCTGTTTGGAAATTTGCGGAAACCTGCGGGCATCAAAAAGGCACCGGTGGTGATCATGGTGCCGGGGCTTGAGGCGACAAAAGAGGAGATTTACGGCTACGCGCCGGCTTTTCTGGCCCGTGGCATGGCCACGCTGCCCATTGATGGGCCGGGGCAGGGGGAAGCTGAATATGATCTACCAATTCGGGGAGATTACGAAACTGTAGCAGCAGCAATTATCGACTGGATTGAAACCCGCGAAGACCTGGACGCTACACGAATTGGCATGTTTGGGGTCAGTCTCGGTGGTTATCATGCGCCGAGAGCAGCTTCATTTGAAAAACGTATCAAGGCCTGCGTTGCGATTTCCGGAGCTTTTGACTGGGCCGAGAACTGGGATCAGAAGTCTGAGCTTAATAAGGAAGTTTTTCGAATCCGGTCGCACGCAACGACACTTGAAGAAGCCCATGAAAATGGCAAAACACTCACCTTGAAGGAGTGTGCAAAAAATATAACCTGCCCGATTTATATTATTGCGGGCGGGCTGGACCGGATTACGGCCGTCGAAGCGGCGAACCAGCTGGCGGCTGAGGTTTCAGGTCCAAAAGTTGTATCGATTGTCGAAGATGGAAATCATGTCTGTCATAACCGCCCCTACAAGGTTAGGCCGCAGACTGCCGACTGGCTTGCGGATCAGTTGGGGGCTTAAAATCTAGGCGGTTTCTTCCGTTGACCCCTTGGGATGGATAAGGCATGAAAGGGGAAAACCATACGCTACCGTATGGAGGTGGAGAATTGAGATGGATGGTGCGATAGGCCAGCCGGTTCGCCGCAAAGAAGATCACCGGCTGCTTACAGGAAACGGGGAGTTTAGCGACGATCACAGCCTACCCAACCAATGTTGGGCGGTGATGGTCCGCTGCCCGTTCGCACATGCCAGGTTAAAACAAATTGACACCAGCGCAGCGTCGGCCATGCCGGGCGTATTGGGCGTTTTTACAGGGGCCGACTGTGAAGCTGATGGTCTTGGCCAAATTCCGCATAGCCCGTTTCCATCGACGCAATTTGATATGAAGTTACATGGACCTGGTGGCAAGGTCGGTGACGGTAGTTTCGCAGGCATCAACACCGTAATTCCCACAGATAAAGGGCGCTATGTCGGTGAGGGTGTAGCAATGGTCGTTGCGGAAACCAAAGCACAGGCCGCAGAGGCGGCAGAAGCGGTGGAAATCGATTATGAGATACTGCCAGCCGTTACCCATACACGCGCAGCCGCAGCTGCGGATGCGCCACAGCTTTACGCAGAGATCCCAGACAATGTGTTTGTCGAAACCTATTTCGGTGACAAGGACGCGACAGACGAAGCATTTGCCAAAGCAGATCATGTCGTCGAAATGTCTTTCGATATTCCAAGAGTCACGGGCGTTCCCATGGAGCCCCGATCTGCGCTCGGTATTTATGATCCGGATCAGGACAAATATACGGTTTATGCCGGTAGTGGAGGCACTGTTCGGCAAAAACGTGAGATTGCCGCCGTGCTCGGTGTTGAAAACAATCAGGTGCGTGTCTATGCGTTGGATGTTGGCGGCAATTTTGGAACTCGCAACCGGCTGTTTGTCGAGTTTCCCTTGGTGGCCTGGGCGTCAAGGAAAGTTGGACGACCGGTAAAGCTAACAGTTGAACGCTCTGAAGCATTCGTTAGCGACTATCAGGGACGTGATCTTATTGTTGATATGGAACTCGCGCTGGATGACGATGGTACGTTTCGCGCGCTGCGCTCCTCAAATATAAGTAATGTCGGCGCGAAATGTGTTTCCTTATCACCGCTGTCAAAAGGCTCCGGCATTATCACGGGATCCTATCGTATTCCGTTGGCACACTTGCGATCGCGGGCCACATTCTCCAACACACCGCCAACCAACGCCTATCGAAGCTCCGGCCGGCCTGAAATTATTTATTGCGTTGAATGCATGGTTGAAAAAACCGCGCGAACCCTCGGTTTCGATCCAATCGAGTTGCGCCGCAAAAATTTGGTCCGTGACGACGAGATGCCCTACACCAATGCGGTCGGCATGAATTATGACAGCGGAAAGTACGAAAAAAGTCTCGATATGGTGATCGATCTCAACGATTGGGACGGTTTTGCCGCGCGCAAATCAGAAGCCAAATCACGCGGCAAGATTCTCGGACGCGGTGTTGCCCACTATGTCGAAAGTTCTATCGGGACACCGGTCGAACAGGCCGAACTGCATGTACGTGTAGATGAAGACCGGCTCGATCTGGTGATTGGCACCCAGCCAAGCGGGCAAGGGCATGAAACGAGCTTTGCTCAAGTTGCCGCCGAGTTTCTGGGCCTTCCCGTTGAACAGGTCAATGTGATCGTTGGCGATACAGATATTGTTAAAGTTGGCGGCGGATCGCATTCGGGCAGGTCAATGCGGATGGCGGGGACGGTTATTGTCAAAGCTTCAGAAGCGATGATTGAAAAAGGCAAGCGCATTGCAGAGCATGTTTTTGAAGCGTCGTTAGAGGATATTGAATTTCAGGACGGGGTGTTCCTTGTCAAAGGGACGGATCGGCGGCTAAGCCTGATGGAATTGGGTGCTGAGTCTGCCGCGATAGATTTACCCGAAGATCTCTCTGACGGGCTTTCAGTAATTGAAGACAACGAAATGCATACCCCCGTTTTCCCCAATGGTTGTCATATTTGCGAAATTGAAATCGATGAGGAAACCGGTGCACCGCAGATTGTCCGTTATGCCGCCGTAGATGACGTGGGGCGCGCGATCAATCCTCTAATTGTCGATGGTCAGACGCATGGCGGAATTGTCCAGGGTGTTGGACAGGCGATGTGGGAAGAATGCGTGTTTGATTCTGACGGGCAACCGCTTTGTGGGTCTTTTATGGATTACGGCATGCCTCGTGCGGATCATTTTCCGCACTTCGAAACAGCGTTGAATGAGGTTCCTTCGCCAACCAACCCGTTGGGTGTAAAAGCGGGTGGTGAGGGCGGCACGACCCCCGCGCCGGCGGTGATAACAAATGCGGTGGTAAATGCACTCCAGGATTATGGTGTCGAACACATTAAGATGCCTCTGACGCCGCTCAAAATCTGGCAGGCGATGCAGAGCGGAAACAAAGCATAAGGGAGCAAAGGAATGGCGACGTCGAATATCAGGTTAATTGGCTTTCCGGGGACCGGACTGTTACCCCTTTTTGTCGGCATTGATAAGGGGCAGTTCAAGGAGCGTGGCGTAACCGTCGATCTCGAACGAACGCCAAGCTCCATGTATCAGGCACAGAAGCTTGTTGGCGGCGAATTTGATATCGCCTGTAGTGCGGTAGACAATTATATCGCCTATCAGGAGGGCGCAGGTGAGGTAGAACTTGATCGCGAACCTGATCTATTCGTCTTCATGGGTTCGACACAGATAGAACTTTCTTTTGTGGTCGCCAAAGGAATCGAGAGCTTTGAGGATTTAAAGGGCAAAACACTTGCAATGGATGCATTGACGACGGGTTTTGCCTTCGTGCTTTACAGAATGCTCGACAATGCCGGTCTTACACCAGACGATTATGAAATGGTGTCGGTTGGCGCCACCCCCCATCGGTGGGAAGCCGTACAAGAGGGAGAACATGCAGGGACATTGCTGATTGAGCCGTTTACCGGCCAGGCGCGCGCCGGCGGGTACACCATTCTTGAAAGCAGTCTCCAGACCTTCAAAAATTATCCCGGGCAAATGTTTGGTGCAATGCGAGGCTGGGCCAACGAAAACCGTCCTGCGATGATCTCCTTTATTCAGGGCTATCTGGATGCGCTCGACTGGACGCTTGATCCCGCAAACAAGGCAGAGGCAGCAACGATTCTCGGTGCCAATATGCCGCAAATGCCCGAAAAGGCGGTTGGTCCTGCACTCGAGAAATTGCTGGTACCTGAAACAGGCCTTGTTCCAATGGGCAAAGTGGATATGGAAGGGTTGAAGACCGTTCTTGAAATCCGCAGTCAATATGCCCCTCAGGGCAAACAGCTGACCGATACGGAAAAATACCTCGATTTAAGCTTTTATGAAGAGGCTATATCGGGACGCTAGGAAGGCGGTACAATTCGGCCCAGTCTAATAATTTAGGAGCGGGTCATGGCCTTCGATTATTCAACCGTATTTCGTCCCGGACTTCCGCCGCCCGCGAAGCGTTGGTCGGGATTTCCCAAATATAATTTCGTCGGAGGTCACAACGATGGTGCAGCGGTCCCCGTACAGGACTTTATTGATGCGGCCGAGAGCGTTCTGAAGCGGGAAGGAAGTACACTTGCGACCTATAGCTTGGAGAGCGGGGCGCAGGGTTATCGCCCCCTCCGCGAGTTTTTGGCGGGTTATCTGAATAAATCGACAGGCATGCAGCAGACCGCCGACGACATTCTGTTGGTCTCGGGATCGCTGCAGGCGCTTGATCTCGTCAATGACGTGCTTCTCGCGGAAGGTGATACCGTCATTTTGGAGGAAGCTGCCTATCAGGGCGCTATCCAACGTTTCAATCGGCTGGGCGTAAGAGGCATGGGCGCACCACTGGATGACGGCGGAATCCGGGCGGATGGGCTGAGCAATATTCTCGACGATTTGAAAAAGGACGGGGTCAGGCCAAAATACATTTATGTTGTGCCAACAGTGCAGAACCCAACTGGCACCGTGATGCCCGAGGAAAGGCGGCTCGAGATTTTAAAGTTAGCGCGTGATTTCGATGTGCCAATCTTTGAAGACGACTGTTATGCGGATCTGACTTTTGACGGTGAACGTCCCCGGGCAATCCGTGCACTTGATAGTGACGGTCGTGTCGTCTTTTGCGGGACATTCTCAAAAACAATCGCACCTGCTTTGAGGGTCGGCTATCTCGTCGCTGAATGGGATATGCTTTCACGGATGTCGGCTGTAAAACGCGATGGTGGCTCGGGGGCATTGGAACAGATGGTTTTGGGTGAATATTGCCCGGCTCATTTTGAAGATCACGTCTCAAACTTGCGCGGTGTGCTGAAAGAGAAATGCGACGTTATGCTGGAAACTCTGTCAGCAGAGTTCGGGACGGCAGCAGAGGTTTCCAACCCGGCGGGTGGAATATTTGTCTGGGTCACACTGCCGGACAACGTCGACACCATGAAGCTTTTCGAGGTGGCCAGCTCTGAAGGTGTCGCGATTAATCCAGGTGCAGAATGGGTCGCCGACCCCAAAACCGGCACGCACAAAATGCGGTTGTGTTTTGGTAACCCGACTATCGAGGAAATTCGCGACGGTGTGACCAAGCTCGCAGAAATTTGTCATCGCGAATTCGGCGTTCCCGAGCGCGGCGCAAACATAGAACGGTAGAACCAGCCAAATTGGATGGTCTGATTAATCGGAGTCAGACTTACTTTTCTCTGATTTCTGACGTTCCATTTCTTCAACTTCAGCCTTGGTCTTGCCCCATGTTGGTGGGTCTTTCATATACTCATCTTCTTCAGGTGTATTCTGTCGCCCCATCACTTCATTCCGGTGAGGAAAACGGCCAAACCGTTTTATCGTATCGTAATGGCCCTGAGCGGATTGGATGGAATGTTCATCTGCCACTTCTTTATAGAGGGGCAGGCCCCGTTCGTGATCGGCGAATTCCTCGCTGTGCTCAAGCGGCAGGTATAAAAAAATTCGTGGCCATTGACCCATACCGAGGTGATAGCCGTTATCGAGAGCATAGTTCGTTACATCGCGTGCTTTCGGATCGGCAGCGAATGCCTGGGGTGTGCCCCTGTAAATATTGCGTGGGAACTGGTCGAGAATAATGATCAGAGCCAGGCATTCTTCCGGAGTTTCCATGAGCCTGTCATGTTCACCTGCCCGTGCTTGTTCATGAATAGAGGTGTATTCATCAATCAATGTCTGATCGAATTCAGGTGTTGAACGAAACCAGACTTCACGCTTTTCCATCGGCTGAGCCATGTCAGTTGTGCCAAACCAAAACTTCAATACGTCTTCTGCGACAGCGTCCATTTTCGAATTTCCTTAAGCACGCCCCAAGGGTAGGGGCGATGTGTCATTTAATGAGATTTGTTCCTGCACGAGCCGTTTCATTAAGGTCATTTTTATATCGCGATGATCATCACTGTCCCATAGATTGACAAGCTCTCCCGGATCGTTTTCCAGATCGTAAAGTTCGCCCCAGTCATGACCGTGATAGACGGACAGGCGCCAATCTTTCGTGATCAGCGTTCGCGCTTTTGGGTCTTTGCCAAGCACTGGCAAGACACGCTGGTTGTCTTCTTCAATCAAAAAAGCATCACGCGGACCGTCCGACGATGGGTCAGCAACAACCTCAAGCATGCTCTTGCCTTGTAGGCCGTTATAGGGCGCAACCTTGGCTCGATCGAGTATCGTTGCGGAGATATCCATAGTCCCCGAAATTGCCTCCGTTTCGGCACCCGCCACATCGCTTTCAGGGTCAGACCACAGGAAGGCGACACGAACCAGTTCCCGGTAATGCGCCGGGCCTTTGCGAAGCATGCAGTGATCGCCGAGATGATCACCATGATCGCTGGTGAACATTACAACGGTGTTCTTATCCAACCCATTGGCCTTGAGTGCCGCCAGAATCTTTCCGACACCATCATCGACCATTGAGATCATGCCGCAGGTAAGTGCGCGTGCTTCCAATGCCTCTTGCGCATTGATGCCATATGACATGATTCCGTCCTCGGGTGGCAGACCCTCATCGCGCCGGTCAAGCAGCGCCTTAACATGTGGTGGCGGCTGCCAATCGTTGACGTTGTAGGCTTCGGGTATCTCCATCTGTTCCGGTTTGTATTGATCCCAATATTTTCCTGGCGGTGTGAAGGGGTGATGCGGATCGGGAAATGAGGCAACCATATAGAATGGCGCGTCTGTACCCGATTTGGCGTGATCGTTTAGATATTTTTCAGCGTAATCGGCGATCCATCTTGTTGGATAAAGTTCTTCGGGTACTTTCGTCCGCCATGCCTGCCGGACGGAATAATCGTGTGCCATTCCATTTTTGGGACCGATCAAATCATCGGCATCTTCCCGATGTTGTTTGAGCCACCAGTAATAGTCACCGCCGCATTCATCTCCATGGCCAAAACATAGATCTACATGTTCATAGCCATAAAAGGGCAATTCCAATTTGGCGTCGGGTGTATCCCAAAAATCAGGACGTTCCTGTTTATAATTTCCGTCCATAAAGGCACCTTTTTGTGCCTCTTTTAGCGCGTCGGGAGGTGGTGCGTATCCCTCCGGCGGATCACTATCAGGGTTTAGCGGCGGGAAGGTCGTGAAATTCTGCAAATGGCTCTTACCGACCAGTGCTGTTTTATATCCGGCCACCCTAAGCATTTCGACAAATGTATTAGACGAAAGCGGTAATGGTATTCCGTTCTGTCTCACGCCATGTGCCGAAGGTGTTCGCCCGGTCATCAATGTTGCCCGATTGGGCATACAAACCGGGTTGGAAACATAGAACCGGTTGAACTGGACACCGGACTCCGCAATTGAGTCGATGTGTGGTGTTTTGAGCACTGGATGTCCGGCACAGCCAAGATAATCGGCACGATGCTGATCGGTTATTATGAGGACGAAGTTTGGCCGCGTGGTCATTCTGAACAAAGACTTGATCTTTTAAATCTGGAACTCTTCATACCTTATCGTTCGCTGACCGCCAAATCTGTCACCGCTATTTCTCTCACCTTATTTTCCTGTATTGTATCGGCACAAAACAAACATATGAGAATGGGAGACTTCAAATGGGATCAATCGACTCCGATGCGCATGTCGTGGAATGCGAAGCAACCTTTGATTACCTGGACCCGGAATTTGAAAAATACCGGCCACTGGTTGTCCAGTCCAAGCGATCTGATCACTCCGTTGTAAGCAATGTCGGCGTCGTACAAAGGGAGTTCTGGTTTCTGGATAACCGCATGCTTCCTAAAGAAGGCAATATTGGTGCGGACACGGCCAAAGAATCGCGTGAAATGGAAGATGTTACCGGCCGCCTAAAGCATATGGATGAGCTCGGCATTGAAGTGCAGGTCTTATATCCGACCGTTTTTTTGCGTCCCTGGACGCAGGTCCCTGAAGTCGAATATGCGTTAATTCGTTCTTACAACCGCTGGCTTGTCGAAATCTGGAAACAGGCACCGGACCGCTTGCGCTGGGTGGTGATGCCACATCTTTTGAATTTGGATAAGTGCCGCGAAGAGTTGGAATTCGGCAAGGAGCATGGTGCTTGTGGTGTCTATATGCACGGTATTGAACACGATACGCCGCTCTTCTCGCAAAAGTTTTTCAAACTCTATGAAATGGCGGAAGAGCTTGATCTTCCGATTTGTTTCCACGCCGGGAATAACAGTTTCCTATTAGAAGGCATGTATCGCGAAGATAGCGGTTTTGCCAAAGCCAAGCTGCCGCTTGTTGCGACATTCCATCAGCTTTTGTTCAAAGGAATCCCGGCGATGTTTCCGAAATTGCGCTGGGGATTCGTTGAGGTTAGTGCCCAGTGGATACCCTATGCGCTGAATGACCTTGGTTTGCGGATGGCACGTCGAGGTACGGAGATTACGGATTCGATTATGGCGGACAACAATATTTGGGTTGCCTGTCAGGTTACCGACGATCTCGAATATGTCCTGAAATATGCAGGTGAAACGCAACTGGTGGTCGGTACAGATTACGGTCACGCGGATACCTCAACTGAAATTGAGGCTTTGCGCAAACTTAGTTCCGATGGGAAGGTCTCGGCAGAAGTTGCGGCAAAAATTTTGGAGGACAATGCGCGGGCGCTTTATGGCCTCTAGGGCCTCTGGCGTAAAAAAATTGTGGTCGTGTTTGGCGGCCTGCATCGTTGTACTGGGTGCTCATTTCGCGGCGATTGCACAAACGGCTCCAAGCTCAGAGGAGATCGCAAATTATCGTGGCCTTCATGCGGCTGTTTTCAGAGGTGACGTAAAGACCGTACTTCGGTTAGTGCAAGTACGGTCGGCATCAATAAATGCACGCGACCCGCATGGTCGCACACCGCTTATGGTGGCTGGCTATAAGGGTGATATTGCTGTAGCCACAGCCTTGATTGCAGCGGGCGCAGATATCGATGCCAGGGACTCGCAAGCCTACGACTTAATGACAATTGCGGCAGTCGCTAACGATGTGCCGATGCTCAAACTTGCTATCGCATCTGGTGGAAATGCAGGTCAGATTACCAGCCCTTATGAGGGAACGGCACTAATAGCGGCGGCTCATCTAGGTCATGTTGAGGTGGTTAGAACGCTTATTGCCGCCAAGGCACCCCTCGACCATATCAATAATTTGCGTTGGACAGCGCTTATCGAAGCCATTGTTCTGGGTGATGGCGGGAAAAATCATGTAGCCTGCCTAAAGGCATTGGTTGATGCGGGTGCTGATGTGAATATTGCCGATGGTGATGGTGTGTCACCGCTCTCATTGGCGCGCAGCCGCGGCTATTCTGAAATGGTAAAGATTCTTGAAAATGCGGGCGCACGTCCGTAAGTACGGTTCACAATTTTTGCGACAGGGAGTTTGAGAGAGTAATCATGTTAAAACGATATGTTACAGCCATGGTTGCCTTTGCTGCAGTTTTCTACACAATTGGAGCATTTGCGGCAGACGGGAGCAAGCGCGTGAAAATTACAACAAATTTAGGTGTTATCGAAGTTGAACTCGCGCCTAACGAAGCACCAGCTTCGGTCGAGAACTTTCTGAACTATGCCAAGGCAGGGTTTTACGATGGCACCGTTTTTCATCGGGTGATCGAAGGCTTCATGATCCAAGGCGGCGGTTTTGAGAAGGGATTGAAAAAAAAGGACACTAAGGACCCCATTCAAAACGAGGCCGACAATGGGTTGCAAAATCTAGTGGGAACACTTGCGATGGCGCGGACCAATGACCCGCATTCCGCAACGGCGCAGTTTTTTATTAACACGGCGGATAATCACTTCCTCAATCATACTGACAAAAGCCCGCGCGGTTGGGGCTATGCAGTATTCGGCAAGGTGACTTCGGGTATGGAAGTTGTGCGCCAAATCGAAGGTGTTCAAACCGGTCAACTGAGCGGAATGGGTGACGTACCGCTTGAGGAAGTTGTGATCGAAAAGGTTGAGGTGGAGTAAGCTTCTTTATTGAAGCCGCGGCGGTGTTTTGACCCGCTCCGGCAGTTTGTGGCCCCGGTTTTCCGCACGTGCGCGTTTATATACTTCAATGGCTAGCGACAGATCGGAAAGACCCATCCCCATTGCCTTGAAAAGTGTAATGTCGGCGCCCTCCGGTCGCGTGATGTTATCTCTGATGACTTCCGAAATGCTGCGTACCTTCGCCCAGCGTGCTTCATCTTCACCGTAATGATTCATGAATTCCGCCGACAAATTTCGGATGGACGTAAAATTATCGACGGCAATAACGTCAGCGCGTCCGAAAACATCATCGGTAAACTCGATCCTCGCGGGGACGATAGCCCCCATCGCATTTAGATGCGTTCCCTTTGCCAACATATCGGCGGTCAGGAATGGTTCGGTAGAGTTTGTAACGATGGTGACGATGGGCGCGTCTGTTACCGTATCTTCCAGTGACTCGCAGGCTATTACCTCGAAGTTGAATTCCTTGCGAACATTGTCTGCGAAACGGTTTCTGTTTTCCGGATTGCGGCTGAAGACGCGGAGTTTCCTGAGTGGTCGTGCAGCGTGACAGGCAGCAACTTGAGGAAGCGCTTGTTTTCCTGAGCCAACGATTCCCATTTCATCAGCATCCGTAGAAGCGAGACGTTTGGTGCCGACACCAGTCATAGCGGCTGTACGCATTTGCCCTAACGCCGTTGCTTCGATCACCGCGAGGTTTGCGCCATCTTCCATTGAAAACAGCTCAACAATGGTTTCGGATTTACCGCGCAAGTTGATCCAGTTTTTAAATCCACAAATTCCTTCGCCAATAACTGAAGCACCAAGGACATGCATGGCATCGTTATCTGCCACCATCAGGTGTCCTTTGGTCATGTTTCGGGCTTTGCCATCTGCTTCCAGCGGTAGGACGCGTTCCAGTGCATCAATTGCTTCTGGAAGACTTACCATAGATGTTACGTCAGCCTCAGTGATCCAGATCGGAGAGTCCGGCATTTAAACTTATTCCTATTGCGTGTTTAGGCGCTTAGTTCGTAAGGAATTTGCTGTGGCCCGGAGCCCTCATAATATTCTCCGGTTTCACGATCATAACGACCCTGCAACACCTCACCGACAAGAACCCGGCTGCGCAAAATAACAGCTACGGAACGAATATCACTGCCCTGTTCGGCATGAATATCAAATGGCGGAACCAAATCGGCTTTTCCCGCTTCTCCCTTTGTGTCGCTCACCAGTTCGACTTTAACGTACCCATCGTCTTTGCGGGATTCGACGGCGCGAAAGCGTTCAAGTGATTCTGTGCCATCGAGCAATCCGTAAAGCACCCAACCATCCGCATGGTCATGGACGCTGCCGGTTCGTCCCGGAACGCGTACAACACCATTAATAACAAAGCCATATTCCGGGTCGGTGTAGAAGAGCAGGTTCTTTCTACCCTCTGTCGATGGCCACTTCTTGCAATGCTCGCGCAATGCAGGGTCTGACAGGAGATCTCGTTCCATCAGGACATGGGCCCGTTTCATCCGGGTTTCATCATCTGGAAACTCTGCCCAAATGTCGCGGAGATCGTTTACGAATTTTTCGAACGCAGGGAGAGTCTTCTTTCCCATGGGTCCCTCCTTCGCTTGACCAATTTCTTACCCCCTATTTATCACGCGGTTTTTTTCAGGACAATGTAATGCAGTTCTTTGAATTCTTGGAGGCACCAGTTTAAACAGAGGTAATCAATAGAGGAGAGATCGATGGAGTTGGGGATATCTGGGCGCAATGCGCTGATTACTGGCGGTAGTCAAGGCATCGGCCGGGCATGTGCAGAAGCATTATCCGAAGAAGGCGTAAATGTTGCCATTGTTGCGCGCGATGCCGACCGTCTGGCATCAGTAGCTGCAGAAGTCGCTTCAAACAGAACCGGTCGCGTAGTTCCTGTGCAAGGAGATATGACAAAGGCAGAAGACGTCGAGAGGGTGGTAGAGGAAGCGAATTCGGCGTTTGGTCAAATTGATATTCTTGTAAATAACGCTGGCTCTTCGCCAATGGGTTTGATCGGTGATATCGACGATGAAACCTGGCAGGCATGCTTCGATCTCAAACTCATGGGATACGTCAGATGTTCGCGGGCCGTTATGGGCGGCATGCGCGAACGCAAATGGGGCCGTATCATTAATGTGATTGGGCGCGGTGGGCATTTTCCCGCTGCCAAATATATCGCGGGTGGCTCGATCAATGCTGCGGTTCTCAATATCACGCAGGCGCTCGCGGAAGAATGCGGCCCTGACAATGTATTGGTAAACGGCGTAAATCCTGCGGCGACTGCAACTGATCGCTGGAATACACTGGTTCAGCAGCAGATGAAAATTTCAGGCAAGACCGAGAAGGAAATTCGTGAGGCATCCGAAGCAAGTTTTCCTTTGGGCCGCATTGGAGAACCAGAAGATGTTGCCAACATGGTGACGTATCTTTGTTCCGAGAAAGCCAGCTTTATAAACGGTGCACTCATTGAAGTAGACGGTGGAATAACCCGCGCACTTTAAATTGGCTTAAGGACCATGCCCGGTCGAAAGTGGGCTGGAATCAGCAAGGTCCATCATGCGCCGTGCCAGTCTCTCTAAAAGGTCTGTACGGATTTTGTTGTGTCCCGGATCATCCCAAAGATTTTCAAACTCGTTGGGGTCGTTTTCCAGATTGTATAACTCTCCCCAATCCGTGTCCGAATAAAGCGTTAGGCGCCATTGCTCGGCGACCAACGTTCTGGCTCGAAAATTGGGTTCAAACCCCATATATCCACGGCGCTGGCTCTCTTCGATCACCATTGAGTCATGTCCCTCAGCGCCTTCAGCAATCTGTCCGAGGCTCAACCCTTGCATGCCGTTATAACCCTCAACTCCCGCTCGATCGAGAAAGGAACTCGCTAAATCCAGGGTGCCTGTAAAAGCATTGGAGGTATTCGATCCAATGCTTGAGTTGGGATCTGACCAAATACAAGGGACACGGATTAGCCCCTGATAGTGGATCGCCGCTTTTAGGAGAAGCTGATGGTCCCCCATAAAATCCCCATGATCAGTTGTAAAGACGACTACGGTATTTTGGGCCTGACCGCTCTCTTCAAGTGCGGTGAGGACGCGACCGATGGCGTCATCGATCATGGTGATCGAGCCATAGTTTAGGGCAATCGCTTCGCGGGCTTCTTCTTCCGTACAACCGAAGCCGCGTTGCCCCGACTTGTTGGCTTCTCCCTTGTCGCGTTCTGCATGGAGAGCGGCAACATTACGCGGAAGTTTTTCTGGCGGGTGAAAGAATGCCTCCGGCGTAGGGACATCCGCTGGATCATACATGTCAAAATATTTGCCTGGCGGCGTAAAGGGGTGATGGGGATCTGGGAAAGAACATTGCGCAAAGAATGGCTTTTCTTCACCCGACGAGGCATGCCTTTTCAGAAATTCGACTGTTTGATCTGCAACGAACGTTGTCGGGTATAGCTCTTCAGGGATTGACGTCCGCCATGCCTGCGGTGCCTTGATTTCACGATTGGACTGTATGGCGTTATCAGGTCCACGCAATGAATCAGGATCTGGATGCCGTTCCGCAAGCCAGCGTGAATAATGTCCAGTTACTCTATCGCTATGTCCGATGGCGAGGGCCAGTTCGTCAAACCCATAAAAAGGAATCGCTGGTTCAAAGTTTGGATCTTCTTTCCATGTCGGCGGCAGTTCCTGTTCATAATCGCCGTCCAACCACATCTCTCTTGTCGCCTCTGACAATTCACCAGGAGGCTGTGTTTTATTTGGATCGGGGACGGGCAAACCTACCTCAATCGCATTTGCCGAAATACATTGGAGGTGGCTCTTGCCGAACAACGCTGTGTGATATCCTGCAGCGCGCAACACCTGTGTAAATGTCGTCGATGTCAGGGGCAGGGGAATGCCGTTTTGGCGTACACCATGGAGTGACGGCATCCGACCCGTCATAAGTGTCGCGCGGTTTGGCATACAAATGGGGCAAGCGACATAAAATTTATCGAACTTGGTTCCTTTTGCAGCGATGCCGTCAATATTGGGTGTTTGCACAATCGTGTTGCCATAACAGCCCAAATGATCTGCCCGATGTTGATCGGTAATGAACATGAGGAAATTAGGCTGTTGCACCATCGACGCTAATCTTTCCTGGCAGGGTTATGAGTTGAAACCGATCTCTGCCAGGAAGTCAGTGACGATTTTCGCACAAGCCTCCGGCTGCTCTATCTGAACCATGTGTGTTGTGCCGGGAACAGCCTCGTAACGATGCCCGAACTCTTCATGCAACGCCCGGTTCACAAGGCCGGGTGAACGAACGTTCGGATCGTCGGGATCACTGGCGATAACTTTTAGAGGACCAGGAATTTCTCCGAATTGCGGACACAGATGCAATTCGGAGTTGGTTTTATAGACCTGGGATTCTCCTTCCGGCGGGCAGCAAAGCACCCAATCACCCGTTTCGGGTTCTTCACGCAAAATAGAACGCGCCATCAGTGCATGCGAGCCGGGGACCCACCGGTTCAAACTCTTGGAACTCGCGAATTGTTCAGCAAGGATCTCTGGGCTTGGAAACCGGTCAGGCCTTGTTTTTGACCAATCGGACAACATCAATTCAAAGTCTCTGGCAATTTCGTTGAGTGAATGGCCCGGGCTCGGGACCAAAGGCGGATCGAATAAGACGAGTGCATCCCATCGCCACCCCTTTGTCAGGGCATGCCATACGGAGGTAACCGCTGAGATCGAGTGAAACAGCCCTGCGGTTGGCTTGCTGCCAAATTTACTTGCAGCACCATCAATCACGGCATCCATATCGCTGACGAAATAGGACACATCATGATGTGCGATGTCGTCGTGGCGCGGGTTGTGACCATGATTGCGCTGGTCGTACAGCACTAGCTCATAGTCATCCAAAAGAAATTTCCAGAAGGGAAAATAGGCATCGGTGGCGAAGCCATTGCCGTGCGCCAGAATGAGTCTTGGGCCATCGGCGTTGCCATGTTGGCGCAGTCGAATAATGGCGCCGTCTTCCATTGTAACATCAACGGTTTGTAATGGGGTAGGGAGGATTAGTTCTGTCATATCTTCTTTATAACGTAGGCAGTCGGGCTGGACACCTGTGTTGGACACATTTGTTTTCCACCCTACTCGGGAGATAAATCGCCTGCTAACCTCATATGCTGCGATTGAGGGTTTGACATGTATCAGAAACCGCCAGCACCAGACCTAACGGATTCGCAAAGAGCGATTTTCGAAATGGAATGGCCGCGTTTTTCCGCCATTGAACGCGACCGACGGAGGGAGGCAATCGAAGATCTGATGTCGTCCAACGATGTGTCGCACCTTTTGCTCTATGGTGCAGGCGGACGAGGGTCGGCGGTACCCTGGTTGATGGAATGGCCCGTGACCACCGAGGTGATCGCCATTGTGACGCCGGGCGAACCGGATTCCCTATATATCCAGTATTTCAACCATACGCCATTCGCCGAGCGACTGATTGAGGATGCCAGCGTAAATTGGGGCGGAGCGTCGACTATTCGGACGGCCATTTCCGAACTTGATCGGCGGGGAGCCGCTGGAAAGAGAATAGGCGTAATAGGTGCCTTACCATTTGGTCCCTACGAGATCCTCAATGAATTTGCTGGCCATATCGTTAATCTCAACAGCGCCTATACCAATCTGCGGCTGGTGAAATCCCAAGAGGAACTGGATTGGTTCCGCATAGGGGCGGCGCTGTCCGATCTCGCGATAGATGCCCTCGTTGATGAAATGCGTCCGGGTATGACCGAGCATGAGCTTGCGGATATCGTCGAACATTCATATGTGCCGCATGGCGGCAAGTCGGGCATCCACTTTTTTGGTGTCACGTCGATGCGGGAGCCTCATCTATACGTGCCGGCACAGGTAACAAGCCATCGCCCCATTGCGGAAGGCGATATTGTTTTTACCGAAATCACAGCGTCATTTTGGGATCATTCAGGCCAGGTTCTGCGCAGCTTTGCAATTGCCACTGAACCCACACCTTTATATCGGGATTTACATGATACGGCCGTCGCGGCGTTCGATGCGATTTGTGCTGCTGCCAAACCCGGAAACCGTCCTGAAGACCTGATTGTAGCGGGACAAATCATCGAACAAAACGGTTTCACAATCTGTGACGATTTGATCCACGGATATGGCGGTGGCTATCTTCCGCCGGTCCTTGGTCTTCCGAGTCGCAGAGAAGAGCCGGCGCCAGACCTTACCCTGGAGGCGGGAATGATGATGGTTGTTCAGCCGAATGTCATAACAACGGACAAATCAGCGGGAGTGCAAACCGGCGAATGCATTGTCATTACGGAAGAGGGTGGAATTTCACTGCATAGTGCTCCCAGAGGATTTTTGGCCGTTTGAACTCCGGGAAAAACCTTTAAGATTCTCAAAATTAACCAAAATCCGTAAATTCTTAGGCAAATTTGTCTCAAATAGTGACAAAGAGATATTGGCCACCAAAATTTGCCTGTCATCGAGCGCATATAGCACTGTTTATGTATTTGATTTCAAAAGTTTAAGACTCATTCAGGTGCTTGGCATATTTCTTGCTTGTAATACAGTGACCTAGTCCGTCTACGGTATTCGATTGGGTCGGGTTGGATTGTCTTTTTACCGGTTTCCGTTGTCCTGCAACGGTTAAACAGACTGGGATTGAGTATGCGCAATTTCTTCTCCGACAATTCGGTACCGCCGTCGTCGCACGAGATTGGCGGTACGCGGATGAAGGAAAGGGGTATCGCGATGATACAGTCATTGCATGCTGCGAGTGAACCGACACAAATCTGCTATGGATTTGGCGGTGTCGTGCTGTCGTCTGCCATGGAAGATGTCTCGCGTGGTGATCGTTTCCAAGGCCGATTTTCCTGTAGTGCAGGTGTGCTTGGAGGCGATTCATCGGATTCTTTGCACGAGGACAATACTGGCCTGTTGACAATTGTAATTGGCCCGCACCGGTTGACCAGTAGCGGCCCCGTCAGAATTCAAAGGCTGATTACCGACCAGTTTTACCGCATTGCACTTCGTTGTGATCGATTCACCGACGGAGCATCTGGTGTCGGGCGGCTAAATTTGGCGTTTTATTCCGATCCACGCTTCTGTGAAGGCGGCGATTTCAAGCTCGATTCCCTCGATATTGCGAAAATTCCTATGCCCAGCCTTTATCTGGAAGCGTTTGCCGGGGAACCTATTTTGAATGCCAAGCTACAGACGCTTGATTGTGAGGAAGTCGCGATAGCCGAACCCCCTGAGTAGCGGTCTGTAGCTACGCGCTATTCTGGAACGCCGTCTTTCCAGGAATTGATTTTTCGATACAAGGTCGCGTGAGAAATACCTAACAGGGTGGCCGCGATCCGTACCTTGCCATCACATAGTTTGATTGCATGTTCGATCGCATCTCGTTCTACATCTGCCAGTGGTTTGATGAGACCAGCCAGCTCCTCCATGTCACCGTCTACGCCGTTCTCATCGTCAAGGATGCTCTCAGCCTCTTTGGCCGTGTCGTCAACTGGGCTTTCGTCAGATCGTTCTGATGTCGGAAGAACCGGTTCTGTGTGAACGATATTTCCCGGAGAGCCCGATAGTTTTGGCAACATCTCCGGCGTAACTTCATCGCCGTCATTCAGGACCACAATTTGCCTCATAACATTTTGTAGTTCCCGTACATTGCCTGGCCAACTGTGTGAAAGCAGCATAGCCCGGGTCGCCATGGACAGTTTCTTGAACTTTTTGCTCTCCTGGCCGGCATATTCGCTAAGGAATGATGTCGCCAGGGTAACCGTATCTTCGCCTCTGTCTCTCAAAGGAGGAAGGTCCAATGGAATCACGTGCAGCCGGTAGTATAGGTCCTCGCGGAAGCGACCTTCGTGGACTTCATTAAGCGGGTCACGATTCGTTGCGCAAATAAAGCGAATATCGACGGATTCGGTGTCCGAGCTCCCGACGCGCTGAAAGGTTTCTGTTTGCAGAAACCGCAAGAGTTTGGACTGCAAATTGATGTCCATCTCGCAAATTTCATCGAGGAACAATGTACCGCCATCCGCTGCGCTCGCTGCGCCGTCGCGATCTGAAATGGCGCCGGAAAATGAGCCGCGAATATGGCCAAAAATTTCGCTTTCCATCAATTCCTTGGGAATTGCTGCACAGTTTAAGGCAATAAAAGGTCCGCCACGTCGCGGGCTTTCTTCATGAATGGCGCGCGCGCAGAGTTCTTTGCCGGTGCCGCTTTCCCCCTTGATAAATATGGTGGCCTTTGAATCAGCAGCGCTTTCAATCATTCGGTAAACTGCTTGCATATTCAAAGAGTTACCGATCAATCCGTGAAATCCATCACGATCTATTTTCTCACGATATGTTTCGACAATGGACTCGAGGGCCAACCTGTCCAAAGCATTGCGCATGGTCACAATGAGCCGGTCGGCTGTGAAAGGTTTGACAATAAAATCGAAAGCGCCGAGACGCATCGCTTCTACAGCAACGTTAATTGAACCATGGGCCGTTATCATGATGACCGGACATGGCAGACCGTCGCTGCCGATCTTTTCCATAATCTCTAACCCGGTCATATCGGGTAATTCCAGATCCAACAGGATGCAGTCGGGCATGTTCGATGAAAGGTGGGCCAGGGCTTCCTTGCCGGTTGCAACGTGTGTCACCGTGTAGGGGTCGTTACGAAGATATTGGATATAGCTTTTAGCGAGGAGAGCCGTATCTTCTACAAGGAGAATTTGTTAATTATTTTCTGCTGCCATTAACTATTATTTCCCTAATAGGCGTGATCCGACGGACTTTTTGCCCGCTGATATAAATTACTAATAGTCCCGTGAGGCCATTGCAGCCAACGGTCCGAAAATCGACGTCTAAATCTGTGACACATCTAATTCAAGTGCAGAATACAGAATTTTAGGAGTAATATCCAAAAAAACTAATCAAATTCTTGAAATCTAACGATAAATCTTGTGAAACCTCACCATTGATGTGGCAATCACGACTTGGCACAGTTCTTGCTAAAGTATACCGTATTGCTGCACAAGTAATGCCTGGGAGGATTGCCCGAGGTTAATTTATGGGATGGGAGAAAAATTAATGGGAAGCGTTAAAAATATTTTTGCGGTTTTGGCGATTGGTATTTTAGCTGCTGGTTGTAGCACCGACGAGGTCGCCAAAATGAAAGTGAAGGGCGGAGCCTATGAAAAAGGCCTTCGGGACGGATATGTGAAACTTGCCCGCGCCGAATATAAAGAAGATGACTGGGGCGATGGCAATGCGTTTGTTGACCGCGCTCAAATGGCCGCGAAGGGCAAGCCAACTGGTCCGGAGGCGATCAATGCCCGGAAATTGGTAAGCAAACACAAGAAACAACTCACGAAAGCGCGGAGTCGTTTAACATCTGCATTTGCGGCTGGTGGTATCAAAAAGGCACCCAAACACGCTGCGAACGCTCAGGTTCAATTCGATTGCTGGATGCAGGAAGCTGAAGAGAACCTGCAAAAGAGAGATATCCAGAAATGTCGGAGCGCGTTTTATGGCGCTATGTCTTTGCTTGAAGACGCCCTAGAACCGGCTGTTGTTGCTGCGAAGCCCAAGCCCAAGCGTATGACTCGCCGGCTTTTGACTCGGAACTTCATTGTTTATTTCGCCTATAACAGCGCGAAGGTAAACAAAGACGGCGCTTCTGAAATCAAGGGCGTTAAGAAGTTCATCAAACGCCGCAAGACTGCACAGATCAAAGTCTATGGCCACACTGATCGTTCAGGTACCAATTCTTATAACACCAAACTTGCGGCATCGCGTGCAGATGCTGTAGCGGCCGGTCTTATAAAAGCTGGCGTCAAGAAGAGCATCGTCTCGACTGTTGTCCGGGGCGAATCAACGCCTGCCGTGAAAACGAAAGATGGCGTCAAGAATGCTAAGAACCGTCGGGCAGTTATTGCTGTCACCTACTAAGGTTCGGTTTGGATAAGATCACGGTCCGGGGAAACTCCCGGACCGGCGGTCTTTATACGTTTGTTAAAGGCGTCGGGACAATACGGGGGAAGGTGCCACGCTGTTTGCGGAGTAGGCTGGTAGATGGCTTTCCGCAGTAAAATACGCTTTTGACGGTAAAGGGACCGCATGGCTTCACGCCCCGTTCCACCTTTTGAGAATCCAGCCTTGGCGCAAAACACGGCGCAGGGGAAAACTGCGCCCGAAGGATTAGCCCAGGCGCCGCCAACGCCCGTCGGAACAGTGGGTGCGGTGAATGGCAATTCTGTAGTGACCCGGGTTGATGGCAGTACAGTAACCCTGACGGCAGATATGCCAATCTATCGCGGCGATATCGTAGCAACGCGCGATGATTCTCAGGTAACAATTAACTTCTCAAATAATTCAGAGTTTTTTCTCGGCGCTAAAGGACGCATGCTCGTAGAGTCTGTAGCGCCTACCGGGAGCGATCAGTCGCCTCAACCGGTCTATTTTGTTCTCCATGGCCGGTTTGGGTTTTCGCATCGTAGCGAAAGTTTCTCGGGTGACCCCGGCGCGATCGTCCGGACGCCCGTTGCCACATTGCAGGTCAATAACGGCCGTGTAGCTGGCCGGGCAGCAGCAGAGGCGGTGGAAAATGTGTTTACGTTGCTGCGTAATCCGGACAGTACGATTGGATTTACCCGTGTCCTGACCGCAGGCGCAGCCATTGTTCTTCAAGAAGAGTTTGCGACAGCCAAAGTATTTAGTTTGTTTCGGCCTCCGGTTGAAGTCGCCAAGCCCGATTTTGCGGAGTTTGTCGAGTTATTTGGTGTCGACATTTCCACTTGGACCCAATCCCCGGCATTGTCGCCGGCAACAGGTGGCGAACAAAAAGGCTCCCAGGCACCGCAGGCGCCGGATGCGTCAGAAGGTAATCCTGGTGCTTCGCTTGCACCAGATGCCTCATTTCTCCCACCGGTGCAGGTCGCTGCACTGGATGGCTTCGTACCGCTGCCTCTTCAGGGTGCAGGTCCTCAAACACCGGTTGAGGACGACCGTAATCCCGACTCGGCCGAAAATAATGAACAGACAACAGCTGATCCTGACGCGCCCATCGATATTGCAGGCGTCGCGAGCGTCAGTTTTCCTGGTCCTGGCGAGACAGCGTTTTTTGCGGGGTCCGCTGCAGCCAATGATAAAATTGTCATAGCTGCCAACCCTACGAGCGCGAATGACGTCACTATCACGAATGTCGGCGGTAGCGTTCAGCTAACTATTGCTGGCGGCGGTACACTGAATCTCAATGGTATCGAAACTGTTGAGCTTACTCTTGGTTCTGCGGCCGATGTCATAAATATTGGTGACTTGAGCGGAACTGATATTTCGCAAAACACCGTTATTGTGAATGGTGAGGGTGGCAACGATACTAACCGACAAGGCTACCGCCAACGCCCTTTGCGCCAGTGTTTTTGAGATAACGCATGTTCAGCCCCGCAGCGGCAATTTTCTTACCTTTGAGACCTGAAAGCTGGGTAATCGGTTTCTTGAAAAACATGTTGTATGAATCAAGAACGGCCAAATTGGTCAAATAGACCTGGTTGTATTTCGCCCATGTTTTCTTGAAATCTGGATGCGTGGCGACCATGTCGTCGAAAGTTCGCGCCAGCAATCCTGGGTCTGTTGTGACAAAGGGGTTGCAAATGAAAGCCCGTGCAGAGGTGCTTTATCTGCGTGGAACACAGTCGTCACAATACCGAGGTCACCCAAACCCTTTTGCAGTCCTTTGAAAACTCCTTTGGGTTTTACGGTCTGACCGCCCCAGGCGAGGTTCCACTTGATCTTGTAGTTGCCTGTTTTGGCTAATGCCTTATCGACGGCAGGTACAAAATATTTAACAAATGTCTTTACCCAAAGCGCTTTGGCGGGATAGCCGTCGATCGCAGTGAGTTTAATTTCCTTTTGGGCAAGGGCCGAACCGCTAAACGCAGTTAGACTAACCGCAACCGCAGCGGCAATGCCTGTCGTCCTTCCGATACTAAACTTATTCGCTACCATATGATTTCTCCCATTTGCTGCTCTGATTTTTTGATAGGAAAGTCGAAATAAATACCTTTGTTAATTAAATATCGAAATTATTTGATTGTGTTTCTCACTGTCATCAGGTTTTAATGTCCTAAAGGGATTTCGTAAGGCAGGAAGCACAGGAAAAATAATGCCACCTTATACTGAAACTCTAACGAGATTGGTGGAAACAAACGGCCAGGAGTCCGCAGGTACCCTTGCGTCTACGGTTTATGACCGCCTGAGAGGTGATATTCTTTCCGGCTCGCTGCCACCTGGCGAAAAACTACGTACGGAAGCGTTGCGGACACGTTACGAGGTCGGTAATAGCCCAATCCGTGAGGCATTGAATCGTTTGTCAGCCGACGGGCTGGTTACGCGGGAGGACCAGAAGGGCTTCCGCGTAGCGTCGGCAAGCCTTGCTGATCTTGAAGAATTGTTAAAAACGCGGTGTTGGCTTGAAGAAATCGCTTTACGAGAGTCGATCACGAATGGCGATGCAGATTGGGAAGAGAGATTGGTATTAGCGTTCCATCGCCTTTCCCGCGTCCGCCGTTCCTCTAGCGAGGATCATTACTCCGTCAATCCTCAGTGGGAGGATCTTCATCGGGCATTTCATTTATCGCTTTTATCCGCCTGTGGTTCCCGGTGGTTGCTTCAATATTGCGCCCAGCTCAATGATCAAGCGGATCGATATCGGCAATTGGCGATTATCGTGAGCTATCCCAAACGGAACGAACTCACCGAGCATGAAGCCATGACCAAGGCAGCGACGGATCGCAACGTAGACGAGGCCGTATCGCTACTTTTGGCGCATTATGAACGGACCGCTCGCATAATCCGCGAAACGATTTCCGAATTTGAAGAAAGTTAGCGCTTCGCGGTTTTAATTACGGTTTTGTAATTTCCCAGACTTCTTCGACCTCAGTACCCGAATTTCGGATTACTTTCGCAATGGGGCAAAACTTGGCGAGGTCAGCTTTGACATTTTCGAGAGTTGCATCGTCGACGTCAGCTTTTCCTTTGATCGTCAGGACAATCTTTGGAAAGGGAACCTCGATCTCTTCTTCGAACAACACACCACGCCGATCAAAATCGGCAAGCGCATCGATTGTCAAATCTTCAAAATGAACGCCATGCTTTTCACCGGCCCGTTGCCCGATGACGTTGGTGCAGCCGACAAGAGCGGCTACAAGCGTTTCGGTGGGTGTGAGTCCCATGTTGGTGCCGCCACGCTGTGTGGGTTCATCGATTGTTACATCGACATCACGCGTTTCGATGTCCGTTCTGGCGTGAGAAAGGGATTCACCATTTAGAGTGTATTGGACAATTGTTTTTGGTTTTGCGTCGGCCATTTTTGTTTTCTTAATCGATTAGATTATGTCGCAGATTTCATCAAAGTCGAACCGTGGCAATTTCTGGAATATGCCAGATGTTTCACCATACCCAATATTGCACAGAAAATTGGATTTCACAGTTGTGCCGGCGAAAAACTCTTCGTCAACCGCCTGATTGTTGAAGCCTGACATTGCACCGGTATCGAGGCCCATAGCTCTGGCCGCAAGTATCAGGTAGGCACCTTGCAATGAACCGTTACGGAACGCCGCTGTTTCGGCATTCTGCGGATTGTCTTTGTAGGGACCCGTCATGTCTCTGTGTGGGAACAGTCTTGGAAGATGTTCCCAAAAGGCGACGTCATACCCAATGATGACGCAAACTGGTGCCGCTTCGATTTTGGCAACATTCCCTGGATTGACGCAGGCGATGAGGCGCGCTTTGGCTTCCGGCGTTCGGCAGAAAATAAATCGTGACGGCAGGCAATTGCCGCTCGTCGGGCCATTGATGACCAGATTGTAAAGTGATTTCAGCTGGTCGTCGGAAACAGGCTTGTCGGTCCAGGCGTTGTGGGTTCTAGCCTGGCGAAGCAACAGATCGAGTCCGTCTTCACTAATCTCAGATATCCGTTTTCGCAATGCGTCAACGGATTCGATGGCCTCTTGTACGGGGTCCATGATTTTCCTTTCTATACCGAATTAGCCCGGTAAAACTTCATCCTCTATCGGATTTCGCAGAAGTCCGATTTTTTCAATTTCAACTTCGCAAATATCGCCTGCCTTCATCCATAGCTGCGGCGTGCGCGCATGACCAACCCCTGAAGGGGTCCCCATGACTAATAGGTCGCCTGGCTCCAAGGTCAAGCATTCCGTCAGCAATTCAACGGTTTCAGCTACGTCAAACAACATGTCATCTGTATTGGCGTCTTGAAGAATTTCGCCGTTGAGGCGGGTCTGAATACGTAATCCATTGCCCCCGGGTGGAATTTCATCGGCGGTCACCGCTTCAGGACCAAAGCCGCCAGTGTTGTCAAAATTTTTCCCAATCGTCCATTGCGCGGTCTTACGCTGATATTCGCGGATGGAAGCTTCGTTAAAGACCGAATATCCCCAAATATAATCAAGAGCGTCTGCCTGTTTCACATGGCGCGCCTGTTTGCCGACAATTGCGACCATCTCCGCTTCATAATCGAGCTGCTCAGATACCACCGGTCGCAAAATGGGTGCTTGATGCGGGACCAAAGTCTGGTTGGTTCGCAAAAAGAATGACGGATATTCTGGCTTTTTATGTCCGCCTTCCGCCGCATGATCCGCATAGTTGAGGCCAAGACAAATAATTTTTCCGGCATTTGTCGTTGGAGGTAGGTATTTAATATCGTTTAAAGCGATACGTGCGTCGTCGCCGGCGCCAGAGATCGCTGTGGAAATCTGGTCAATGCCGGTTTGTCCAAGTTTAATGATATCCGTTAAATTATCCGGCAATTCCGGGGCTGCAACTGATAGATCAATGACGGCATCGCCGTCCCGGGCGCCCATTGTGGCATTGCCGTTTTTATCGAATGCTATCAACCGCATCTAGTTCCCCTTTTTCGAAGCATAAATATCGATATAAAATCGATAGTCATTAAAATATCGATTTTTTTAGAATCTGACACTCATACTAATCCGATTTACTCGGTGTCGCAATTCTTGGAACGAAATGGCCGTATACCGCTAAACACAAGAGAATAAACAGCAATCCGCCGCCAACAATGTAGAAACTTTCTTCGCGTCCGTAGAAATCTGACGTGAACCCTGCGATGGGTGGGATGACGATGCCGCCAAACCGGTTCATCGTCTGCCGTAAACCGACGACAATTCCTTGCTGTTCTTTCGTCACAGAGATTGCCTGTACAGAGAATAATATTGGTTGGGAAACACCTTGCATATACCCGCGGATAACCTGACCAATTAGTAAACAACCAAAAATAGCCCATGCGCCTTCTCCCATACCCCCGATGAGTGGAGTCGCGGCGATCAAGGACACGGTGACAAAGGTGGTCAACACAAGAAAATTGATGGGATCAAATTTTCGCATAGCGCGGCCTGAATACCAGGAACCGAACGCGCCAGCCATTTCAATAGCAGCGAACAACAGGCCGATTTTTGTGGCAGTAAGTCCTGCGTCATACGAGTAAGTGACATAAATTGATGTTTGAAGGTTGTATGTTGAATTTCGAACCAGCATGGCCACTGCCGTAAATGCAACTGCTGGAATTGCCATAAGGGCAAACGAGGCACGGTAGTCAGACACCTTTGGCATGATATCGGACAAACGAAATTTGGGATTTTCGACAGCGTTTTTTACGCGCGACCGGGGGTTTGGTTCTGGTGTGCGCCACAAGGCGTAAAAAGCGCACGCCGCCCAAACCGTTCCAAATCCGTATGCAAGCCACGCGCCACCAATGTCGAATAGAAGACCCGCAAAAATGGGTGCAATGGTGGTGCCGATACGCGCGAAAGTACTAAAACGGCCGATATACTCTGCGTCTCCATCGGCGATGCGGGCGATCAGGGTTTGTGCGCCCGACCATCCAAGTGAAATGGCAAATCCGCTAATTGCCTGTAGGACCAACAACGCCCAAAAGGTTGAGAGAAGGGGAAATATGGGGCCGCAGATTACAACCGCACCAGTAAACATCAGGGTAATACGGCGGGTGCCGTATCGGTCCATGAGGGCACCGCCGTGAATTGATAAAAATAATGACAATATGGATCGCGCACCTACTAGCGTGCCAATCTCACCATCAGACATCCCCAGTGATTCTTTGGCAAAAATCGGGATCAACAGAACGAAGATATCGATCAGCGCCATACTGAATATGCCAAAGGCGTAAACCGAATGGAGATCCTTTTTTGAAGGGCCCGCTGATATTGGATTAGTCAAATCGAGTGTCCGGCATGTGGGCGAATTTCCATCTGCAAATCTGGTGGCATCGCGTGACCATCTGAAACTTTTTCCATCTTACAGGGGAATTTGGTAGCTGAAAGGTCTGGCCCTCAGTTACATGCGCTGCTCATTCGTTAACAAATTGTCATTAATTCAAGCAGATAATTAGGGTCCGTGTATTCCGAGTTGATGAAATGAAAGTTGTAAAATCAAGAACGACTGAGCGCCGCCGTGACAGGCGAATTCAGGAAATCCCGTTGAAAGTCGATCTCGACGGAAACAGCTATGAAACTGCTAACTGGAGTTTGGGCGGTTTTCTGCTCTATTCCTTCTATGGCGATTTTCAGATTGGGGAGACGCCCGTCGTTGGCATTAAAGCGACCGTAGGCAATATGGTATTCCAGCATGTCGTACGCGCGGAAATCGTTCGGATAGATTTTAATCGAAAACTGCTCGCGGTAAATTTTGTCGAGCTGGATGATGACATCCTGAATACTCTTGAAGGGCTATCTACCGGCCGTCTACGCCGGGAACTGCTTCGCAAACGCAAATCCGCCTAGGTATCCAAGCACTATTTATAAAACTTGTTTGCGGCTTCCTCCGAAACATAGCCTTCTGCAATATCGTTGGCCAACGCCTCGGGATCGCGTTTCTTTGGATCGCCATAACCGCCCCCTCCGGGTCCGTTGACCCTAAAGACCGTACCTTCGGGCAAATTCATACGCGCCGAGGACGGCATTATTTCCTCACCAGGCGTTCCCGGATTTACGACAAAGCGGCTGGGGCCACCTGGCTCGCCGCCCTGCAACCCAGCAGGCGGCTCGATTGAACGGTCAGCACGATAGACTATTTCGGCGGGTTCGAGCATTTCATATTCCCGTACAAAATTTAATCCACCTCGAAATTCACCGGCACCACCGGAATCCGTGTTCAAGTTGAATTCACGTATCCTGCACGGAAACTCGGCCTCGATAATCTCAACGGGCGCTGCAAAAAGATTTGCGAGCATAACGCTGACGCCGGAAACACCATCGGCACCGGCACCCGCGCCATACGCTGATCCAAAAATCTCGTACTGATTGCCGCGCTTGGGGCGTGTATCGCCTTTCCATGCGACAATGATCGAGCCACCACTGCCGCCCGAATGTGCGATCGCACGACCTGGCAGGAGTGGATCCATCGCTTCTAGAATCACGTCACAAAGCTTTAAACAGCATTTCATATAGCTCGAACAGGGACGCGGCGGTTCCGCACTCAGCACGCTGCGTTCCGCAAACTCAAACGTAACGAGGTCGCGGATGCCGTCGCTATAGCGGAGGTTTGGGTCGATCAGCCCGATCAGACAGTAATAGACGCAAGCCTCGACCATTGCGATGCGCAAATTTACGGGGCCTTGTGTCTGCGGATCACAGCCCGTGAAGTCAAAATGCAGTTTGCCGTCTTTGATTGTAATTTTGACGTTGAGTTTGACCTTCGTGGTTTCATCTACACCATCGTGATCGAGATAACCTGTCGCCTCCGCAAAACCATCGGGAATCTCCCTGAGGGCGGCGGCAAATTCCTCACCAGAAGCCTCGATCATTGCATCCATTGAATCGAGAACCGTTTCGACGCCAAAACGGGCACACATTTCCTGCATATGTTTTCGGCCGATACGTGTGACACCGATTTGGCCGGAAATATCCCCGAGCACAACATAGGGCGCTCGGGTGTTCGCAGAGATCAGACGCATGACATCGTCCACAGGTTCGCCCGCGCGATGAATACGAATTGGCGGCAGCATCATACCTTCGTGATAAAGCTCCGTTGCAGAACCATAGGTGCTGCCCGGCACGGTTCCGCCAACATCAGCTTTGTGAGCGATTGTTGCTGCAAAGGCGACCAAGGTACCGTCGTAAAATATCGGAGAGATAAATCCCATATCGGATGCATGTGGCATGTTGCCTTCGTAGGGATGATTGGTCACAAAGACATCGCCATCGGCAAGATCATCGATCCCGTAGATATCTTTGATACGCCGGACGACGTGGTAATAAACTGGCGAATGAAAGAACATCCACGGTGCAACAAGCAAGCGGCCATTTGGGTCAATAATTACGCAGCTGAAGTCACGGCTTTCGCGGACAATTGTCGAGTATCCCGATCTGTAGAAATGATAGTCCATCTCCTCCATGAGGCTGGCGATGCGATTGCGCAGCAGTTCAACAGTGATTGGATCGACGGCCATCCTATCGGTTCCTTTCCCCGACAATGTTGCGGAATTTATCGAGTTTGGCTGTCCAGCCGGGCGGCAGAACGGTTGTTGAATCAAACTGTTCAATAATTGCGGGCCCCTGGATGACGGAAGATTTCAGGGTGTCACGGGTAAAGACCGGTGCATTGAATTTTTCTTTGCCATCGTAGGTGACGACTCGTTCGCCAACGGGCTCGGTAACGCCATCGAGAATAGCAGTTTCAGGGAGGTCCTGTTTGGCTACAGGTACCCGAACACGAACTCGATAACTGACGACCTCGATTTCCTGATCGCGTGCCGAATGGCCATGCAGCGTTTGATGGAGTTCGTGAAATCGTTCCTGAACTTGTGCGAGACCATCGGCTGTCATTGGGCTGGCGCTTAGTCCTTCAAGAGGTGTACGGATCTCGTATCCTTGACCCGCATAGCGCAGATCAAGATCACGAATGAACTCTCGCTCGTTTTCACCGAGCCCCTCATTGGCAAGGTCGGTTGTCGCCTGTTCTTCCAATCCAACGAAATAGGCTTCTGCGTCAGCGGATTCGAGGTTATTGATTTCGCGAATATCTGAACGGATGTAGTCGTGCACGATATCCGAGCAAAGGAGGCCAAGCGCTGAAAACGCGCCCGGATTAGGCGGCACCAGAATTCGGGGAATGTTCAGTTCATCAGCAACCATCGCTGCGTGGACTGGACCAGCGCCACCAAAAGGTACAAGCGTAAATGTTGCGAGATCGATAACTTTTTTCGCCGCTTGAACCCGAATTTCATCCGCCATGCGTGCATTTATAAGTCGAATAATCCCGGCCGCTGCTTCTTCCGCTGAAAGATCCATGGCGTTTGCAATAGTGTCCTCTACGGCCTTGACCGCGCCATCGCGATCAAGCGGTGTCCCGCCACCCAAAAGGTGCTCTGGATTGAGAAATCCGCATATGAGATCGGCATCGGTAACTGTCGGCCTGTCGCCACCTCGGCCATAACAAACCGGACCGGGATCCGCTCCTGCGCTATCGGGCCCAACGCTCATGAAATTGGCAGCTGTTAGTCGGGCGATGGTGCCGCCACCGGCAGAAATTGTGCTGATATCGAATGCGGGAACATCGAGACGCCTTTCAGCAATCATCCCCTCCGTAACTTCAAGTGGTTTGCTGTCCTGGATAAATGCGATGTCGCAACTCGTGCCCCCCATATCCATGGTAACAACCTGTGACCAGCCTTGTTGCTCGCCGAGAACATAACCCGTCGCTTGCACGCCTGCGGCAGGACCCGACAGCAAGGTGTGTACTGTGCGTCCGCCGCCAGCGGTGGCCCCCAATGGCATGACACCGCCATTGGACTGCATCAAGAAACGCCTCGCCGTCGCGACACCCGCCGTATCAAGTCCTTTGTCCAAATCATCCGCATAACGCGCGAGGCCCGGTTCAAGATAGGCATTCAGCATGGTTGTCGACATGCGGGGCCATTCACGGATACGCGGCAAGACCTCAGATGATAAAGATATAAAGGCTTCCGGCATTTCCTCGCGAACAATCTCAGCGGTTCGCTGTTCGTGAGCCGGGTTCATAAAGGAAAAGACATAGCAAACAGCAAAAGAGGTTGCGCCTTTGGCCTTTAGATCGGTAATCGCCTGTCGCACGTCATCTTCATTGAGGGGTTCTACCTGCTCCCCCGCATAATCAATACGGCCGGTAATTTCTCTCGTCATTTGCTGTGAGGCGAGCTCGGAGGGACGCTGGAACTTCAACTCGAACTGGTTGCTCTCGCGGGCCTGGCTTTGCACGACCTGAATTGCCCGAAACCCTTTGGTAATAAGTAAACCGATCGAGGCGCCCTTCATTTCAAGAAGTGCGTTCGTTGTTACCGTCGTGCCATGGCTGAAAAAGTCGATATCGGTTGCGGAGACACCGCGCGCAAAAAAACGCTGCACCCCTTCGAGTACGCCAAGCGACGGATTCGCCGGGGTCGAATGAACTTTCTCGATCAGAATTTTATTGGTGCGAGTGTCCGTGAGTACTAAATCGGTATGCGTTCCACCAACGTCGACACCTAGTCTGTATTTAGCCAAAAATTTTCAATTCCGATCAATTCTTTGAGAAATTCAACTTCCGCCTTACCGTTTACGCCAACCCTGCGAATAAATGTACGGGCAGTTTCGCGTAACCACAGCTTGTGCGGCGACAATCGTTTTGGTCTTTTCCAAGTTTTTCCATGCAGCCTTGCAGATTTTGGCGGACTTACCTTTTCCCGACAGCCAACCTTTCGCGTACATAATATGGCAATTGCCCTTTACCAACGCCGCGAGGTATTTCGCAGATTTGCGGTCAGTCATGTACTTCAGGGCTGTCTCACATTGAGGAATACCGGGCATTGCAGCGTGGGATGGAGAATGTGGGGCGGCCAAACAAGCGAAAAGAACAAATATCGTGATCTTCAAGATATTAGGCATAACATCCTTTCCATTTAGTCGTTCGAAATAGGATCAAGTGGTTTTATCAGCCTATCTTCGCTGCTTCACGACATCAAATACAACGTTACTGTAGCAAGAGCTGGCTAATCCAGCGGCCCGCGGCGGTCAGAGCTTCATCGCCGTGAACGCGGCCTTTGATCTGCAATCCGAGTGGCATGTCTTCGACAGTCATGACAGGCAAGGAAATTGCTGGCATACCGATAATCGATGAAGCTTCGTTATAAATTGCGCTTCCCTGATCAATGCCTACCGGCCCGGGGCCAGGTGAGGACAGAGTGACCATCGCGTCGCAACGGCGTGCCAATGCGTCGTGCATCTCGCGCCAATAGACACGTCGTGCGAGTGCAGTACGGTATTCGGCCTGGGTTAGGCCAGCGCCTTCCTGAATGCCTGCTTTAAGACGTGGCGGAATCTTATCAGCGTCATAGTCAAGATACTGATACATCGGGAACCGCATCTCGAACCGATAAAGCTGACGCCACAACTCCGGAGACTCTGCTGTTTCCGCCTCATAAGCCTCGATCGCGGGGTCGTCCTTGCGGGTATAGATTTCGCAGCCGGCATCCGAGAGCTTGGCAATAACATCATTAAACGCGGCCTTGCTGGCATCGTCGGTCTCGGCCCAACCAGCGGTCTCCAAAACGATCAGACGTTCGGGTTTCTTGGCGGGTGGCGGTGTGCGGCTGCCATAAAGCCCCGGATGCCCAGGGTCGCCGCCTGCCGTCTCGGAGATATAGCGGGCCATAATCCACATATCTTCGATAGAGCCGGCGAGTACACCAAGATGATCCATCGTCTCAGCCGCAGAGAATCCACCCTGTCGGTTCAGTGCACCAAAGGTGGCTTTAAGCCCGTAATTACCGCAAAAGCTTGCGGGCCTGATCGTAGAGCCACGTGCATGAGTGCCAAGACCTCCCGGCATCATGCCAGCACCAACGGCAGCGCAGGTTCCGCTTGAGGAGCCGCCGGGAGTGCGCTCAGTGTCGTATGGATTGCGTGTCATCGATGGGTCGCCACCGCCGAGTGTCACGGTAACGGTTTTGCCCATGAGGACGGCGCCGCCCTGCCGCAGAAAGTAAACCGATGCGGCATCCCGGATCGGCTGGTTTCCCTTGAACAGTTCGCAATTATATTCCGTCGGCATGTCACAGGTTTCGATCAGGTCCTTGATCCCAATCGGCATGCCATCGATCAAGGATAGAGGGTTGCCATCCGCGTAGCGCTTCGTTGAAGCATCCGCCATTACGCGGGCACGATCAAAATTCTGAAATGCCCAGGCTTTCACCGCGTCATTGCATTCTTCGACGACAGCAATGCAGCGTTCCAGATAATCGCGCGGCGTATCGTCGCCGGAGAGAAAGTTCTCGCGCGCGTCATGAAAACTGCGCAACTTCGGATTTTTAACGTCGTACTGGCCAACGCCGGGTGCGGGTTGCACTGCCATCTATTACTCCCTGACACTTCTTTTCAGGCGGCTACCATTCCAATTGCATGGTATTCGCGTTTAAAATTCGCGGGCACATTACAAGAGAACGCATGGGAGGCAAAGACATGGCGGTAACATTAGAGGGCAAAACGGCGCTGATCACGGGGGCCGGCGGCGGTATGGGACGTAGCCACGCCGTGCTGATGTCGGAACGCGGTGCCGACGTTATCGTCCATGATATTAAGGAAGAGGGCGCTTTTGAGACCGCTGAAATGGTGCACACGAACGGTCAAAAGGCATCTGTGCTGATCGCCGATGTTCGCGACGTGCCCGACTTTACCGCCAAAATTGCCAAAGCTGAGGCCGATCACGGAAAGATCGACATCCTTGTCAACAATGCGGGGGTGAGCGGCAACAAACTGGCAATTGAAGATATCGACGAAGCCGTTTTCGATCAGATGTTTGACATCCAGGTGCGCGGCTCCTTCTTTGCCACCAAGGCGGTTCTTCCGGGCATGAAGGCACGAAATTCGGGGAGTATCGTTATAATTTCATCGATATACGCGATGGGTGGAAGCGATTTTGCGTCCCATTACGCAGCGGCCAAAGCGGCATTGTCTGGTTTTACCAAAGCGTGGGCGCGGGAGTTTGCCTCTCACAAAATTCGCGTTAATGCCGTCGCACCAGGATTCATTCTGACAGGGATGACACAGGGCAGTAACACTCCAGAAATGATTGAAGAGCGCGGTAAGAAAATGCCGCTCGGCCGTTTGACCAATTCGCAGGACATTTCGTACGCTGTCGCCTGGCTGGCATCGGATGAAACGGAAATGATAACCGGTCAGGTCATTAGCCCGAATTCAGGCGAGGTGATAGTCGGTTACTGAGGAGTTTGAATCAGTATGTTTCGCAAAAACTGCTGGTATGTCGCGGCATGGGACCACGAGGTAACAGAGGAACCCCTGGCCCGGACTTTGCTGTGCAAACCTGTTGTTCTGTATCGTACCGAAGACGGCACGGCGGTGGCACTTGAGGATCGGTGCTGTCATCGTGCACTTCCGCTTTCCATGGGCAAGGTCGTCGGCGATAATTTGCAGTGCGGCTATCACGGGCTTGAGTTTGATCAGTCGGGCGCTTGTATCAAAATTCCAGGACAAAAACGGATACCACCGGGTGCGGTCGTAAAATCCTATCCGTTGATCGAGCGTTGGAAGTGGTTGTGGATTTGGATGGGCGATCCGGAACGGGCTGACGAGAGTTTAATACCCAACTGGTGGTGGTTCGATCATCCGGATTGGGAGGTTGTTAAGGGTAAGTACCTCAAGCTCGACTGCAATTACGAACTGATTACCGACAATCTTCTCGATCTATCACACCTCGCCTATGTGCATCTCAATACGTTGGGTACCGGCGATATCAGTGAGTTTCCGATAAAAACGGACCGGGAAGAAGAGTTGGTACGCATGACCCGCTGGATTATTGACCGGCCGGCACCGCCGATGTTCCAGGCGTTGGGCAATTTCCGAGGCACCGTTGATCGCTGGCAGATTGTCGAGACATTTTCACCCTGTCTTACGCAAATCAGGGCAGGGGCTTGTGATGCAGGGATATGCGATCCCGAAGACGGCGAGCCCGAGGCCGGTATGCATATACGCAATCTCAATGCGCCGACTCCAGAAACCGAGAACTCGACATATTACTTCTTCGGGCATGCGCGCGATTTTGCGCTTGGCGATGAAGAAGTTTCGGCAGACCTGTTTAAAATGGTGTCCCAGACCTTCGATGAAGATGTCGAGGTGCTCGAAGCGCAGCAAAAAATGCTGGAATCCGAACCTGATCGCGGATTTATCGATATCAATGTCGATGCGCCCGGCATTGCCGCCCGCCGTATGCTCCGCCGGGATATTGAGGCGGAGCAACACTAGCCTTACGAGGACTGTTTTTCGGGAAAGAAACCTATGCGGCGTGCGAGGTAAATTGTGCCGATAAGAAAAACGACACAGGACAATGCTGTCGTTAAATTGGCATCGCTCTCTAAAATTCCATCTAAATCATAGGTCCAAACAACGAATTTTAAAGAGGTGGCACCGACTAGTGAAATGCAGAATGCACGCAGTCCCATTAGCTTTCCTTGATGCTCCGGACCAACACACTGGGAAGGAATAGAGTAACTAAGTATGTATAGGACCAAAGCTATACCAAAGAACATGCCCGCCATTATCGAAACCACTAATCCGTAACTACTGAGTAAGTTTGCAATAACGGTTGTCAAACAAAGACATGAAATTCCAATGACTAAGAAACGATGATGGGACCATCGCCGCAACATCGATAAGCTAGCAAAAAATCCAAATATCAAAGCCAGCAAATAGCTGACGATTACATAAATTTTTTGAAGGTAAAATTCTAAAGGTTCTACCTTTAAATCTAACACATTGCGTTTTTCAGAAATGATTTGGCCGAACAGTTCCATTCCCGGGAGTTTAACCAAAACCTCGTAATTCCCCTGCAGGTAAACAACCAAAATAGGGGTTAATATACCAGGAATTGCGAGTAATTTTGCTGATGATTTGTGTACAGCAATTGGTCCCATTGAATTTCGAGTTAATTCTTTTCGGTCTTCAAAAAAGAATGAAAGGATAAGAACGCAAGCTCCGACAATGGCAAAAAAGCTAGCACTGGTTTCACTACCGAGTGCATCATAAAAATATCCGGTTGCAGGAGGTCCTAGCGCTCCTCCCAAAAACCCCCAAACTGATAGCCAAAAAAATTTCTTAAATTTTACTTCTTTTGTTTGACCGATCGCGGCTGCTGCGAAAATTGTGATACCCAACGCAGATATTTTTAAAATTGCGAATGATAAAAGAAGAACTATCATCGCATTGGTCATTATCAAAATGACGCTTGCTCCAATGATAACTAACGCGGAATAAAGGAAGCATTTTCGTTGACCAAGCTTGTCAAAAAGGGCCCCGAGATAAATTGCGCTGCAAATTGAGACGATGCCCAATGATCCTACTACTATCCCCACTTGATAACCGGGTCAGGAATTTTCGAGATGGAGACGTAATGGGATGATAAGCGTTAGCCCGAATACTAGGGCGCAACCCAAACACGCGATTGCATAGATCATTCGGATCTTGGCTTTGTCTGATGGTATCCAGGTCATTGCCGTCATGGTGCAATAATTTGGGGTTCGAAGCCACGGGCATTCGTGCGAAACGCCGGCGTCTAGTTTCTAATCCAACGCCTGTTGTACCTGTGGCAGGACCTTTTCACCCAGAATGGCGAGTGTATCCATTGTCAATGAGTGCGGCATGTCGGCCCACTGTACAGACATGATCAGATGGTTCGTGCCAATTGTTTTATTGAGATTGACGATCTGTTCGGTGACGTCGTCCGGAGAGCCAATGATGAACCGGTCACCTGCCAATTCATTAAAGGCTAGAGCAAGGTTCTGATCGCCTTCCGGAAGTTGATCCCCCTGACCCCAGTTCTGATAGGCGTCGTATTTCTTTTTGATGTATGGCCCCGCCAGCCGCAGCGCGTCTTCACGGGTTTCCGCGACAAAGACTTCGCGCCTCATCGGTAGCTCATCAGGAAAGGGCTTATCGAACTCTTCAAGCGCCCGTTTGTAGACTTCAATTTGTTTTTCAATATCGCTGATCTTGTTGTGCGGATTGATATACCAGCAATCACCGAGCCGGGCGGCGCGCCTGATTGCGGGATCTGCATTGGCACCGATCCAGATTGGCGGATGTGGCCGTTGCAGTGGCTTTGGACAACAGGATGCCTCCTTAAGCTCGAAATGACTGCCTTCCATTGAAACGCTGTCTTCCGTCCAAAGTCGTTTCAGGGCGACAAGATTTTCCTCTAACAACTTTCCGCGACTTTTGACCTTGCTGCCAAATGCTGCGAACTCCACCTCGCGATAGCCAAGTGCTGCACCGCAAATCAGGCGGCCGCCAGACATGATATCGATGGTCGCAAGCTGTTCGGCGATATCCAAGGGTTTGTGAAGCGACAGAAGAATGATGCCCGCATTGAGGCGAACGCGTGTGGTTTCTGCGCTAAGGCGCGCGAGGATTGGAAGTTGCTGGAACGCCTGAAAGGGTGCAGTGCTGTAATGTGAGGTCTTGGTGATGGAATCGAAGCCATGATCCTCAGCGGCTTTGCACTCTGTGACCAGCTCTTCAAAGCATTTTTCAATATCCTGATCGGCCGCATACTGGCCGCGAATGGCGAGACCAAACTGCATCTTTTTAGTAGTCATGTACTTTATTCACTATTGGAATTTAGCAATTGAAACGAGGTAACGAGTGCTTAACTAGGAAGTTCGGTAACATGATATAGAACATGACGATAGGAAACCAATACCGCGAAACGGCACCTTGTCGAACTGGCGGTTCGTCATCATCAAATGTATAAGAATGCAGCAAATAGTTTTCTCCGGATAAGATGGATAGCGTTACACAATTCACACTCGGCGCCTGCGTCGGCGTAGCCGTCTTGGGGCGTAAAATCGGTCCGAGGCGAGCCGCTCTGACCGGCGGTATTCTCGGGACATTGCCCGATCTTGACGTCTATCTTGCCCCTGATGATCCAATTGACTCCTTTGTTGAGCATCGTGGATGGACACATTCGTTATTTGTTCATGCCGCACTAACACCTGTCATCGGCGAAGCAATACGGCGCCTGTTTAGATCGCTGCGCGATCAACCGTTTCAGACCTATGCCGCAGTTTTTCTCTGTTTGAGCACCCATGCATTGCTGGATGCAATTACAGTCTACGGAACACGGTTATTCTGGCCGATTTCCCCAGAGCCAATTGCCCTTGGCTCCATATTCATTATTGACCCGTTATATACCCTACCGTTGCTCGTCCTAATGGTTTGGGCGTTTTTGGTTCGAAGTGTGACTGCGCGTCTTGGAAAAGCAGTCGTCATTTGCCTCGGGCTTTCGACCGCCTATTTGGGATGGACAGCTATTGGCCAGATATGGATGACGCAACGCGCTCAGGACTGGTTGGCGAGCTACAAGATATCTCCCGATCAATTGATGGCGATACCGACGCCGTTCAATTCGTTTCATTGGCGCGTCGTCGGTATCGATGGCGATTTGTACTTCAATTTATATATGCCGATGTTTGGCGGGCCCGAAACAGCGACGCTCTATACTTACCCTCGTCACCTGGATTTGAAACCCTGCGTTGACTCCTCTGGACGGATCGCCAAAGTCGAAAAATTCAGTCGCGGTTTTTATCGGGTCATATTAGACGGCGATGAGGTTAGCGTTGCCGACCTTCGAATGGGGTTGACACCAAACTACGCATTTCGATTTTCGCTTGGTCAATTAAAAGACGGACAGTTCACTACCGGGCCAACGATACGGCGCGAAGGGCGCGGCGATGTCAGTACCGATATAGACTGGTTACTTGCCAATTTGCAGGGTAAACCGGTTACGCGTCTCGCTGAAGCGAAGGTACTTGCTGATCCGAAAAACTACAGGAATTTAAAAAATAAGGCAGCGAACAAGATCGCGTGCAGGCCCTGATGATGCCACCCACCTTCCTAGCGCGTTGCAGTTGAGCTACTATCAGAAAAACATTTCATAAACAGGGGAAAAGAGTATCGCCATGCTTATTGAAGCCAATGGAATATCGATAAATTACGAGCTGGACGGGCCCGACGATGCGCCTGTCCTCGTCTTTAGCAACTCATTGGCGACGTCGCTGGCGATGTGGAAAGACCAGGTTGAACGCCTGAAGGACCGTTATCGCATATTGCGCTACGACAATCGCGGCCATGGATCGACGCCCGTCACAGACGGCCCCTATACAATTGGTCTCCTGGCACAGGATGTCCTTGGCCTTTTGGACGCGTTGGGGATCGATAAGGTTTCATTTTGCGGGCTCAGCAAGGGCGGCATGGTTGGGCAATGGCTCGGTATGAATGCGTCGGACCGGCTGAACAAGCTGGTGGTTTCCAATACCGCCTGTTATTTCCCCGATAAGGAAATGTGGCGCGAGCGCATCGACATGGCGACAAACGATGGGATCCCCGCTATAGCCGAAGCATCGATCAAGCGCTGGTTTACACCCGGCTATCTTGAACGTGCCGATACCAAATCGACGATCGATTTTGCGCGGGCATTTATTCATGAGACCAACCGGGAGGGTTATCTTTCTTCCAGTGTCGCGATCCGAGATATGGATTTTCGTGACGAACTCAATAAGGTCGATGTGCCCACGCTCGTAATAATTGGCGAAAAGGACCCGGCAACAATTCCCGAATATGGCGAGCTTATCGCCGCCAGTATCCCTGGCGCCAAGACATTTGTCGTCCCCGATGCGGCTCACCTTTCTAATATTGAACAACCCGATATATATACCGAAGCGTTGGTCGAATTTTTGGAAGCATAATCGACCGACTCTTGCACTTGTCGCGTCTGCGGTAAGCCGGTATATCCTCACCCACAAAATGAATTGCCGGACTAAAGGAAAACGGAAATATGGCTGATACGGATTATGATGTAATTGTCGTTGGCGCGGGCAACGCGGCAGCATGTGCGGCGATGGCGGCACAGGATGCAGGCGCTAAGAAAATTGTCATGCTGGAACGCGCTCCGGAGGACGAAGCGGGCGGCAATACACGTTTTACAGCCGGCGCGATGCGTGTCGTTTATGATGGCGTTGAAGACATCCAGAAACTTGTTGAGCTTTCCGATCAGGAAATAGAAGACACAGATTTCGGCACTTATACGCAAGACCAGTTCTTCGATGATATTTTCCGGGTCACGCAATACCGCACCGATCCGGATATGGCGGAGATTATGGTTACGCGCAGCCTCGATACACTGATCTGGATGCGTGAAAAGGGCATTCGTTTTGTACCAATTTATGGACGCCAGGCTTTCAAAATCGACGGAAAATTCAAATTCTGGGGCGGATTGACGGTCGAAACAAACGGCGGTGGCCCGGGTCTCTTTGAAGCCCAACAGGAAATCACAAAAGCGGGCGGCATCGAAACCATGTTCGAAACGCGGGCTATGAGCCTCATGTTTGACGGTGCCAAGGTTACCGGCGTGCGGATGAAGCAGGGTAATGAAGTTAAGGAACTTACCTGCAAGGCAGTGGTAATGGCATCAGGTGGTTTTCAGGCAAACCCGGAGTGGCGTACACGTTATCTTGGCCCAGGCTGGGATCTTGCGAAAATTCGCGGCACGCGGTTCAACACGGGCGATGGTATTCGCATGGCGACAGACATCGGTGCGGCTACATATGGTAACTGGTCTGGTTGTCATGCCGTTGGCTGGGATCGCAATGCTCCCGAATTTGGCGATCTTGCAGTCGGTGACCAATTCCAGAAACACTCCTATCCGTTTTTCATCATGGTGAATGCAACCGGCAAGCGCTTTGTTGATGAGGGTGCGGATTTCCGGAACTACACCTATGCAAAATATGGCCGGGTTATTCTTGAGCAGCCGGCGCAATTTGCCTGGCAGGTATTGGACGCGAAAGTAGCCCACCTCAAGCGAGATGAATATTCAATCCGCCAGGTTACGAAAGTTACGGCTGATACCATCGAAGATCTCGCCGACAAGCTTGAAGGCGTCGATAAGGAAGGTTTCCTTCAGGAAATCAAAGATTATAACGCGGCGGTCAATCAAGATATCGAGTACAACCCGAACGTTAAGGATGGGCGTTGTACCGAAGGTCTTGAGATCAATAAGTCCAACTGGGCGCAAACGATCGATACGGCGCCGTTTGAGGCATATCAGATCACCTGCGGCGTAACATTCACGTTCGGTGGTTTACGTATCAATACGGATGGACAGGTGGTGGATACCGATCTTCTGCCAATGGAAGGTCTGTATGCGGCCGGCGAATGCGTCGGTGGGCTCTTCTACTTTAACTATCCGGGTGGTTCGGGTCTGACGGCGGGTTCTGTCTTTGGCAAACTTGCAGGGACGTCGGCAGGAGCAGCCGCAAGCGCCTGATCCAATTACCGATCCCGCAAGCTGGGGTTTATGGTTAAGCCAGCCTTAACAGGTTCAATTTAAGGTGTGTGCCTGGCTGCGCAAAAGCGGCTCTTGGGGACACATTAATGAACCGCGCTCAGCGTCGTCAGACCAGCCGTTTGGCAAAAAGAGCCCGAAAGCGGGGAGTGCAGCCGCCTGTTGCCGCAAATCTGACCTCTGACATAATCCGCGATCTGGAATCTGCGGTCACGTTGCATCAATCCGGCGATCTCACGCGCGCTGCTGGACTTTATCAATCCGTTTTGGATCGTTACCCAGACTTACCCGACGCTCTAAACTTTCTGGGTGTTATAGCCGGTGAACTGGGGCAGGCGGAAAAAGCGCTAGAGCTCATCGAGCGCTCCCTGACATTGGATCCCGCAAATGCCGTCTATCACAATAATCACGGGAATATACTCAGGCAGGTAGGCGCTTTTGACGAGGCGATAGCAGCCTATAAGACAGCTGTTGGTCACGCCCCGGAATATGCAGTAGCGCATAACAATTTGGGTATAGCGTTAAACCGGTGCGGTATGGCACGTGATGCGGAACATTCCTTTCGCAAGGCAATAGAAATCGAACCGGAATATTACGAGGCCTATAACAATCTCGGCACGGGGCTATATTTGCAGGCACGTTTTGAAGAGGCATCCACGGTATTCCGGGAAGCGATATCGGTCGCGCCAAAAGAACTCTCTGCACGCAACAATCTTGCCAATGTTATGGCGATGTTGGGAAAAATCGACGATGCGGAGAAGCAGTGCAGAGAGGCGATCAGCATAGACGATAGCCACGCGATTACCCAGCTGACCTTTGGCGGTGTTCTCGAGGCACAAGGAAGGTTTTTTGAGGCGGAGGTTGCCTTTCGCACGGCGCTCGATCTCGAGCCCAATATGCCGGCAGCGTGGAATAATCTCGGAAATCTCTTTCGCGCAATGGGACAGCCGGTTGACGCCATTAATAGTTTTAGGCGTGCAATAGCGCTTGATCCCTCCAACGCAATGGCGCACAGCAATTTGCTGTTCTCCCTTTCGCTCGATCCTGCCACTTCTGCAATGACCATTAAGGGCGAGGCGGAAAACTGGAATTCACGACATGCAGCTTCTCTAAAAGAGATAAAGAAGCTGCACTTAAACGACCCTATTTCTGATCGTCGAATACGCGTTGGCTATGTGTCGCCGGATTTTCATGACCACGCAGTTGGCCGGTTCCTGTCACCGCTCTATGCGTGCCACGGCCGAGATAAGGTCGAGATTTATTCCTATGCTGATGTCGCCCGGGTAGACGATCAAACGCGGTGGTTTGAGACACATTCGGATTGCTGGCGGCGAACATTTGGGCAGGGCGACGAACAGCTGGCAGAACAAATTCGTGAAGATAAAATTGATGTGCTCATTGATGTCGCGGGTCACACTGCCGGGAACCGGTTGCTGACATTTGCGCGGCAACCCGCACCGGTACAGGCGAGCTGGCTCGGCTACGGTGGAACAACGGGGTTAGAGGCGATGGGTTGGCGCATCACCGACAGTGTTACCGATCCTATTGAGAATGAAGATCACTACTGTGAAAATCTCATTCGTTTGCCGGATTCCCTGTTTTGCTATGCCGGTGATGATGATTTACCTGCGATAACCGATCCGCCATTTGAGACGGCGGGGTATTTAACTTTTGGGTCGTTAAATAATTTCAGCAAATTGAATGATGATACTTTGCGTTGTTGGGCGGAGATCGTCTCGGCGGTGCCAAACTCTCGAATGCTTATCAAAGGCAGAGGGCTTGGTGATCAACAGTTGCGTCAACGTGTCACTGCAATTTTTTCAGCAGAAGGCATTTCGCCAGACCGATTGGATTTGCTCGACCATCTTCCTAAAAAGTCTGATCATTTATCTCTATTCAGCAAGATCGATATTATGCTCGACACTTTCCCGTATTCTGGCGCCACGACGATTTGTGAAGCCCTTTGGATGGGTGTGCCGGTCATTACGATGGCGGGTGACAAGTATGTATCGAGAATGGCTGCGGGGATCCTGAAAGTTGCCAAACTGGAGGAACTCATTGCAGAAAATCGGCAGTCATATATTCGTCTTGCAAAATCCCTCGCTGATCAAAAAAATAGAATTTCCAACTATCGCAAAACACTCCGGCGGCAGGTCATGCACTCACCCATTGCCGACCAAAAACAATTTGTAACGGCGATGGAAAGTGTTATCAGGCACATGTGGACCGACTGGTGCAATGGAGTAGAACCGCATGGCTGACTCTATACCGAGGCCTATAAAGAGCGTCGAAGCGGTACCCGGTATGCAGCGTTTGCATTTGGGGTGCGGAGAAAAATACATTCCTGGATTTTTTCATGTGGATATCCAGCCCTATCCGCATGTGGATCAACAATGTTCAATCGATTCCCTATCCTTCATACCAGACAATACGTCGGAACTGATCTATGCCTGCCATGTCCTGGAGCATTTTGGCCGCTTCAAAATTGTCGACGTCCTGCAGGAATGGCAGCGGGTTTTGCAACCCGGCGGTGTTCTTAGACTGGCTGTACCTGATTTTGCCGCCTGTGCAGCGATCTATTACGAGCAAGGTCTAAAGGACGGGTTATCTGGGTTGGTTGGCTTGATTTGCGGTGGTCAACGGGATGAAACAGACTTTCATCATATGATATTCGATGAGAACCTCTCTTGTCGGGACTTTTGCTGCAGGCAGGGTTTTCAGAGGTGAGGCGATGGGATTGGCGGAAAACAGAGCATTCCGATCTCGACGATTACTCGCAGGCGCACTTGCCCCATATGGATAAGCAAAATGGCCGTTTGATGAGTCTCAACCTCGAAGCGGTCAAATAGTAATTTTATTTTATGAGGTTTGGCAGGAACGTCACGAGCTGCGGGAATGCAGCTAGCGCGACCATGCCAAGCAGGAATAAAGCGACAAAGGGCCAGGACGCTTTAAACACTTCAGCAATCTGGACTTTATCCGCTGCCCCCTGAAAAGCGAATATGACATAGCCAAATGGCGGTGAAATTCCGCCGACAGTTACGTTGAGTAACATAATCAGCCAGAACCAAATCGGGTCAAATCCGAGCGTTGCGAGAAGGGGCTGGTAAATAGGAATAACAACCAGCATCAGCGCAATCTGGTCAATAAACATACAGAGCACAAACGGGATCGCCATCATGATGAACAGCATCAGCATGGGATGCCAGCCAAGATTAACGATCAGATTGGTGAGCTCAGTTGTCGCACCGGTAAAGGCGAGTAACTGGCTAAACATGCGGGAACTCGCCATGATGAGCAGGATCATGCTGGTAATAAAAGCCGCTGTTCCAAGCGACTCTGTCATCATTTTCCAGCTCAATTTGCGATAATAGGCAGCGGTGATTATTGCCGCGAGCACGCCGGTGGCAGCCGCTTCAGACGGTGTCGCGATGCCAAACATAATAAAGCCCATTACCGAAAAGATGATCAATGCAAACGGTAGGCATCCCGCGAGAGCACGCAATTTCTCGCCGACAGAGATCTTCGGCGCATCATTGTCGTTGTCATTTGGTGCCAGCGCCGGATTTAGTTTTACGCGGGTCATCGTATAGGTCAGGAACATGGCTGATAACATAAGGCCCGGAATAATTCCGCCGATCAGCAGTCCTGCAATCGATGTGTTGGAGAGCGTACCGATAACAATTGCAAGAACACTTGGCGGAATGATTGGTGCCAGGCTCGCGCCGGCGAGAATGTTCCCTATGGCAAGTTTGGAATCGTAACCGCGATTACGCATTGTCGGGAAGACGGTTCGTGCCAACATTGCCGCAACCGCCATTCCAGCGCCAGAGAGCGCTCCAAAAACCGTCGAAAGAGAGATCGTCAACACATATTGTCGACCTTTCATACGGCCAATTAATTTGTCCACCGCATCGAATAATATGTCGACTGTGCCCGACCGGAACAAAACCTCTGCCATCAAAATAAAGAGCGGGATTGTCGCAAGGTCAGCATTATTGGTGGTATCGAAGATAGAGTTTGCGACCATTCCGAACCCTGCGGGTCCCAGAAAAATCACTACACCTGTTATATTGATGGCAAGAAAAGCAACGAAGAGCGGCGCGCCAGACATAAAGGCGGCCAGAAGCAGCATAATCGCTGTAATTAATGTTGCTTCCCAACCCATGATTTAGGCTTCCCCAAATCCGCCGGTGGCATTGTCCGGATCGATCGCCTTGAAGTCCAGAAACCGTAGGAAATGAAGTGTCGAACTGGCAAAGCCAAACGGGATAAAAATCGAAATAAGGTATTTCGGGACGGGTTTGACCGCCATCAAACTGATATTGTGGATAAATTGGCGTACCGTTTCGTCAAACGATATCCATGTTGCGAATCCGCAGAAAAGAGCGCCGAGCAGATAAGTTAGCCACAACGCGACCCGAGCCCCATTTCTGGGCAGCAGATCAAAGATTAGAGCGACCGCAACATGACCTCTCTTCCAGGTCACATAGGGCATCATTAGGAAGGTGCAGGCACAGAGCGAGTAAGATACAGCCTCGCTCGCCCACCATTGTGGCGCGTTGAAGAAATATCTTGCAAATACCTCGATGATGTATGCGCCAAATATAATGCTAAGCGCTACACAGGCGAGATAGTAACCCACGACAGTCAGCCAGTCGTGGCAACGTTCGAATGTGCGGTAAATACCCATTAAACCAACGACAATCTAAAGGAGGGGCTGCGATGACATCGTCACCGCAGCCCACTCTATATCAATAGAAAGTTGTTACCAGGAAAGACCTGCTTTTTCCGCAAGAGCGCGAAGCTTCTTCGCGTCCTCGCCGCAGCATTTTTCACCAAGCTTCCAGATACTTTCTGAGAAGGCTTTGCGCATTTTCGCCACTTCACCTGCCGGAATACGGGTGATCTTTACGCCACGTTTCGCGAGTTCAGCATCTTCCTTGGCTTGGACCTGATCGCCTTTCCAGGGCATTTCAAGCTCGGTCATATAACCTGCTTGCAGAAGAATGTTCTGCTTTTCCTTGCTGAGCTTGTTAAAGCTTTTGAGGTTCATCAGGAATGGTAGGGTTGACGTGCCAAATGTTGGGCGAACCTTATATTTGGCAACTTCGAAATGTTTCATGCTCAGCATGCCAGCAGCTGGCCATGCAGCGCCGTCAACGACACCTTTTTCCAATGCCGAATAAACCTGTGAGCCAGGCATTACGACGGGTTCCCCACCAAATAAACGAATAACGCCATGATAGGTTTGGGTGCCGCGAATTTTACGGCCTTTCCAGTTACCGCCTGTGATGGGTTTCTTTAAGAAAATGTGATAGCCCTTTGTGCTGTTCGGTGAGATAGCAATCAGCTTAAGGCCATGCGTTTTCTGATAGAACTTGTCGAGATGATCCCAAACACCAGAAGTGCGTTTGCCGACAGGATCCGCATTCATCGCGTCGATAATCGCGGAAAGTCCCTTTGAACCCATGTGATAAACACCATGGGTGAACAGAAGATCAAAAACTCCTGCCTTTACGGGCTGGAGTTGTTCAAAACCAGGTACGACTTCTGGTCCACTAATTCTGATCTTGATCTTATCTCCGCCCAGCTTTTTCACGTTTTTGACAAACGCATCAAGCACCACGTAGGTAGGCCAGACGTTTTTATTCCAGCTAGCGAGAATCTTGATTGTTGCTGCATTCGCCGCAACGGAAAGTCCGCCGAGCATCATGCCAGCGACGGCAATTCCGGTAAGCATACGTTTCATGAGGTCCCCCATTTACTTAGAAAATATTTTTACTACGGTGGGAACCATAAAGGTTGCGGCGGGGTCTGACAAATAAGAATATCACCGGCGGTCGTTTGGCGACGATAGTGAGTTAGAAACTCACCTTGCACGAATTTGGCGCAAATTAGTTTAGGAAAAAGAATATGTCGGAAGAAGTCGAAGAGACAGGCAATCTAACGGACGGATTTCACCTCGTTATCGACGCATTGAAGCTAAACGATATCAATACAGTCTATAACGTTCCGGGCATTCCAATCACCGATTTGGGCCGTTACATGCAGGCAGCTGGTATGCGGGTGCTTTCGTTTCGCCACGAACAAAACGCCGGATACGCTGCGGCAATTGCTGGTTATTTGACGCAAAAACCCGGAATTTGCATGACGGTCTCGGCACCTGGTTTTCTCAACGGTCTGACAGCGTTGGCGCATGCGACGACAAATTGTTTTCCGATGATCTTGATTAGCGGCTCTTCGGAACGAGAAATCGTGGATTTGCAACAAGGCGACTACGAAGAGATGGATCAGCTAGCGATTGCCAAACCTCTCTGCAAAGCGGCCTACCGTATTTTGCATGCAGAAGATATCGGCATTGGTATTGCGCGTTGCATCAGGGCTGCCGTTTCCGGGCGTCCGGGTGGGGTTTATCTGGATCTTCCGGCCAAATTGCTTGGTCAGGTAATGGATGCCGATGTTGGAGAAGGCTCGTTGGTCAAAGTGATTGATGCCGCACCGCGTCAACTTCCCTCACCGGAGGCCATCGGCAGAGCGCTCGATGTTCTCAAGGATGCTGAACGGCCTTTGATCATCCTTGGTAAGGGTGCAGCTTACGCTCAGGCTGACGACGCGATCCGGACACTGGTTGAATCAAGTGGCATTCCCTATTTACCAATGAGTATGGCGAAGGGCATTTTGCCCGACACGCACCCGCAATCTGCCGGAGCAGCCCGCTCTCTGGTGCTCAAGGATTCTGACACCGTGATGATGATCGGTGCGCGGCTTAACTGGCTACTATCTCACGGTAAAGGAAAGGCTTGGGGTGAGACGCCAAAGAAATTTGTCCATATCGATATCGAGCCTCGGGAAATGGACAGCAACGTTGAGATTGCTGCACCAGTTGTTGGTGATATTGGCTCCTGCGTTGAGGCAATGCTTGAAGGCATGGGTAAGGGCTGGAAAAAACCGTCCGCCGCGTGGACGGATGCGGTCCGGGAAAAGGTTGAGAGTAATGTCGCCCGTATGGCCCCTAGATTACAAAATAATAATGTGCCGATGGATTACCATGGAGCGCTTGGCGCATTGCGTACGATCATCAAGGAGCGGCCAGATGCGATCCTTGTTAACGAAGGCGCCAATACCCTTGATTTTGCGCGGAGCATTATCGATATGTATCAGCCCCGCAAAAGGCTTGATGTTGGAACCTGGGGCGTCATGGGTGTCGGAATGGGAACGGCGATTGCCGCTGCGGTTGAGACCGGAAATCCGGTTCTTGCAGTCGAGGGCGATAGCGCGTTTGGTTTCTCAGGCATGGAGATCGAAACCATCTGCCGCTACAATCTGCCGGTGTGTGTCGTTGTCTTCAATAACGGCGGGATTTACCGGGGTACCGATGTTAATCCTGCTGGAGAAGACGTCGCCACAACGGTGTTTGTCAAAGACGCTCGCTACGACAAGATGATGGAGGCCTTTGGCGGTGTTGGATACAATGCTACCTCGCCCGATGAGCTATCGCAGGCGGTGAACGCGGCTATGGATTCTGGCAAGCCGGCGCTGGTAAACGCGGTAATTGATGCAGAGGCGGGTACAGAAAGCGGGCGTATCGGTAATCTCAATCCGCAGAGTGTTGTTGCCAAGAAATAGCATGCTGGCTTTAGAGAAACTCTTAAAAACAGGAATGAAGTGATGAGCAAAGCACTGGAAGGTGTAAAAATTCTGGATATGACCCACGTACAGTCAGGCCCTACCTGTACGCAGTTACTCGCGTGGTTCGGCGCAGACGTGATTAAGGTTGAACGGCCGGGAGTTGGTGACGCGACGCGCGGTCAGTTACGCGATATTCCAGATGTCGATAGCCTTTACTTCACCATGCTTAATCACAATAAACGCAGCGTTACATTGAATCCCAAGACTGAAAGCGGGAGCAAGATTTTCACCAAACTCATCAAAGAATGCGATGTGATGGTTGAAAATTTCGCGCCAGGCGCGATCGATAGAATGGGTTTTCCATGGGAGAAAATTCAGGAAATCAATCCGCGGATGATCTACGCATCCGTCAAGGGTTTTGGCCCTGGGCCGTATGAAGATTGCAAGGTGTACGAGAATGTTGCGCAATGCACCGGCGGCGCCGCCTCAACGACGGGCTTTCTGGATGGGCCTCCCATCGTCACCGGCGCCCAAATCGGAGATTCGGGCACGGGGCTGCATTTGGCATTTGGAATTGTGACCGCACTATTTCAACGTGAACAATCCGGCAAAGGGCAACGGGTCGAATGTGCCATGCAGGACGGCGTGTTAAACCTTTCGCGCGTGAAGCTGCGTGATCAGCAGCGGCTGACACGCGGACCGCTCAAGGAATACAGCCAATATGGCCAGGACATTCCCTTTGGTGAGGCTACACCTCGCGCTGGAAACGACTCTGGAGGCGGTCAACCAGGCTGGATTTTGAAATGCAAAGGCTGGGAAACCGATCCTAACGCATATGTATATTTCATTACGCAAGCAGCCGTTTGGGGCAATATTTGTGATCTCATCGGCAAACCGGAGTGGAAAGAAGACCCAGGTTATGCAAAGCCCGATGCACGGCTGGATAAGATCAAACCGATATTCGATGCTATTGAAGAATGGACGATGACACTGGACAAGTTTGAGGTGATGAACAAATGCAATCCTCTCAATATTCCTTGTGGGCCAATTCTCTCAATGAAGGAACTGGCCGAAGAGCCGTCTTTGCGTGAGACAGGGACAGTCGTTGAAGTTGATCATCCCGAACGTGGCAAGTATTTGACAGTTGGCAATCCCGTAAAACTTTCGGATTCTCCTTCCGATGTTAAGCGTTCGCCGCTGCTCGGAGAACACACAGAAGAAATTTTAAAAACTGTCATTGGTTTGGATGACGAAGAGATAGCGGCAGCGCGGGAAGAAGGGGCGATTTAAGGTTTCCAAGCATGCCTTTGTCTGGCAGCGTGCGGCAGGAAAAAATTGCGCGAAATTAAATAGAACTGATGTGAGAAAGAAGACACCGTGAGCGATCATAAAGACATAATTTTCGGCGACGAATGGCGTGCATGGAACGATCCGGAAATTCCGGAATATTTTAATCCCAACAATGTCGTTCTCGACAAACACCTATCAACGGAGAAAGCAGAGGCAACCGCTCTCATCGTCGATGACGAAAGTTATTCGTACCAGGAATTTATTGGCCATGTTTGCCGGGCCGCAAATGGCCTGAAGGCGCTTAATATTGAAACCGGTTCACGCATTCTGCTCTTCGGCACCGATAGCGTTGAGTATATGGCCATGTGGTTTGGCGCGATCCGCGCCGGGATTGTACCGGTCGTTGTCTCGGACGCCTATAAAGCGCCAAATTTGGCTTATTTTCTACAGGATACAGCCGCTAAATCGCTTTTCATTGATGTCGAACAGTCGGAAAAACTCGGCGACATTGCCGATGATATGCCGTGGACGTTGGAGAACGTCATCGTCCGCGGGAGTGATATCGGGGGTGCCCCTGAGGCCGGCGACCGGAACACGCTTACCTACAATGAAATGGTCGAAGGCCACCCCACGACGTTCGCACCTGTGCCTCTTCACTACAACGACGTCACCTATATGTTTTACTCAGGTGGCACCACCGGGCCAGCCAAGGGTATTACCCACCTTGCTCATGATTTCTATTTAGTCCCCGAACGGCACGGCACTTTTATGGAATATGGGCCCGACGATGTCGTTCACGCGACATCCAAGAAGTATTTTACACACGGCATTTGGCCAGCTGTGCTCATACCGTTTTATTTCGGCGCTACGAGTGTAATTTCCCGCCTGCCGCCCACTGCCGAAAATGTCGTCGGTGTGATTGAAAAAACAAAGCCCAACAAGTTGATCACAGTACCCACGATTATCAAGAATCTTCTTCTATTCGCAGAGCAAGAACGGGTGCCGGATTTCTCTTCGCTGGAATTGGTGACCTCAGCTTCCGAAAAAATGCCACCCGAGGTGTTCGAGAAATTCGAAGAGCTGTTTAGCCTCGAGATTCTGGACTCGATTGGATCTTCGGAGATTACCTACGAATGGATTGCTAATCGCCCGAAAGAATATAGACGCGGCAGTCTAGGCAAACCCGTCTTTGGATATGATGTCAAACTCATGGACGATGATGGTAATGAGGTGACGGAAGTAAACACCGACGGTGAAGCCTGGATCGGCAGCAGTACCACATGCTTCTTTTACTGGCGCAAGCTCGAGAAAAGCCGGGATACGTTTGTTGGGGAATGGGCCCGCACCGGTGACACGCTGCAATTCGACGACGATGGTTATTTTTGGTTTTCCGGTCGCAGCGATGATGTCTTTAAGGTCAAGGGGTTGTGGGTATCGCCAATTGAAGTCGAGGCGGCGATCACAGAACACGATGGTGTTTTGGAGGCCGCTGTTGTGTCTTACGAAGACAGCGAAGGCCTCACACAAGCGAAGGCGTTCATTGTGCTGAAACCAGGTGTAGAGGTGGACGATAAGTTGGTCGCTGAGCTTAAAGACGGGGTCCGAAAAATCGGTGGCTATAAAGTGCCGCAGGAAATGGCCTTCGTGGACATGCTGCCGCGAACAACCCTAATGAAAATTGATCGGCGCGCATTGCGGGAGCTCGAAGCGCAGGCCCGTCAGGGTTAGTTACACCTGAGAAAAACGGATAATTCCGTCGTCTCCACGCGATTTTGAAAGCCGTCCGTCTGTGACGAGATAATTGGCGTGAGCCATGGCTTCACCTATGGCAAAGCCAAGCTGATGTTGATCAAGCTCTCGTCTAAATAAATGCGGAATTAATTCGCGCGCGGTCTTTGGTTTTTCACAGGCTTCGACCGCTGCATCCAGTCGTTCAGCGTGATGTTCGCCCAAGGCATCAATGCGAGCATGTAGTCCGTAAAAGGGGCGGTCGTGCGACGGCAATACAAAGACATCTTTAGGAAGATGTCGAAATTTTTCGAGGCTATCGAGATACAATCGCAATGGATCGCCATCGGGTTCGTTGCATTGCAAACTTATATTAGTGGAAATCCGCGGCAATACCTGATCACCTGAAATCAAAACGTTCCGGTCTTCGCACCAGAGCGCTGCGTGCTCGGGCGAATGACCGCCACCGGTAATTACCTGCCAGTTGTGATCACCAATAACAAATTTCTCCGCGTCGACCATACGGCGAAAACCCGTAGGCAATGGCAGGATGATCTTTGAGAAATCGGGGCGTGTTTTCCGATAACCGTCGATACCGGACTGCTCCATGCCGTGCTCTGTATAGAATTTCATGCGTGCATCTATATCCGCTGTAGGACCGCCGAACCGGTTCAGCTGGGCTTGCATCCACTCCGAATATGTCATCCATAGCGGAATGTCCCATTTTTCAATGAGCCAGCCGGCGAGGGAGACGTGATCAGGGTGGAAATGGGTGACGATGACTCGGTTTATTGGTTTGCGGTCGAGTAGATCGGCAAAAACGCTTTCCCATATTTCGCGCGTTTCTTCCGTGTTGTAGCCGGTATCGATAATCGTCCAGCCGTCACCGTCGCTGATCAGCCACAAATTTACATGATTTAGAGCAAAGGGGAGAGGCATCCGAATCCAATGGATGCCCGGAACTACTTCCTTTGTCTCACCATAGTCGAGGCGTTCGAACGGATAGTCCGGTTTTTTCGCCATAGATTAGCGATTCAGTATCTGATGAACCGGTTGCTCGCTAGTCCTGCCGTTCTTCGGTATCGCCATCGGACTCTTCCGACGATTGAGATTCGTCTTGAGGCAGAAGCTGACTGAGAGCGGCAAATGGGTTGCCATCGTCGTCGGCGGCAGGCGCGGCCTCTTCTGGAGCCGCTTCTTCAGCGGGCTCTGGCGCTGGCGAACTTGTTTCGGGAGGCGCTGCAAAAACGTCTTCCGGTTTCAGTTCAGGTTCGGCCGTTGGCGCTTCTGCCGATACCGGAGCCTCGGCAATTGGGGGTTCCGTGGGAGGTGGCGCACTTTCCTCCACCTGGTCTGCAGTGGCAGCCGGAGCATTCTCCTGCTCGACTTTTTTTGCCTCTTTCTCTTTTCGTTTTTCCGCTCTTTCGACAGCGCGATTAGCCTTCTCGATTGCTGCCGTTAGATCGTCACGCGCGACCAGACCCAGGGCTACCGGGTCACGAGGCTTGATGTTGTTAATATTCCAATGTGTTCGGTCACGAACACCGTTGATCGTTGGCTTGGTGGTACCCACGAGTTTGGAAATCTGTCCATCTGACAATTGCGGGAAATTCCGCACCAACCAAGCGATGGCGTCGGGACGATCCTGACGACGCGCAACGGGGGTATAACGCGGCCCCTTGGTTCGAGCTGTCGGACGCGGCACATTTACCTCCGCCATTTCGAGCCGCGCGTCAGGATCTGCGCCGCAGCGGTCAATCTCTTCCTGCGTTAGCTGGCCATTCGTAATCGGATCGTAACCGACCATGCCTATTGCTGCTTCGCCATCTGCGATGCTTTGCACTTCCAGTGGATGTAATCCGCAAAAATCCGATATCTGATCGAATGTCAGCGCTGTATTCTCAATTAGCCAAACAGCCGTTGCTTTTGGCATAAGGACCTGACTCATGGTCTCTCCTTTGTTTTCGGACACACGCAACACCCCGCCGCCGAACCGACAGCTGCAAGCCACCACGCGGATTGCTTACTTTGGGGCGAAATAGCGTGGCGATCATTAGACCGGCACACACCGTTAAACGGTCAGGACAATTTTACCGATATGAGCGCTGCTGTCCATCAAAGCATGGGCTTTGGAGGCTTCCTCGAGTGGAAATTGCTCATGTATCAGCGGTTTGACCTTGCCCGCCTCAATTAGGGGCCATGCTTTCTCACGAAGTTGCTCGGTAATCAATGCTTTTTCTTCAACCGACCGTGGTCGCAACGTCGAACCTGTGAATGTAATTTGCTTCATCATGATCACATGGACCGGGATTTCCGCCTTGGTCCCATGCTGGACCGCAATTTGGATCAGACGGCCGCCCTTGGCCAGGACACGCAGATTGCGGGCGACATAATCGCCACCCACCATATCAAGGACGACGTCGACGCCCATTTCGCCGGTTGCAGCCTGAACACCTTCCACGAAATCAGTTTCGCGATAATTAAATGCGGCAATGGCGCCAAGTTTTTCGCACGCCTCACATTTTTCTGCTGATCCGGCCGTCACCAGGGCTTTCGCGCCTATTGCTGTTGCGAGCTGGATCGCGGTTGTTCCGATCCCACTTGAACCACCGTGAATTAGGATTGTTTCGCCCTTTTTGAGGCCACCTCGCGTAAAGACATTGTCCCAGACAGTAAAAAAGGTCTCCGGCAGTGCCGCAGCCTCTGTCATATCCATACCGCGTGGGATGTGGAGACATTGAAGTGCAGGCGCTATGCAATACTCAGCATATCCGCCACCCGCAACCAGGGCACACAATTCATCGCCAACTTTCCAACCTGTTACATCTTCGCCGATGGCTGCAATAGTCCCAGCTATTTCCAGACCAGGTGTTTCAGGCGCGCCTTTTGGAGGAGGATAATTACCGAGACGTTGCATGACATCCGGTCTGTTTACGCCTGCGGCAGTAACTTTAACGAGTATCTCTCCAGTGCCGGGAGACGGAACAGGTAGTTGCGTTGGTTTTAGGACCTCTGGTCCACCCGGTTGCGTTATTTCGATAGCTGTCATTTTTTCGGGCAGATCATGCATCATGGATTTCATCCGGTTGTAGGAATGTTAAAAACGGTTGCAGGTCTAATCTCCCCGATTCAAACTGGCAAGAGGAGGGTGCGTTATTATGGATGATGAAGATGATATCGTCCGGCCTAATGACTGGACGCAACGCGACATAGAGAAACTTTCGATCGAGCAACTCGAAGAATACATAGCTGAGCTAAAAACAGAAATCGCTCGTGTGGAAGCAGATATTGCCGCCAAAAAATCGCATGTCAGTGCCGCGGAGGCGCTATTTAAAAAATAATGGCAGTTATGCAGTCCAAATAAATATTTGTGGGTATTTTAAAAGTATTTATCTAGTTAACCATTCTTTAACCTAAGGCTTATAAAGTTCACAGTGATGAATAGGTTCTCCTATGCATCACGTCATTGGATCCTCATCCCATCCTTTTGACGCCTCCCTGTTGAAACTAGAACCGGCTTTGTGGCGGTTCTTTTTTGTCTACGTAATTAAGAAATGTTTCTTTCGATGCTCAATCGAGTTCTAAACAAGTAATATTTGTTAACCTTTCATTAACTATAACAACCTATGTTTGTATTTGACGGTTGGTCTCCCTTCCGTCACGTCAATGGATCCTCATCCCATCCTTTTGACGCCTCCCTGTTGAACTAGAGCCGCCCTCGTGGCGGCTCTTTTTTCTTTTCAGGTGCATTTCTTTTGATTTCGCATTAAGCAACGAGCTGAATAACACTTTGAACGCTTCGATGTCAGATACAGCGCCATTAAATCCCTTCGTCGAAAAAACGTATCAGGATACATACGAATTGCTGGTATCCATCCGCGATTATATTTCGGGCCCCATGGAACAAGAGGCGGAGAAGCTGGAAGCGCCGGATCAACTCAGGTTAACTCGAGAGCTGTCCAGTATGACTCGCGATTTAACGGATGCAATGGCGTGGCTAATGATGCAGAAGGCGATTGAAGCAGGCGAGCTCAGCCAGGAAGATGCTGACGCCGAACCCGCCGGAAACCTCGTCAAAAATGCCGGCGAAACAGACGAATTAGAAGATGCAGAGGGATTAGCGCGGCTGCCGATTACCGCCCGTAGTTTGATCGACCGATCACGCAGGATTTGCGCCATGGTTCGACAATTGTCGACAGACCAGGATTAAATTTTGATTGGGCTCGCAGGAGCTTATTATTTCAGGCCGAAGCTTTCGAACTTCTTGTTGAATTTTGCTACCTGGCCGTCCTGCGTGTTGATCCGTTGCGCACCACCTGTCCATGCAGGATGGCTGTTGGGATCGATATCCAGCTTTAAGGTATCGCCAGGGCTGCCCCAGGTCGAACGCGTTTTATAGCTGGTACCGTCGGTCATGACGACGGTAATTTCGTGATAATCGGGATGGATATCAGCTTTCATCTCTTCCTCCGCAACGGGGGCGCGTTATATATCAGAAACCGGCCCTAGGGCAAGCCCCGAGATAGCTGGGTATGCTGAAACCCTTGCGCGTTGACGAAGCGCCGCCGGAATGCTTGTTAGATGGAAATCGATGTCGGATAGGGGGAATTGGCGAAACAATGGCACGACGGCCAAGAAATTCTGAGAATTTATCAGAAGGTGGCGAGCGACCGCTTGCGGCAATCAGTGCCTTGCGCGGTATTGTCCCCTATCTGAAACCCTATAAACCCGCCATCGCAGGTGCCCTGGTTGCCTTAACCGTTGCCGCAGCAGCTGTTCTTGTGATGGGCGTCGGACTGCGCGCGCTGGTAGATCAGGGTTTTAGCGGCAGTAATGAAGAACTTCTCGATAATGCCTTAGTTGGGTTGTTGATTATTATAGTAATCCTGACTGCAGCGACATACGCCCGATTTTTTCTTGTGTCATGGATTGGCGAAAGAGTTGTTGCCGATATTCGCCGCGATGTCTTTGATCATGTCCTGGGCCTCGATTCAAAGTTTTTTGAAGAAACACGCGTTGGCGAGGTCCTATCCCGGCTCACCACGGATACAACCTTGTTACAATCCGTCGTAGGCTCGCAGGTCTCTGTCGCTTTACGTAATTTCCTGTTGTTTCTGGGTGGATCGGCGATGCTTGTCGTCACTAGTCCACGGCTGACGGGATTTGTTTTTCTGGTGGTGCCGCTGGTCGTAGCGCCAATAATTATTTTTGGCCGTCGTGTCCGCCGATATTCTCGTGCAAGCCAGGACAGGGTCGCTGACGTAGGAGCATTTATAGAAGAAACGCTCAATGCGGTGCGAATTGTGCAGGCATTTGGTCACGAAAGAGTTGATCAGGCCGCATTCGCGGACCGAGTGTCAGAGACTTTGAACACCGCAATGGGGAGAATTCGAGCGAGAGCCTTTTTGACGGCGACCGTGATGTTGCTCGTATTTGGTTCGATTGGTGTCATCTTATGGCTGGGTGGTCAGGATGTAATTTCGGGACGGATTTCTGCCGGCGAACTTTCGGCGTTTGTATTCTACGCCATCGTTGTTGCCGGGTCAGTCGGAGCGATTAGCGAGGTCATTGGTGACTTGCAACGAGCTGCCGGTGCGAGCGAAAGGTTGATTGAACTATTAGGTACAATACCAACGCTTCGATCTCCGGATACCCCCCAACCGTTGTTGGAAATGGCAACCGGTGAGGTGAATTTCGACAATGTGACCTTTCACTATCCTTCGCGGCCGGAAACGCCGTCGTTGGCTGACTTTACGCTCAACGTTAATCCAGGAGAGACAGTGGCGCTTGTCGGCCCGTCCGGCGCTGGGAAATCAACGGTATTTCAGCTTCTGATGAGGTTCTACGATCCGACGGACGGCATCGTAAAATTGGAGGGGCTTGACCTGCGTGACATTGATTTGCATGCGCTACGAGGCCGCATGGCCATCGTCCCGCAAGATGCCGTGATTTTTGCCGCAAACGCATGGGACAATATCGGATATGGGCGACCGGATGCTGCGCAGGACGAAATTCGCGCGGCTGCTGACGCTGCAATGGCGACCGAGTTTCTGGATTCTCTACCTGATGGTTTTGACTCATTTCTCGGAGAAAAAGGCGTACGGTTGTCAGGCGGTCAACGGCAGCGTATTGCAATCGCCCGCGCTATTCTCCGGAACGCGCCATTGCTTCTCCTTGATGAAGCTACCAGTGCGCTGGACGCGGAAAGCGAAAGTTTTGTGCAACAGGCTCTCGTTCAGGCGATGTCTGATCGAACGACGATTGTTATTGCCCATCGTCTCGCGACCGTCCTCAAAGCGGATCGCATTGTTGTTATGGATAAAGGCCGAATAGTTGCAACCGGTACGCATGAAGAATTGATCGGTGAAGGTGGTCTATACGCACGTCTGGCTGCACTACAGTTCGATCGCGAAGATCTCACACGAGACACAAATGACTCATAATAGAGTTTATTGTTTTTCCCGACCCGGTATTGCGGTGATCGCCGTAACCCAACTCTGAGCGGATCTGAACCAACCCTGATATTTTGGTGTTAGTTGACTGCACTGGTTTGTTGTTGGGGTTCTGATACGAAATTCTTTCGTGCCTTCGCCGACGGAAGTAGCATAAATATGTGTGCCGCAGTCGGAGCAAAATACCTGCGCACGTTGGTTCCCGCTTTCTGCAGTTTTTATGTAGGTCTTAGGGGACCCTGACAATAAAGAAAAACTTTCTTCCTTTGCGACAACACCAATTCGAAATGCGCCACCAGAGAAATTTTGACAGTCCGTACAATGGCAAATACCCGCCGTATCGGGATCTACCGTGGCTTCGTAAGTGATCGCGCCGCAGTGGCAGCTACCGTCGATTTTCATTTTCCAACCCTTTTTCGATACTTAAACGCAAATCATCGTCTGACACTCTGCCGTGTTTTCGACTTGAAAGAGAGCCGCCGCGTGATAGTCTTTTGGCGGTTTTTGAAGAAGGAATAATGGGGAGACCATTTGATGAATTCTATTAAGAAGATACTTTCGGCTGCCGGGATCGCGGCAGCCAGTGTCGGTGTCAGTGTAACGGCTGCTCAGGCCGATGCGGTCGCCGATTTTTATAAGGGTAAAACTCTCAAAGTCATCGTCGCTTCCAGCGCCGGTGGCGGGTATGACGCCTATAGTCGTGTTCTCGCGGAACATATTGTCCGCTTTTTACCCGGAGCTCCTAGTGCCGTGGTTCAGAATATGCCAGGTGCCGGCGGTTTGCGCGCTGCGAACTTCCTCTACGTTCGTGCACCGAAGGATGGAACCTATTTTGGTCACGTACAGCGGACCGCTCCGTTCCATGCTATTATGGGTCGCCCTGGCGCTGCTTTCGATCCCAACAAGTTCAACTGGATTGGCAGCCTTAACAACGAAGTAACGATTTGTGTCGTTCGAAAGGGCGCGAAAGCAAAAACCTTTGAAGATTTACGTAAACATCAGACCATCATGGGTGGATCCGGTATTGCTTCTGATAGTGAAACTGTACCGACCTTCCTGAACAATATGCTCGGATTCAAGTTCAAAGTTGTATCTGGCTATCCTGGGTCGACAGAGACCGCCCTCGCCGTGGAACGGAAAGAGCTCGACGGTATGTGCGGTTCCTATTCCTCGTTGACATCAGCGCAGAAGCGTTGGTTTAAGCCAGGAAAGGAATTCGTGAACATCCTCGTGCAGGCTTCCACACGTAAGCATGCAAAAATTCCCCACGTGCCGCTTGCCAAGGATTTGGCTCGGAACGACAAGGATAAGGCTGTCATGGAACTCAACGACGCGCGCCTTGAAATGGGTCGTCCGTTCGTTGCGCCGCCAGGCGTACCGCAGGATCGGGTGAAAGCATTGCGTGTTGCTTTCAATAAAATGGTCAAGGATCAGAAATTTGTTAATTCGATTCTGAAATTGGGCCGCGAACTGAATCCTGTTACCGGTCAGGACGTTCAGGGTTTGATTGCCCGTGTTACCAAGGCGGATGCAACGGTTATCAAAAATCTGAAAGAAGCGCTTATTTACAAGGGTAAGAAGGGCAAAGTCGTCTTCAAGATGGTCAGCCATACCGGTAAGGTTACCCAGACCAAGCGCGGTAACCGTCGTGTTTGGATTTCTTACAAAGGCAAGGAAGTAAAAGCCAAGGTTTCGGGGTCACGTACGAAAGTGACCGTGGATGGTAAGAAGGTGAAGCGGAAAGCCATTAAAGTAGGCATGACCTGCACCTTTATTTATCCCTCGCCTGGTTCAGAAGCCAAGAAAATTGATTGCAAAAGCTGAAACTTGAGCAACAACAATAAGAAAGGCCCCGCTTCGGCGGGGTCTTTTTTTTTAGCGACCTGTAAGCTTGAATTCTATCCGGCGATTTCTGCTAAGGGCTGCTGCATTGGACCGCTTATCAAGTGGCCGGAATTGGCCAAAACCTGTCGCCGCTAAACGATGAGGTGGTATCCCCTGCGCGATTAATTTTTTTACAACCGCGATAGCGCGTGCCGACGAAAGTTCCCAGTTTGATGGAAAACGCGCTGTTTTGATTGGCCTGTTATCGGTGTGTCCATCAACACGTAATATCCAATCGACGTCCTTTGGAATACGGGAGGCAATATCCTTCAGTGTCCCGGCTAGCTGACTTATTTGTCGTTCGCCTGGGCCAAATAGATTGGCCGAACTCGATGGGAATAAAACTTCAGACTGAAATACGAAACGATCACCCTCAATCCGTACGCCCTTCGTGTTGCCCAGGGCATCGCGTAACTTTCCGAAAAACTCAGACCGGAACCGTGCCAGCTCCTGAACTTTGCTTGCCAATGCTTCATTGAGTCTTTTACCCAGATTGACGATCTGGACATTTTGGGACCGCGCCTTGGCTTCCGAGGCTTCCAATGCACTCGATATTCTTGCGATTTGTTGCCGCAACGCTGCAATTTGCTGATTAAGAAGCGCGACGCGCGCCCGAGCCTTTTCCGATAATGATTTTTCATCTTCAAGGGACTTGGCCGATTTCACTGCTGCCGTCTGCATCTCGCGCAATCTCAAATCCTTTTTCTCAATTTCTTTTTGAGCGAGAGCCGTCCTTTCCTGCGCGGTAGCGAGCCGCGCTTCGAGTTCCTTGCTGCGATCACGGGCAACAGTTAATTCGTTTCTATTTTTCTGGAGCGACGCGGCTAAAGAACCGACTTTTTCTTCGAGGGTCGCGCGTACTTTCTTGAGGGCCTCGATATCTATTTTGAGACTTTGCAGTGTCGCTAGCTGAACTCTGATTTTCTCGCGGTCGACTTCCAGCTCCTGGGATTTTGTTGCGAGCGCATCCGTGAGCCGATCTCTCTCGCCGGTCATTGCAGCAAGTCTTTGAACGAGATCATCACGAGTGGCAAGTGAGCTTTGCAGTTGGGTGGATAGGGACGCAATTTCCTGTCGCAAACCTTCGTTTGATTTTTTCTCGAGTGCCAGGACCTCGCCGAGTTCCGCAATCTGACGATTGAGCCTGTCTAGCGCATCATTTCGGCCTGTGAGAATTTCCGAAAGGAAAAACTGCGCGATCGTGAAGACCATGAGCAGAAAAATGACAATGATAAGGAGTGTTGAAATTGCATCGACGAACCCGGGCCAGATATTGGAGGTGCTTCCGCGCCTATAGGATCGCGTTGCCATTTTCTAGCGAGAACGCTTCGTCATTGGTTTGCCCGCTCAGCAATAGCAGCCATCGTACGTGACAGAACTCTTATTTCACTTCTCAGTTCTGATACAAGCTCGTTGCGCCCGGTGCCCATTTCCTCGATTAGCCGCGCCAACTGGGTATCAATACTTCGAATTGATTTATCCATTGCCTCGTCTGCTCCACCCGCAATGGATTCCTCAGCCAGTTTGGCCAGCAACGGTTTAATTTCGAGCTGCGTTTCGGCCAACTTCATCATGAGTGACTGTTCTGTACGCATTTGATCTGTAAGCGTATCGAGTTTCTCTGTGAGAGAAACGATGCCGTTGTTTGCAGAAATCCGGCTTTCCTCCCCGCGTTCCAATGTGCGTTGCAGACTTTCCAGACTATCCGCCGTCTGTTCCAGAAGCGCCTGAACATATGCCGGTACGCTCTGATCGCCTTCTCCAATTGCCAGGCTCCCGGACGAAAGCCGGGTTTGGCCTGCAAGCCACTCTTCCAAATCATTATAAAAACGATTCTGCGCCTGCCCTGCTTGAAGCTCCAAAAATCCCAAAATTAGGGATCCAGCCAAGCCCAACAGTGATGAGCTAAATGCCGTTCCCATACCTGCCAACGGTGCCTTTAAGCCGGCTTTTAGTTTCGTAAAGACCTTGGCGAGGTCACCGCCACCCACCGACAGGCTGCCAATTACATCACCGACAGCGCCAATCGTCTGCAGCAGCCCCCAAAAAGTTCCGAGGAGACCAAGGAAAATCAGCAGACCGATCATATAACGCGATAAATCGCGTGACTCTTCCAGACGAGAAGAAATGCCATCCAACAGAGACCGCAACGACAGGGCGGAAAGACTAAACTGCCCGCCTCGTTCTCCCAGCATTGCGGCCATCGGGGCTAAAAGCCGTGGCGGCGTTTGATCGGAAAGGCCTTGCTGATCGTTTCGAAAACTTTCAAGCCATGAAACCTCCCTCATCAACAGGCCCACTTGGCGGAAAATGTAGATGATGCCAAGGAGGAGCACGCCAAGTATGAGACCATTGAGTGCCGGGTTTGCCATGAAGGCGTCAACCAGCGGTGCATAAAGGGCTGCTACCGCCAGCGCGACAGCGACCACGAACAGCATCATTCTAATTAAATAACGCCGGGGACCGTTCATCCAAGGTTTCCTGCTGCTGTTGGCAATTCCGACGTTATAGGGTCAGACTCTCGATTGTAGCTGATCAACGTGTTGTGACGATGATATCGATGCGGTCGGTTGGACCATTGCCAGATTTGTTTCCGAGAGCGCGAACATCGATACGCGTGCTTCGAATCCCCGCGTCTATCAGGTAAGAGCGAGCCGCAAGGGCGCGTGACAGCGAAAGACGCCGGGCCTGACTGGCGGAGCCGTCTTTCGAACCGGCATAGGCCAGAAGCTGGATGCGAAGGGTGCCGTTCTTCTTCAGGGAATCCGAAACGCCTTTGAGACGTGCGGATGCATCGCTGTTTAACTTCGCGGAGCCGGCACTAAATCCAATTCTGGTCGTGGACCCAGCTCTCAATACCTGGTCTGGCGGAGGCAGAGCCGCGACACGTGTTTTAGGTTGAGATTTCGGTTTGGCAATTTTAGGCGCTGCCGGAACAGAATTCTGCGGCACAATTTTTAAAGGTGCTGGTGGCGATAATGCAACGGTACTAACCTGCTGTTTAGGAGGCGGTTTAACCTTTGGTGCGGCAGGTACGGCAGGCGCGACCGGTACCGGGCGCGCGGGTGCAGCAAACTTAGGCGGCGGCGGTGCAGTTACGGCCTTTGGTGGCGCTAACACCTTCGGTGGCGTTAGAGGACGGATTTTCCGACCTACCGATGCCGGACTACGACGCGCTGTACGCAATGGTCTCTTGATCGCTTTACGGGTTTTTCTGGTTCTCTTGGTAACCCGCCGTTTAGCGGCCTTGGGTGGCCGCAATACAATTCCACCGGTTTTTGACGATGACTTGCCGGAGGAAATTATCGGAAATCTCGGGGCAGGTGCGGAATATGTGTTTGCCGGTACAGCAGACGCTCCCGGGACACCGAGAAGTACCTGCGGAATGTTCGGTGCCCGCCCCAAAGAATCGATGATGCTGTAATCAACCACGACGCTCGATTGGCCGCTGCCGCCTAAAATTTGCTGAGCATGTATGGTGGTAATCGGGACAACGACCGATAGTGTAACAACGAGTGGTAATTTGGTCAGGTAAAACGCTTTCATGGCACTCCACGTTCAACGGTAAACTGACAGGCAGGTTCCGTTATTCTTTCCACATTAATCAAACTAACCAATATGGTTAAATCCATTTCCCAATCTAGCGCAGCGGGGTTCCGGCTACAACAACTTAGCCCGACTCACCTCCAGCAGGGATTGTAGGATATTAATTCCGCATCGCGTCCCGCAGCATGTTGCCAACGGGATCAAACAACGCATTATTCGCAGCCAGAATTGTGCCGCCATTAAGGGGGTCGTTCCGACCATCGAGTTCACTCACCAGACCGCCCGCCTCGCGGACCAAAATAATTCCAGCGGCAACATCCCATGGAGAAAGACCGATTTCCCAAAATGCATCATATCTGCCTGCAGCGACGTAAGCGAGATCAAGGGATGCGGCGCCAAATCGACGTAACCCTGCTGTTTTCTCCATTACCGGTACAAGTGCGGCCAGCATTTCTTCTTTGCCCGGGCGACCACCAAAGGGGATTCCAGTTGCCAGTACGGCGACATCGAGGTTGCTTCTGGCGGAAACGCGAAGCCGCGTATTATTCAAGAAACACCCACCACCACGAACGGCCCAAAAGGTTTCATCCCGGAGAGGGTCGTAAATCATACCTGCTTCGAGTTCACCGTTTTGTTCATGCGCAATGGAAATAGCGAAATGGGGAATGCCGTGCAGAAAATTCGTCGTGCCATCAAGAGGGTCTACAATCCACCGGTCAATCGCTTCTTCAGAGCCAACCGCCCCTTGTTCTTCAAGCAGCAACGAGAATTCAGGCCGCGCCTTTGAAAGTTCAAACTGTAGTATCTGTTCCGCGCGTCTGTCCGCTTCGGAGACAAAATCCGCCGGGCCTTTCTTTGAGACCTGAAGATGTTCGACTTCGCCAAAATCATGAACGAGACTACGGGCAGCCTTGCGAGCAGCAGCGTCCATAACATTGATAATTGGTGGCCACATTTGTAAGAGCCTTTTGAGACGCTATGAGTGGATGATTGCCCGGAATTCAGTCTTTTGCCCGTTCAACATATGTCGCATCGGCCGTATTGATTACGACCCGCGTACCCGCGCCAATATGAGGCGGCACCATAGTTTTAACGCCGTTTTCGAGGACAGCAGGCTTGTAGGACGACGAAGCGGTTTGTCCCTTAACGACAGCATCCGCTTCCGTAATCTCCAGCGTCACCTGCTGTGGCAACCGGACGCCAACCGGCATATCGTCGACCGTATCTACAGTCACTTCCATCCCTTCGGTGAGGAAAACGCCTGCATCACCTGCCATTTCAATTGAAACCGCAAATTGATCATAGGTTTCTGAATCCATTAGATTGACTTGATCGCCTTCCGCAAAAAGCATCGTGCAGGTCTTCTCAGAGGTCATTAATTTTTCGACGGTTTCCTGGGTCCTGAACCGCTCGTTGGTTTTTACACCGGTAATGGCATCCCGCATGTCAACGGCGATAAAGGCGTTCCCTTTGCCGGGGAGGATGAGCTCGTACTTGACCACAACATATTTTTTGCCTTCATGCTCGATGGCGTGTCCGGGTCTGAGTGTGTTGGCCAGCACCTTCATTTTATTCCGATCCTTGTCTCACACGGGTTATTGGGGCGGCGGAAACTAGCAGGTTGACCGCCGCGTTTCAACGCACTCTATTGACGCAGTTAGTCCAAGTATTGGTGGGTGTTCCCTTTCCAGTCAACGACTGTCCAACTGCCGTCATTCTCCAATTTCAGATAATCCTCTGCAGCTGGGATTTTGCCGTGTCCGCCGGGAATATCAAGCATATAGGTTGGTTGGCATAGGCCGGATAACTGCCCCCGTAATTGCGAAATCAGCTTCCGCCCAACAGCGAGGGCAGTCCGAAAATGGCTGGTGCCCTGGGCTTTATCGCCATGATGCAAATAGTACGGTTTCACGCGGCATTGAACGAGAGTTTTCATAAGCGTTGCGAGCGTGTCGGAGTTGTCGTTGACATCTTTCAGCAGGACGGATTGGCTTAGTACTGGAAATCCGTTGTCAACAAATTGCGCGATGGCATCTCTGGCCTCCGGGACAAGTTCGTCAGCATGGTTGCAATGCAAGACAATAAAAACCGGTGTTTTTCGTTTTAGAGCGTCCGTAAGGGTCCTGGTAACGCGGTGAGGATCAACAACGGGCACCCGTGTATGCACCCTTATGACGGCGACATGGTCAATCGCATCCAAGGCATCAATAATTTCTCCAAGTCTTCTTTGGGACAAAATCAGCGGATCTCCGCCCGATAGAATAACTTCCCAGATCTCCGGATGGTTGCGGATGTAATCTATGGCGCTTTCCAGGTCATCGTTGTTGAGCAACCCGTCGCCAACAAATTCGCGTCGAAAGCAAAATCGGCAATAAACGGGGCAGCTGAGCACGGGGGTCAACAGGACCCGGTCGGGATATCGATGAACAATTCCGGCGACCGGGCTGTGAGTGACATCGCCTATCGGATCGGCGATCTCATCATCTTCAACAAATGTTTCGTTTGGCGAAGGAACGAACTGCTTGGCGAGTGGGCTGGTTAGGTTTTGCGAATCTATTTGCGCTGCGATATGAGACGTTAGGCGGACTGGCAGTGTTTTGCAGGCTTCGGTCACCGCTTCAAAATGGTCTGGCGGTATGAGACCCCTTTCAACGAGAGTCTCTGGTGAAGACACGTGCTTGGATTGCACACTATGGACAAGGTTTCTGACCGCCTTCATGGTGAGGTCTCCGTAAATTTGCCTCCGGGATTGCGGCCCGGTGGCCTGTGATTTGGACGCATGCCATGAATGACACTCCGCTAAGCGGTAAGCAATCCCCTAAACTTTCAGTAACCGATCAATGGTGGCGGCAGGAAAACTTGGAGAAGCGCTTACCGGCCCTGGCAATACGAAATGATGTTAGTGTTGCTCTGCGCGATTTCTTCAGTAAGCGCGACTTTATTGAAGTGGAGACCGCTGCACTTCAGGTTTCACCGGGTATGGAGCCACATCTCTCAGCCTTTCCAACGGAATTATTTGAACCCTTTGAGGAAAAGCAGCAGCGCACGCTTTATCTCCATACCTCACCCGAGTTCGCCATGAAGAAGTTGCTGTGCGGCGGCATGGAAAGAATATTCCAACTGGCACGTGTATGGCGCAACGGCGAACGATCCAGGACGCATCATCCCGAATTCACTATGCTCGAATGGTATCGGTCAGAGGCAAGTTGGCGGGCGACTGCTGATGACTGCGAAGAACTCGTCAAACACGTCGTCGGTATGGCACAAAATAGTTTGGGCAAGTCGAAATTCGAATGGCGGGGCCGAAAGTGTGATCCAATGGCCAAGTGGCAGTATCTTAGCGTCGCAGAGGCGTTTGAGCGCTATTGCGATATTGATATTCTGGCAACGGCATCAAACCCCCTTCAACCTGACGACGTCTTGCTAGAAAAAGAAGCTTCGCGCGCGGGCATTCGCGTTAGCCATGATGATCGATGGGACGAACTATTTTTCCGGATCTTTCTGGAAAAAATCGAACCAAATCTCGGTATCGGCGCACCAACGGTCTTGTTCGACTGGCCGCTTTCGTTGGCAGCTTTGGCGAGACAAAACCCTGATGATCACCGTGTCGCTGAACGGTTCGAAGTATTTGTCTGTGGCGTTGAGTTGGCTAACGGGTTTGGCGAGTTAACGGATGCCGTCGAGCAGCGGCGGCGGTTCGAGGTGGATATCGCGCGTAAAAAAGAAATTTCCGGTACGAGCTATCCAATTGATGAAGATTTTCTCGTCGCCCTCGCAAGCGGTATGCCCGACGCCGCTGGTATCGCGCTTGGTTTTGACAGGCTTGCCATGTTCTGCGCCGGGTCGGAAAAAATTGAAGACGTTCTTTGGGCTCCTGTGGTGACGGCCTGTTAACTATTTTGGCGGCAGAATCCAGTCTCAACTGGGACTGGAAGCAATGTTGCCTTTTGACCGAAAAAAATTTTTAAAACCTCGATCCATCAGCGAACTTGCATACGCAACACTCGCTGCAGGTCTGTGTTTTGCTGCCGCTTTTCCAGCATTCGCCCAGGTGCCTGATGTTGAAAAACACTTCACAGGTCAAACGATACAGTTTGTCGTTGGCGCCGCACCCGATAGCTCATATATGCGTTATGCACGGTTTATCGGCCGTCATATGGTCAAATACATACCGGGTAATCCGTCAATGTCCTTCAAGAGCATGCCTGGAGCGAGCAGCCGTAAAGCCGCTACCTGGATGTATAACAATGCCAAAAAGGATGGACTTACAATCGCCGCCATTCGCCCAGGCGTGATCATGGAGCCGCTGGTGGGAAATGCCGAGGAGTTAAACTACGATCCAAGGAAATTTAAATATCTCGGCAGCGCAGCAAGTTCTGTTTTTGTCTGCATTGCGCGCAAGGATGCTCCAGCAACATCATTTTCCCAGACTTTGAAACGCCGCATGGTTATGGGGGCCAGCCGATTGGGCGGGGCTTCTCGCGATACAACGATGGCGTTGATGAAATTGACCGGTGCGAAATTCCAACTGGTCCAGAACTACACAAGTGTTAGCCAGGCTGCTCAGGGTTTGGAGCACAGCGAAGTTCATGGAATTTGCGGACTGGCCTGGTCGACTTTTAAAACCGAGCGAGCGCACCTGTTAAAGCAGAAAAAGATCAACATTCTGGTTCAGTTTGCGCCTGTCGGTGATCCTGCTCTTAATAAGCTCGGAGTGCCCATGGTTTGGGACTTCGTTCGCACTCCCGACGAGAAAGCCGCAATGGAGCTGTTGGTTGCGTCGCAGGAATTCGGGCGTCCTTATATCGCTCCGCCGCGTGTCCCGCGCAAACAGGTTATTGCGCTTCGCATTGCATTCGAACGCACAATGAAGGATATCGATTTTCGCGCCGATGTTCGCAAAGCAAGTTTGCCGGTCTCGCCGACTTTAGGTGACGATGTCCAGCGGCTCGTGCAGAAGCTCTATAAAGCGCCACCTCATATCGTCGCAAAAGCGAAAGCGGCCTATAAGGGGTGAATTGCTGAGATTGGAGTTTCTATAACTCCGCCGTGGCGTAGCGTGATGGCCGGCCGAACAAACGTCTTATATCATCTTGCATCGCCATCAGGGCAGGTACCACAAACAACACAAGAGCTGCTGCGAAGGCCAGGCCAAACACGATGGTTACAGCCATCGGGATCAAAAATTGCGCCTGTAGGCTGGTTTCGAACAATAACGGCGTCAATCCACCGATAGTCGTTGCCGATGTTAAAATGATAGCGCGCAATCTGTCGCGGGCGCCGCCAATGATTGCGTCGAAAAGCGGCTCGGTTTTGGCCCGCAATTCAATGGTCGTCACCAGAATTATCGCATTATTGACAACGATCCCCGAGAGACCGATCAACGCTACGAGGCTGAGGATGGTCAGATTATAGCCCAGCAGCCAATGGCCAACGGCGGCCCCGACAAATCCCATCGGAATAATGGCCATTACCACGATTGGGCGGGTGTAGCTGGCAAAGACCCAAGCCAGAACAATGTAGATGCCGGCCAGTCCGATCATCACACCAATTCGCATATCGCCAAACGTTTCCGCTCGCTCTTCAGACTTTCCTTTAAAAAACGCTGTGACTCCGTGTTTTTGGGCTATTTGCGATAAACCGTCGCGCTTGAGAGCGGCCTCCGCTTTAGCAGTGGTGAGGACAGCGGTATTGAGTTTGGCCGTTATAGCAACCTGGCGGTTGCCGTCTTCCCGGCTTATTCGAGCGAAGCTTTGGTTGGGTCTGCGCGAAATAACCTCAGAAAGTGAAACCTCTGCTCCTATCGGGCTGCGAAGGTAAAGGCGGTCAAGAATATCGGTATCGAGTTCTTCGTCTGGTAATTTGACGCGAACGGTTACTTCTTCGTCACCTCTTGGGAATCTCTTGGCAATTGCGCCTTCAATTGAATTCCGTACCTGCCGTCCGACGCTTGAGGTGTCAAATCCAAGTGCCCGTCCGTGTTGAGACACTTCTAGAATAGTCTCAAGCGTTCCATAGGGTAGATCATCTTCAATAGCGCTCGTGCCGGGATACCGTTTAAGCAACAGTTGAACTTCGTTCGCGGCCTTTTTGAGCGCTGAGATATCTGTCCCAACAAGCCTGATATCTATATCGCGGCCTGGAGGACCTCCAACTGCTTCGCGAATTGTAAAATTATCCGTTCCGGCAATAGGACTGATTTCGGCCCGCCAGGCATCGATTAAGGTTTGGGTACGGACCTCTCGTTTGTCTGACGTCCTGAGTTCGACAGTCATGCCACCTGTGTTATCTGTTGCGGCACCGCCAGATGCTGCCGGACCGAGGCCTACCGCTTTTCCAATCTTCGCAACGGATATTCGGACAAGATCGTTCGTTTCGCCTTCCAATTTACTGGCAACAGCGTTGAGGGCGCGGTTCATCTCGCCCAGCATTTCCTCGGTTTTCGCCCGCGGTGTTCCAGGCACCATTTCTACATTGGCAAAAATGATGTCTGACTCAGGGGATGGGAAGAAGTTGAACCCAACCCGTCCACCGGCAACAAGACCAACAGCCAGCAAGAATAGTGCGATCGCGGTCGCCAGCGTTGCGTATCGCCAATGAACGACCATTTCCACCAACCGATGGAAGAAACCATCGCGAAACGATGCAAACCCGGAGTCGAAAGCTTTGCGATAGCGTGCCGCAAGGCTATTGGACTCAGTCTGGGATTTGCCAAAAGCACCCCGTAAATGTCCGGGCAAAACAAAGAAACACTCGATAAGGCTGGCGATCAAAACGGCCACGACGACAAACGGGATCGCAGCGATAATCTGGCCAATGATGTTGGATATCACCAATAAAGGCAGGAATGCGCTAATGGTTGTCAGGGCCGCCGACATAACCGGAACGGCCATACGCTGCGCGCCACTAACCGATGCCGCTAGCGGCGATAGCCCCAGCTGGTGTCGGGAATCGGCATGTTCTCCCACAACAATTGCATCATCGACGATGATGCCGATCGTCATGATCAGGCCAAACAGGCTCACCATATTGATGGTCTGTCCGGTCGCCAGCATGACGCCGAAGGTCGCCATTAGAGATGCGGGGATGCCGACCATTACCCAAAAAGCGACACGTGCCTTGAGAAACACCATGAGCACCAGAATGACGATAACCAATCCACTCGCGCCGTTTCGGATGAGCAGATCGATACGGTCCTGGAGCAGGTCCGTGGCGATTTCATATTTTTCTATTTTCAAATTTGAGGGAAGCGTCGCTTCAACTTGATCAAAATAGGCTCGTGCAATTGAGGCCTTCTCTAGCGCATCGGCACTGACGGCTCTCCGGACATGGAGTTCGACTGCCGGTTGGGAGCCCCTGCGCACCGTGACACCATCTGCGTCAAACTCTTCCCGTACTTCGGCGACATCCCGTAAATAGATTTTTCTGCCATCTTTAAGCGCTTTTATTTCCACGCCTTCGAGGTCACGGGCGGTCTTTAACAGGCCGAGGCTTCGAATCTGGCGTTGACCGCGGCCCACGTCTCCAGATGGTAAATCCTGTGAGGTGTTTCCAATTTTTGTTGCGATCTCCGCCAGCGTTAGATCGAGCCTACGCAGGGTCGATGACGGAACTTCGACCGAGATTTCTTCATCAAGCGTGCCGACGAGATCCACCTTGTCGATGCCGCGTTCAAGAAGTCCGTCGCGCATTTTTTTGGCATAGGCCTTTAGCGAAGCTTCGGGTAAGGGTCCTGAAAGAACCGCCCGCATAATAGTCTCATAGCGGATGATACGTCTGATCTCGGGTGTCTTCGATTCTTCTGGAAACGTCCTTATTCGCGAGATGGCGGCTTCCACGTCAGATAAAGCCGCCTGCATGTCGCTGCCGGCCTCGAATTCAACCCTGATGCTCGCGAGACCTTCATAGGCAGATGATTTGACGCGTTTGACGCCATCGATAAAGCGGACTTCGGGTTCGACGGCCTGAACGATGTTGCTATCCACGTCATCGGCCGTAGCACCTGGCCATTCCACGCTAACCGCAACGATGTCTATGCCGAAATCTGGTAAAAACTGTGCGTTCAGTTTTAAGAGGCCATAGACCCCCGCAATCACCATAAGAGCCAGTAGAAGATTGGCTGCATTTCGGTGACGGGCAAACCGGGCAATTACACCGGTCATCCGGCTAGGGTCATTGTCCTCCAGCTCGTCGGCAGGCACGATCAGCGCGCCTCCACCCGCAGTCCCTGCCCAATTTCAGGAAACTGAGTGGTTACAATCTTGGTGCCGTTTGGAATTTTGGTACGGATAAGGACATCCTTAGCCACCCGCCGAATTAGATCGACGCGTTGAGCAATCAATCTGCCCTTTTCGATTAGATATATCGTGCTGTTGGTGCCGAGCGCACTTTCGGGCAAACGGAATACATCTTTGTAGGTATTGCCTGGCACCTTAACTACAACAAAGGCACCTGGCCGCAATGGGGTATCGAGATTTGGCGCGTCCAAACGTGCATAAACGCCAATACCACCAGTAGCAGCGTCAATCTCCGCACCGAGTCGTGCGATGGTCGCGTCAAAATGAAAGACCTGTTGTCCAACACGCCACTCTATTTTGATTTTCCGGCCGACAAGAAGCGGCCCCGATTCCGGTTTCGCTGTTTGGGCAAGGCGTCCGAAATCGCGGCGGCTAAGTTGGAAAGACACCTCCAGCCGCTCATTTACGATAAGACGGGCGAGGCGGTCACTGCTGCCCACCCGTTGCCCCACTGCAGCAACGGTGCTGGCCAGGTAACCATCTTCAGGTGCGATGAGCATTGTTTCACTTAGATCGCGTTCGGCTTGGGCGAGCGCCGCGCGACTGCGCGCCAGCGCCGCTGTTAACTGATCCAATTTGGCATCAAGCCGTTCACTCAGCTGAGTCTGGTTCTGGACCGATTGCTTTGCATCGTTATAGGCAATCGACGCGTCGTCCCGAGACTTTCGAGACAAAGAACCACGCGCACTTAACATTTTCTTTCGTTCAAGGTCGGTCTTGCGGAGCTTCAGCTGGGATTTTGCGATCTGAAGCATTTGACGCTGGGCCCGTAAATCCGAGCGCGTTTCCTTTAGGCGGGCTTGGGCTTCGGCAATTGCTGCTTTTTTGTCGGTAACATCGACCTCATAGTCGAACGGATCGATCACCGCCAAGGTCTCACCCTTTCTGACCGTCGCTCCCTCCACGAAATTCTTGCCGAGTTTAACGATCCTGCCGTCAACCAAGGGCCGAAGTTCAACGACACTTCCTGCGACCACGGTTCCGAATTCAGTTATTGGAGGTTGCACGTTCGTTAATTGGGCTTCGACAACAGAAACAGGCCAGACCTTCTCAGAGACCGGTTTGGGTGTTGCCTTGGGCCCGGTGGATCGCAAATGGATAAACCCTGCGACCGCTACCGCTATGATCAAAAAGGGGAGAAAAACCTTGTAGAGCTTTTTCATGTTCTAAATGTGTCGTGATGCGAACAAACTAGAGTCTAAAGTGGGGTTTCGTTCAACTAAAACCAGCTTAACCCACATTTTTTCGGATTCTTATCCAAAAATTGGATGACGCTCGAACTTTTGTAGCAATAGAGAGTCGAAATGTACGATCAGGCTGTCATGCACTCCGTTCCGTGGCGACTGTAAAAGCCGCCCATAGGCGGTTATTGCCAAGCTCATCTCTACTGTGATCTGAATTTCAGAAGGGATACTTCCGGCGGTACTCTGAATCTTACCGGCAGAATACTGGTTCCAATGCCGGGACTAACAAAATATTTTTGAGTCCCTTCCACGATCATCCCCGCTGCAAATCGTGCCCCATATTGTGAAGGAACTTTCAGGCGACCAAACCACGGCAAATTGACCTGGCCACCATGTGTATGGCCGGCAATCGCCAGGCTTGCCTGTTTGGGAAGATGCGGAAATATGTCTGGATCGTGGGTAAGAATTATAACAGGCGATCTTCGCGGAACGCCGTGCATTGCCTTACGAATATCGTGAGGCCCTTCACGGAAATCGCTGATACCGACAAGATGAAATTTACAATCGTTCAGTCCAATTTCGACGTTGGCATCCTCCAAAAGCGTGATCGGGTTGATCGAAATTGCTTTTGCGACGCGGTTGGCATCGAGCCACCAGTCGTGATTTCCCAAAATCGCAAACACTCCAAGCGGCGCTCGCAATTTAGATAATATGGGCGCGGTTTTTTCGGGTCCGATGAATTTACCGCCGAGTACACCGTGAATAACGTAGTCGCCCAGAAGGAGGATCAAATCGGGTTTTTCGGCATTCGTTATTTCCACCACCTTTTTGACTTTATCCAGTCCGATATGGGGTGCTCCTGCGTGAATATCGGCAACGATGGCGACGGAAAGTCCGTCACAGGCAGTCGGCCAATTTTTCAGTTTCGTCTCATATTCTTGTATTCGCAGGCTCGCAGGCTCTATCCAAAATGCCCAAACTCCGAGCCCCGCGACAATAGCGGCAAGGGCCAATAAGACGGCAGAAATGAAATGCCTCACTGGCTTTTTACTCATGGACGTAGGCCCAATCCTTCACTGGAACAATGACTCCGCCGAAGTCGTATTTAGGATAATTGCCGTCGGGATATTTGTTCTTTTTCCATATCACATATTTGTAGCCAGGATAGGTTTCTATACCGGATTTGGGAATTGCTTCCAGATATTCCAGATCGAAGGCATGGAATATGACGAACGCCGAAAGACACTCGAATATCTCCGGAATGTTATTGAATCACCCCAAAATGTTTACGAGCATATTTGGCAACCAGGGGATATACTGGTGTGGGATAATCAGTCATGCGTGCATGCGCGGACCGATTGGCCCTAAGACGAACGCCGCACGCTGCGCCGTTGCACGGTATATGGCGGACCGCTTTCTTGATGGAGGTGTAGATGGCTACACAGTTACGAAGAGGTGTGGAGCTCGATATTGTTCCGCTATCCGATGCCATCGGTGTCGAGGTGCGCGGCCTCGATTTATCCAAACCGATAGACGATGCAACGGGTCAGGCACTGCGTACCGCATGGGCAGAAAACAGTATCCTGTTGGTCCGTGGTCAGGAGCTCGATTACGATGCCCAGTTCGAATATGCGCGCGTCTATGGCGAAGTTGCGGCTCGCGTAAAGCCGCCCGTCGAAAAACGGGCCTACCGCCCCGATGCTGAAAATCCCATGCAGCTCGTTACCAATGAGAAAGATACCGAGGGGCGGCCCGTTGGCTCGCTTGGCGATGGTGAGATGTGGTTTCACACCGACAAGTGCTATGTCGAAAAGCCGCACCGTGCGTCCTTCCTCTACGCGGAGCAGCTTCCAAGCGAGGGCGGTCACACAAAATATGCCAGCCTCTACAACACCTATGATCGATTGCCCGCAGATCTCAAAGACAAACTCGAAGGCAGCAAGGTGCTGCAGATGTACGACTATACGAAGACGGAACGCGGCAGTCTCGATCAGCGGCTGGATGATCTGTTGCATTATTGGCAGCCGGCCTTTGTCACCAATCCCGATACCGGCCGCAAGGCGGTTTATATGAGCCGGCTTATGTCCGTCCGGGTCGAAGGCTATAGCGACGAGGAAAGCCGCGAGCTGATCGATGCGGTCGCTGACATTACCGAAGCGCCCGATAATGTGTACGAACATGTCTGGACACCGGGCGACATCATGATCTGGGACAACCTCTCCTGCCTGCACGCCCGCACCGACTGGCCACACGAACAGACACGCAGACTGCGCCGTGTGACGATTAAGGGTGAAGCGCTGATTGGGTGATTTTGCCAGCCCTACCGGTCGCCAGCAACTTCATCAAAAATCTCATTATAGGCTTTGACGGCAGCGCCCGGACCATCTGGATGTGTCCAGACGCCAGCGGCTACTGCGACAAAATCAGCCCCGGCTTCAACAATCGAGCTGCAATTCTTGATTGTAATACCGCCTATCGCGACGCACGGCACCAGCATGGTCTCCTGCCATTGCGTCAGGAGCGCCGGTTCGGCGAAATGCTTCCGGTGTTTGGTTGTACTGTCAAAAAAAGCACCGAAGGCAACATAGTCTGCACCGGCGTCACCCGCTTCCATCGCAAGATGCGTAGAAGCATGGCAGGTGACTCCGATGATAGCGTCGTCGCCGAGTAGTTCCCGCGCTTCTGCATAGGGCGTGTCGGTCTGGCCGACATGCACGCCGTCGCAATCTGCTTTAGCCGCAAGGTCCGCCCGGTCATTCATGATAAAGGCGACGTCTTTTTCGTGACAGATTGGCCGCAAGCGACCAGCCGCTTCGAGAATGACATCGTCATCGACGTCTTTCAGCCGTAACTGCAAACAGGCGACATCGCCGCCATCGAGTGCGTTCGCCAAAGAGTCCGCAAATGGCGTTAAGGCGTCGCCGCCAATGTCGGGGGGCGTTATTAAATAGAGCCGGCAGCGAAGCCGGTCGTCGTCACCGGCCATTCGGCTTATAACTTGCCCTGATAGATCTTGATGATGGAGTCGAGCATCGCAAGCGCATCTTCGCGCGGCCGCTGGAAGGTGTTCCGGCCGATGATCGAGCCATTGCCGCCGCCATCACGAATAGACCGGGCCTCGTTAAAGATACCTTCGAGGTCCTTCGCTTCACCGCCCGAGAAAACCACGATGCGTTTGCCGTTAAAGCAGCTTTGAACGACATGGCTGATCCGCGCCGTCAATGTCGATACGTCAATTTTCTGGGCGGTGTAAACTTTTTCAGCCGCTTCAAGGAACATGGCGTCGGTTGGCGGTTTGACCTTGATGATGTGGGCGCCGATCAATGCCGCCATATGGGCGGCATAGGCACAAACATCCATCGCGGTTTCGCCTTCTTTCGACACCATGCCGCCGCGAGGATAAGACCATACGACCACTGCGAGACCGCAGGATTTCGCCTCTTCGGCCAACTCGCGAATTTCCTCAATGAGTGCGTACTGATCCTCGGAGCCGGGATAGATGGTAAATCCAATGGCCGCGCAGCCGAGCCGCAAGGCATCGTCTACCGAGGCCGTCACCGCCTGATCCTTATTCGAAGAAAGCGAGTTTGCGCTGTTGCATTTCAAAATTGTCGGAACCGCTCCGGCAAAGCTATCGGCACCGGCCTCAAGCATGCCCAATGGCGCTGCATAGGCTGAAAGACCGGCATCAACCGCGAGCTGGTAGTGATAGTGAGGATCGTACCCGGCAGGGTTAGGGGCGAAGCTGCGCGCGGGACCATGCTCGAAGCCCTGGTCGACGGGCAAGATAACCAGCTTGCCGCTTCCGCCAAGCTTCCCGTGCATCAAAATACGGGCAAGGTTTCCCTTTGTGCCGGGGTTGTCCGACTCATATCCAGCAAGAATCTTCTTAACGCGCTGTGTAACCTTGGTCATTTTATCCTCATTTTGAACTTTAACTCTTTGACATTCTTATACTGGAATCTGTCGTCCTAGGGAACGACTCAAGCGCAATTCATGAAAAATGCGCCTGCAACATTTCGCCAGGATTTTCGTATTCCATCAGGTCAGGCATCTTGGGGCGTCGTGTTCTTACGTCACCATTTGACTGTCCCGCAATCGCCTTGATCTTTTCCGTTACTGTTGGTTTTAGAGAAACATAAATACACCCGACGCCCTGTCTTAAAGCCGCCAACGCATTTCCTGCGGCATCGCCACAATCCAGCACGCCGACAATGTTAAGGTCAGGGTATTCGCTTCGGATAATTCGCACGATGTTGTCAAACCAGGCCGGCCCGAGGGATCCGGCCCCATGGCGCGCGCTCCAAAGCTCAAGCGTGAAACCATCCTGACGGTTAATCGACATCGCAACTTCGCAGGCAGCGCGCGCGTGATCAATGCCGTGGATCGTGACCCGTTTAATCATGGTGTTAGTCTGCCACGTTCGCGAGGCGCTGACGACCGCGGTTGACGCTTGGCGAGTCGCCATTTTATTCTCGAAAACCATATTTTCTCGATAAGAGCGGACGAGCTACATCGATGGGACAGCTTGAACAAGCGCAGGAACGGCTGGAAAAGGCCCTAGCACGATTAGAGGACGCCTCGCAGCGTGTCGGCGGAAATTCAACGGCGGCGCAGGTTGAGGGTGAATTAACAGCCTTGCGGCAAAAATGCGCGACACTTGAAAATAATACTCAGGCGGTGTCAGAACGCCTGGACACAGCTATCGAACGGCTGCAGGCCATACTGGGTGAAAGCAATGGCGCAGGTTGACGTTGCCATCAACGGAAAATCGTATCGGATAGCCTGTGATGACGGGCAGGAAGATCATCTCCTGCAACTCGCGGCCTTTGTCGATCAGCGGGTTCAGGATCTCGTCGCTTCGGTTGGTCAAATTGGCGATGCCCGTCTGCTGGTCATGGCGAGTCTTCTTATTTCAGACGAGCTTTCTGAAATCTATTCTAAGGTCAATGAGGCCGAGGGAAACGGTGCTGAAGAGGCCGAACATGCCTTGGCACAGGCAACGGATGCATTGGCACAGCGCATAGAACAGATTGCAGCGACGCTGGAGCCAGCCTAAATTCAAATAGATGCTGCGTAGTGCGAGAGACAATACATCCCTTGGGCCAATGTATTTCTCTAGGGAGCTGTCCCTACCGGAGCCCTGGTTTCGGCATACGGCGCCCACCTGCTTACGCGGGCCTTAGAGGATGACTTCGTCGAACGGCTATCGCGGCATCACCTATAGATGTGAAGCTCTAGTTTTAGAAAGTAGACGTTCTCTTTGGCGCTATCCCGGATAGACGAGGCTAAGCGGTCTTTGGCGCAGAAAATGCGGCCAATACGCAGTTCGGTTCATAAAAGTTCAGGCCGCACGGTAGCGGTTGAAATCTGTGAACAGCTGGCTCAGGCGCAAAGCAGGGGCTTGGTGATCAATGATGGCGCAATCGCTTCCGCCTATTGGCCGATACGCGATGAGCTCGACCCCCGCAAATTGATGAATGGACTTCATGGGAGGGGTGTGCGTTGCGCATTGCCCATAATGCAGGGGAGAGAGAAAGCCCTAGCGTTTCGCCGGTGGCAGCCGGGAGATGTTTTGGAAGAGACTACGTTTGGTGTGGCTCAACCGACGGGCGATAAGCCTTCTCTGATACCGGAAATTATTTTCGTGCCTTTGCTCGCCATAGATAACGAAGGCAACCGATTGGGATATGGCGCGGGTTACTATGACCGGACTATTCAAGAACGCCGCCAGGGTAGAAGCGGTCCTGTGGTTGCCGTTGGCATCGCCTATGAGGCTCAACGGGTTTCTGCCGTACCCCATGACGAACGTGATGCCAGGCTTGACTGGCTTATCACCGAAGATGCGGTCTATCGGTTCGGTAACAACTAGCCGATTGTATTGGAGCACATGGATCAATGAGAATTCTGATATTCGGTGACGTTGTCGGGCGTAGTGGCCGCCGCAAGGTATGCGAAGCGCTACCCTTTCTCCGGCGGGATCTCGCGGTCGATTTTGCGATCGTGAACGGTGAAAATGCCGCTGGAGGTTTTGGAATTACACCGAAAATCTGCGATCAGTTTATTGCCGCTGGTGCGGACGTTGTGACAACCGGCAATCATGTCTGGGACCAGAAGGACATCATCCCGTATTTTGACAAGGAGAAACGCCTTCTGCGGCCGCACAACTATCCCGAAGGCACACCCGGTACCGGAATGGGTACCTATGAGGATAGCGAAGGGCGGCGTGTTCTGGTGATTCACTTTATGGGGCTTTTGTTTATGCCATCGCTGGATGATCCCTTTACCGGTATCGAACGCGCACTGCTTAACAAAAAAATGGGCGAGGAATATGCCGCGATCATCGTTGATTTCCATGGCGAAGCGACGAGCGAGAAAGTGGCAATCGGTCATATGCTGGATGGTCGGGTCTCGGCAGTCGTCGGGACGCATTCCCATATCCCTACTGCGGATCACCAAATACTCCCCGGCGGCAGCGGATACATTACTGATCTTGGGATGTGCGGCGATTACGATTCCGTAATCGGCATGAAGAAAGAGACTTCTATTGCGCGTTTTCGCAAGAAGGTACCGGCGCCACGGCTGGAAGCGGCGCAAGGAGAGGCAACCCTGTGTGGGGTCATTATCGATACCGACGATGACACCGGTCTGACGACAAATATTACGCCTTTTCGCGAAGGAGGCCGTCTTTCGCCAACACCCCCGTTTGTCAGTAAAAACAATCAAGAACCTCGATAGTCACTCTATTGGCTCTCAAATTGGTAAAAATGGTGCCAAATCCGCCAATTCGACGATTTAATGACTAGAAAATGGGGTCTAACTGCATTAAACCGCTATATATAGTATTGCTATCTTCTTGAAGATCGGAACAGGACGGTTATGGCCGGGCATTCCCAATTTAAAAATATTATGTACCGGAAAGGTGCGCAGGATAAAAAGCGTGCCAAGGTTTTCTCGAAACATATACGCGAAATTCAGGTCGCGGCGCGCAGCGGGCTGCCGGATGTCGATATGAATCCCGCGCTGAAAACAGCTGTCGCAGCAGCCAAAGCAGTGAACATGCCCAAGGATAATATCGAACGGGCAATAAAACGCGGCTCGGGTGAGGGCGACGGCGAAGCTTTTGAAGAGATACGCTATGAAGGTTATGGGCCGGGCGGCGTGGCGATTATCGTTGAGACGCTGACCGACAACCGAAACAGAACAGCCAGCGAAGTGCGAGCCGCTTTTACAAAGCATGGCGGTTCACTTGGCGAGACCAACAGTGTCAGTTTCCAGTTTGATCGCATCGGTGCAATTAGTTATCCGCCCGAAGCGACGAGCGCGGACGAGATGTTTGAAGCGGCGCTTGAAGCAGGGGCGAGTGATGTCGAGTCAACCGAAGCCAGCCACGATGTCGTTTGTGAGCCGGACGATCTGCACGCGGTTCGCGAAGCGCTGGAGGCCAAGTTCGATTCACCACAACTCGTTGAATTACAGTGGAAACCGCAGGTGACTGTTCCTGTCGGCGAAGACCACGTGCAGACTTTGTTCAAGTTGCTCGAAGCACTCGATGACAATGACGACGTACGGTCGGTTTCCGCGAATTATGAAGTGGACGATGCGGTAATGGCTACTGTCGCCAACTAGGGCAGGCGACGAAAGGAATTGGATGAAGCTTATTGGGCTGGACCCAGGCCTTCGGGCAACCGGATGGGGCATCATCGATGTTGAAGGGAACAACCTTGGGCATGTCGCCGACGGTACAATTCATGTCCCTGCAAAACTCGATTTGGCCGACCGGCTGGCGACACTGTATCGGGTATTAGGCTCGGTGATCGAGACATATCGACCAGAAGAAGCAGCCGTCGAAGAAACATTCGTCAATCGCAATCCATCATCGACATTAAAACTGGGCCAGGCCCGCGGCGTGGTGTTGCTAGCTCCGGCGATGGCTGAAATACCCGTGAGCGAATATCCAGCAAATGTCATTAAGAAGTCACTGGTTGGTGCTGGGCATGCTGGCAAGGATCAGGTCAAAATGATGGTCCGTACAATTTTGCCCGGCGCGTCGTTGGAAAGTGCCGATGCTGCAGATGCACTCGCGGTTGCGGTGTGCCATGCACATCACCGACGGAGCCGTGCTCGATGGGATGAAGGTGTAGAGGTTGTTCATGCCGCTAGTCCGGCGGAATAGGGTGTTGTGAAATGATTGCCAAATTGACCGGCGTTTTGGACTCAATTGGCGACGACAATGCGGTCGTTGATGTGGCTGGCGTTGGCTATTTGGTCTTTTGTTCTGCCCGAACGCTTCGCGCGTTTGGCCGGACGGGGGAACCGGTTTCCCTGTCCATTGAGACGCACGTCCGTGAAGATCATATTCACCTTTACGGATTTGCGGATGATGCCGAACGCGACTGGTTTCGTTTGCTCACGACCGTACAAGGCGTTGGCGCGAAAGTTGCCCTGGCGATACTGAGCACGTTGGCACCAGATGAACTCGCGAATGCGATGATGGCGGAAGACAAAGCAGCGCTGACACGCGCACCGGGGGTAGGTCCGCGTCTCGCCGTTCGACTTTTGGCCGAACTGCGTGAGAAGGCTTCTGAACTTAGTGTCGTTCGCCATGTGGATTTCGGCGGAACCAGTGCTGTGGACGGGGCGGGCGCCGTTTCGGACGCTGTGTCGGCGCTGGTCAATTTGGGTTATGGCCGAAGCGCCGCTTTTGGAGCGGTATCACAGGCAGCCCAAGCCCTGGGAGAGGACACCAGTGTCGAAGTGCTGGTTAAGGCGGGCTTGCAGGAGCTTAGCGCATGACGGAGGAGAGGGTCATAGCCTCTGAATCTGGCCAGGAAGAATCTGTAGAAGTTTCTTTGCGGCCGCAAAATTTAGGAGATTTCGTCGGCCAACCCCAGTTACGCGAAAATCTCAGCGTGTTTATAAACGCTGCAAAATCACGCGGGGACGCACTGGATCACGTGTTGTTTTATGGCCCTCCTGGGCTCGGCAAGACGACGCTTGCTCAGATCGTTGCCCGCGAGCTTGGTGTTGGCTTTAGAATGACGTCAGGCCCCGTCATCGCCAAGGCAGGAGACCTAGCGGCAATTCTGACAAACCTGGAAAAGAATGACGTATTGTTTATTGACGAGATTCATCGTCTTTCGCCAGCCGTGGAAGAAATTCTTTATCCTGCAATCGAGGATTACAAGTTGGATCTCGTGATCGGCGAAGGGCCGGCGGCCCGTTCGGTCCGGATCGATTTGCAGCCCTTTACGCTTATCGGGGCGACAACGCGTTCCGGTCTTATCACGACGCCATTGCGGGAACGCTTCGGTATTCCATTGCGGTTGAATTTTTATAGCGCTGATGAGCTGGAAAGCATTGTGCGCCGTGCCGCAAACCTGCTGAACCTGCCGTTAACAGACGAGGGCGCAGGTGAGATTGCGCGCCGGGCGCGCGGGACACCTCGCGTCGCTGGCCGTTTATTGCGACGTGTTCGTGATTTCGCAGCGGTTGGCGAAGATGGTCCTGTGGATGCAACAATCGCAGATACCGCGCTCAATCGTTTGGAGGTCGATGTGTTGGGATTGGATGCGATGGATCGGCGATATCTTCACAGCATCTGCGAGAATTACGGCGGTGGCCCCGTCGGGGTTGAAACGCTCGCGGCAGCGTTGTCTGAACAAAGAGATGCGATCGAAGAGGTAATCGAGCCATTTCTTATCCAGCAGGGTCTGGTTCAACGGACACCCCGTGGCCGGGTGGTGACGGCCCGAGGTTTTGAGCATATCGGGTTAACACCCGAGAAAGAGTTGATCAGCCAGCTCGAATTGTTGGCAGCTGAAGAAGGTGAAGCAGAACCCGAAGGAGATGACAATTCCTGAGACAGGTTTGGTCAAAAACGGCGTTCACGTCTTTCCGGTCAGGGTCTATTTCGAGGATACGGATAGCGGTGGCATTGTCTATTATGCGAACTACCTCAGATTTGCTGAGCGCGCCCGAACCGAGATGCTGCGCTGTATCGGGTATTCTCACTCGGATATGATGACAAATGATGACTTGGTATTTGCGGTTCGTCGGTGTGAGGCGGATTATTTGCGTCCGGCCCACCTGGATGACGCTCTCGAGGTTGTTACTGGCAATGTCGATATCGAAGCAGCAAGCCTTTGGCTGGAGCAAAGGATAATGCGGGGCGAAGAAAATCTGGTTCAGTTAAAAATTCGTCTTGCCTGTGTTGGCGAAGGCGGAAAACCCAAGCGTTTACCCAATCAATTGCGTGACGCACTTTTGCCACTTTTGGATATTAATAACACGGAACAGTAAGGACGGAATCGGGACATGGAACAAACAGCCGTAGCATCCGCCGCCATTGCAGGGTCGGTGGCTCACGATCTTTCTGTCTGGGGATTGTTTCTCCAGGCAGATATCGTCGTGAAACTCGTGATGATTCTTTTGGTTCTCGCGTCATTTTGGTGCTGGGCCATAATTTTCGAAAAACTGATCCGCATGCGCCGTCTGGCGGTGCAGGCCGAGGAGTTTGAGGAGGCGTTCTGGTCCGGTGGGTCTCTGGAAGATTTATATGACCGGATAGACAATCGGCCGAAAGAGCCGATGTCATCGGTATTTATTGCCGCCATGAGGGAATGGCGGCGCTCCGCCTCGAGAGGATTGTCGGAAACCTCACAGAAAGCGAGCCTGGCGCAACGCATTGAACGCGTCATGCATGTGACGATGGGTCGTGAGATCGAAGGACTCGAGCGCCATATGGCGTTTCTGGCAACGGTCGGTTCGACCGCACCATTTATCGGATTGTTTGGCACGGTATGGGGCATCATGAACAGCTTCCAGGCTATCGCTCAGTCCAAAGACACATCGCTGGCAGTTGTCGCCCCTGGGATTGCAGAAGCTTTATTTGCAACGGCTCTTGGTCTCGTTGCCGCCATTCCGGCAGTGGTTGCCTATAATAAAATTTCGACGGATTTGGGACGCTATGCCGCGCGCCTGGAAGCATTTGGTAGTGAATTTAGCGCAATTCTCTCGCGCCAGTTCGAGGAGACTGACTGACCATGGCGATGGATGTCGGATCAGGACAGGGCAATAAGTCTAGCCAGTTGGGTAGCAGCTATCGTCGCGCGCCGATGAGCGATATCAATGTGACGCCGCTCGTCGATGTCATGTTGGTGCTCTTAATTGTGTTTATGGTAACTGCGCCACTCCTGACAGTCGGTGTACCTGTCGATTTGCCCGAAACTGCTGCCAACAGAATTGTAGGACAGGATGAGCCGCTCGTGGTCAGCGTAAACAGTAACGGTGGGCTCTTTCTGCAAGACACGGAAATCAATTTGGATCAGCTCGTGCCACGGTTGACGGCCATTACAGAGAACCGCAAGGACGCACGCATTTTTCTGCGCGGCGACCAGGCGATTGCCTATGGGCGGGTGATGTCGGTCATGGGGGCTCTGAACAGGGCTGGGTTTAATCGTGTTGCTCTAATTACGCAGGCACCAAGTAAGAAAGCCGGTCAGGGCGCGCGGTGAGGAATGAGACGTGCAGTAATCATTTCGGCTATTCTGCACGTCCTCGTGATTGGCGTTGCCTATTTCGGTTTGCCCATATTGTTCGACCCGCCAAAAGTGGAAACCAGCCCTCCTATGGCAGTCGATATCGTTGTTCCGGAAGAATTACCCGAGAAAGCGGTACCTGTTGCAAACTCGGAGCCCGAACCAGTGGAGCCGCCGCCGCCAGCACCTGCCGCGCCGGTTCCTCCTCCTCCGCCCTTGGCAACACCAGAACCTCTGCCCGAACCCGCGCCACCGCTTCCAAAAGCGAAGCCCAAGCCAAAGCCGAAGCCCAAACCAAAAGTGGTCAAAAAGCCCAAACCCAAACGCGTAGCCCGGGTTGCACCAAAACCAAAGCGAAAACCACGGCCACCCGACGAATTCAGGAAATTGCTCAAGGATCTGACGAAGCGCAAAAAAAAGCCTGTGCCGAAGGTCGTCAAGAAAGCCCCCGAGATCGCGAAGCCGCGGCCGACACCTGTTCAATCTGCCTATGCACGCCGTCAAGCCGAGAACGAATTATCGCAGAAAGTCCGGCAACAAATTGTCCCTTGCTGGAATATTCCCGGTGGTGCGAAGGACGCTCAAAAAATGAAAATAAGCGTTCGGATACGTCTAAACCGGGATGGATCGTTGCTGGGCAGGCCACGCGTAGTCGATACGGCGCGTTTTCGGAGCGATCAATCATTTCGCGTCGTTGCAGAAAGCGCTGTTCGCGCACTTTTGAATCCACGTTGCAGTCCTTTGCAATTACCTTATGGTCAATATGATATTTGGAAGGACATCACATTTAACTTTGATCCGAGCGAAGCTCTCGGCCCGTAGGGAGCATAGGATGATGAGAAAATAAAATGAGGAAGATCAAAATGCTTTCCTGGACCAGGGTTTCGCGATTGTTATCCGGATTGTTGGTCATCGGGCTTGTCGTCGGAATAACGCCCGCGCGTGCTGAGCTCAAGGTCGATATTACTAGTGGTAAAATTGAACCGCTACCGATTGCACTGCCAGAATTTTTTGGTACGGGATCGCAGGCGCAGACGCTTGGGCGTGACATTGCCCAGGTCGTTTCGGCAGATTTGGCAAGATCAGGTCTGTTCCGGCTCATCGATTCCAGAGCGTTTATTCAGGGCAGGAGTTCTCTCCGAATAAGGCCCAAATTTCCTGACTGGCGACAGATTAATGCCCAGGCATTGGTTGTTGGCAGGACGCAAATCAGATCCAACGGGCAATTGCGCGTTGAGTTCCGGCTTTGGGACGTGTTTGCGGGGCAACAGCTCGTCGGTTTGCGAACCGACACCGAACCGCAGAACTGGCGCCGGGTGGCCCATATCATCGCCGATGCGATCTATAAACGAATTACGGGCGAACAAGGATATTTTGACACCCGTGTGGTCTATGTTGCTGAGTCAGGACCGCCGGAAAAGCGTGTGAAACGATTGGCTATCATGGATCAGGACGGCGCGAACCATCGTTACCTGACGAGCGGCAGCGACCTGGTTCTTACGCCACGCTTTTCACCGACAGCACAGGAAATCACCTATCTCGAATATCGCGCGGGGAAACCACGCGTATACATTTTCAATATCGATACCGGACAGCGCGAGGCGTTGGGCGATTTTCCCGGAATGACATTCGCGCCTCGGTTTTCGCCAAACGGAAAAAGCGTGATCATGTCCATGGCCCAGGATGGCAATTCCGATATTTTTGTAATGGACCTGCCGACCCGTCGGGTTAGCCGTTTAACGAGTCATCCCTCAATTGATACTTCGCCATCATTCTCTCCGGACGGTCGACGGGTCGTGTTCAATTCGGATCGCGGCGGTCGCCAACAGATTTATGTGATGAATTCGGATGGCGGTAGCCCCAAGAGGATCAGTTTTGGAAACGGAAGATATGCTACGCCGGTGTGGTCGCCGCGCGGCGATCTTATTGCTTTCACAAAAATTACACAGGGTGAGTTTCATATTGGCGTGATGCGCCCCAATGGCAGCGGCGAACGTCTTTTGACTAAGGGGTTCCTAGTTGAAGGGCCGACCTGGTCTCCCAATGGGCGGGTCCTTATGTTTTTCCGTCAACCGCGCGCCGGTGCCGGCGGAAGCAAACCAAAACTCTTTTCTGTTGATTTGACGGGTTACAATGAGCGCGAGATTAAGACGCCAACAGCGGCATCAGACCCTGCATGGTCGCCGCCTAAACGATAATATGGAGCGGAAATTTTTGGAAGAAGGCCTAAGAATATGGGCGAAGAAGTCTTTATTCGATTAAAGAGTAGGCTTATGTTTTTTGAAGAGATGAAGTCATGAGAAGGACGTCAGAAATGCGTTGGAAATTCCTTGTTACAATAATGGCTGGGCTTGCGCTCGGTGCGTGCGAAACTACATCTGATAACGCCGGTTCTGCGCAAGGCAGCGGCAGTGCGTCAGGTACCGGCTCAACTTCTGGAAGCAGTGGTGCTAGTCAGCCACAGGTTTCGAGCTTGGCGCCGGGGGGTGTTCCTGCTGGTAGCCAGGAAGATCTTGTTACAAATATTGGTGATCGCGTGTTCTTCGGATTGGATAGCGTCGCACTATCGTCTGAGGCGAGAGCGACGCTGGAAAAACAGGCCCAATGGCTTAGAAGCAATCAAGGCGTGACGGTGACAATCGCCGGGCACGCTGACGAGAGAGGTACTCGCGAATACAATCTCGCCCTAGGGGAACGCCGCGCAACCGCTGTTCGGGATTATCTTGTCGCTTTGGGTCTTGACCAAAATCGGATCAGAACGATCAGCTATGGGAAGGAACGTCCAGTCGACGCCCGATCTGTTGAAGCGGCATGGTTGAAAAACCGCCGCAGTGTAACAACAGTAAATTAACAGAGGTCCGCGGAGGAGGAGAGGCTTCAGTCGTTTGACGAGGCTTCTACTGCGGAATTGTCCATGAATATCTCGTTGCTGAGTTTTAATTTTCGTAATGGGCTGTTACTCACGGTCGCTGTCATTTTGTTCGCGACGGTTATCGGATCGGCGCACGCCCAGCAAACTCAAGATCTCATCAATCGTTTGCAGCGAATGCAGAATGAACTGACGACATTGCAGCGCCATGTATACCGTGGAAAAAAGCCTGGCTCCGCCGGTGTTGCAGCTTCTTCTCCTGCGATTACCTCCAATACAGCGATGGCACGACTGTCAAACCGGATTGCGCAGCTTGAAGCAGAAATTCGTCGTTTGACGGGGACAAATGAGGAACTTAATCACAGGATTTCTCAACTCCAGGGCCGTCTGGACAAAATGTCGACTGATTTGGAGTTCCGTTTAAAGACACTGGAAGGCGGAAAACCGGCAAGTGCCAATGATACACCGCCACCGGGCACCAATGTCGCGCCGCCAGCTCCGGCGCCTGAGCCAAGGGATAGCACTCCTGTTGCGGGTGCTGAAAAAGGAGTGAAACCATTTGGTACCACGGCGACTCTGCCACCAAAGGCGAGCGGTCAGACGGCGGCTGTACCACTCGCCAAGACAGAAACGCCCGAACAACAATATGACCGGGCGCATTCTTTAATTGTTAAACAGCGGGATTTTGTTGCTGCCGAACGTGTGCTCACAGCGTTTATCGACAAGAACCGAAAGCATCGATTGGCACCCAACGCTCACTACTGGCTCGGTCGAACCTATTTCGTACGAAGTGATTTCCAACAGGCTGCCATTGCCTTTGCGGAGGGATTTCAGCGCTATCCCAAAAGCAAGAAAGCACCAGCCACGCTTCTTAACCTTGGTATGTCTCTCGCCAGACTTGGAAAAAACCGCGAAGCCTGTACGACATACACGAGGCTGAAAAGAAATTTTCGAAGCATAGAGGAATCCGTAAAACGCCGCCTTGCGCGCGAACGGAAACGTTCGAAGTGTAGACGCTAAGTCTGCGCTCTCTATTTCCGGCATTTATGTCCAGTGAAAAAGAAATACCGATCAGCGAAGCTGAATTTTCCACATTGATGGAACGGGTTGGGCCGTTCGAATCCAACCCGGTCATTGCGGTCGCCTATTCGGGTGGTGCAGATAGCACGGCTTTGGCGATACTTGCATCGCGGTGGGTTAACCGCCGTGGTGGTATGATTTATGCGTTGACCATCGATCATGGTTTGCGGCCTGAATCCGCCGCAGAAGCCCGAATGGCTCAGAACAGGGCCAGAAAACTGGGTCTATCCGGCGCAATTCTGCGCTGGCAAAATCATAATCCAACCACCGGTATTCAAAATGCAGCCCGCCAGGCACGCTATGATTTGATGACGCGTTGGTGTCGCCGGAAAGGCATCCTGCATTTGCTGCTCGGTCATCATCAAGAAGACCAGGCAGAAACATTGCTCCATCGATTGGGCCGTCACACGGGTTCCGATGGCTTGGCCGGTATGGCGGGAATTCGCGAAACGGCAGATATTCGTCTCCTGCGTCCCTGCCTTCATGTTTCCCGTGAGCGGCTTCGGGCCGTCGCCGTAAAGAATAATGTCGAATGGGTGGAGGACCCTTCTAACAGCGATCCCGCTTTTGCACGCGTTAGACTGAGAAACTTGCTACCGGCACTGGAAAACGAGCAAATTTCTGCAGATGCCTTGGCGGAATCAGCTCGAAAACAGGCGCAGGTAAGACAATCGATGGAGCGGCACACAGCAGCAGCCGTAGCAGAAAACGTTGAACTTAACGTCTTAGGTTACGCAAGAGTGCGCTTGGAGATTTTGCTCAATGACGCGGAAGTTTCACGACGGATTCTGGAAAGGCTTTTAGGCACTATCGGCGGAAACTTTTATCCGGCACGTCGCAAATCGCTCGAAAACCTATTGTATGACATCCGTAAAAGCGGTCTTGCAAAGCCCCGTACTCTCGCTGGCTGTCGAATTTTTCGTAAAAAAGGAGACATTTTTGTTGCTCGTGAAGCCAGGCGCTGTGAAGAAAAATCTGTCTTTAACGGCAATTGGACGGATTGGGATGGTCGGTTCCGCTTGCGCATCAATAATTTCAAAGGAATAGGGCGACGCAAGTTTTTTATCCGAGCCTTGCAAGGCAATTTTTCCCGGAAAATGGCGAAAAATAGCGAGTGTTTTCAGTTTCCAAACCTAAATTCAGCAGTTCGCAGCTCATTGCCCTCCATTTGGGACCATCAAGGGTTGGTATGTGTTCCTCATCTAGGCTATGGACGGACAACGCGAAATCCTGCTAGCGTAGTCCGCGTACAAGTTGAATTCTTGCCAAATCGACCGGTTACGAACGCCATTTTTCCGGTTGTTTAACGGATGGCGTTCACTATGTACTTTACTGAGGCAAAATCATTGGTATCTATGCCGCAATCGCGAGATTGCGGTGCAGCGGACAGAGGATTCTAGGCGTGAATAATTTCGGTAAAAATATTGCCCTTTGGCTGATCGTCGGCCTGTTACTGGTTGCGTTATTTAACCTTTTCCAGCAGCCCGGTGGCCGAACTGGACAGGTCGGAATCCCATTCTCTGATTTTCTTGCAGAAGTTAATAATGGCCAGGTTCGTGAAGTAACCATCAAAGGCAACAATATAAATGGCTTTTATACCGATGGACGCGGGTTTGAAACCTACGCCCCTAACGATCCCAATTTGGTGGAACGGCTGACAAAGCGCGGCGTGGTTATAAAGGCAATGCCTTCCGACGATGGCTCGCCATCACTACTTGGGATTTTAATATCGTGGTTCCCCATGCTGCTGCTGATCGGGGTCTGGATTTTTTTTATGCGGCAAATGCAGGGCGGCGGCGGGAAAGCGATGGGCTTTGGCAAATCCCGGGCTCGCATGCTTACAGAACAGGCAGGCCGCGTCACGTTTGAAGATGTTGCGGGGATAGATGAATCAAAAACGGAGCTAGAGGAGGTCGTCGAGTTTTTGCGTGACCCCCAGAAGTTCCAGCGCCTCGGCGGTAAGATTCCGAAAGGTGTCCTGTTAGTGGGCCCTCCAGGTACAGGTAAAACATTATTGGCGCGTGCGATTGCCGGGGAAGCCAACGTTCCGTTCTTTACGATTTCGGGCTCGGACTTTGTCGAAATGTTTGTCGGCGTCGGTGCCTCTCGCGTAAGGGACATGTTTGAGCAGGGAAAGAAAAACGCGCCTTGCATTATCTTTATCGACGAAATTGACGCTGTGGGCCGTCATCGTGGCGCAGGCCTGGGCGGTGGTAATGATGAACGCGAACAGACACTGAACCAGCTCCTTGTTGAGATGGATGGTTTTGAAACCAATGAAGGCGTGATTTTGATTGCCGCAACAAACCGGCCCGATGTCCTTGATCCTGCGCTGTTACGCCCTGGCCGTTTCGACCGTCAGGTTGTCGTTCCCAACCCGGATATCCTGGGACGCGAAAAGATTCTCAAAGTTCATATGCGGAAGGTGCCATTGGCGCCGGATGTTGATGCACGCGTGATCGCACGAGGTACGCCGGGTTTTTCAGGGGCTGATCTTGCAAATCTCGTCAATGAAGCCGCCTTGATGGCTGCACGGCGGAACAAACGTCTCGTGACCATGGCAGAGTTCGAGGATGCCAAAGATAAGGTCATGATGGGTGCGGAACGTCGATCGATGGTCATGTCCGAGGACGAGAAAAAACTAACCGCCTATCACGAGGCTGGACACGCAATTGTCGCATTACATGTTCCAAAGCATGATCCGTTGCACAAAGTGACAATTATTCCGCGCGGTAGAGCTCTTGGCGTAACGATGTCTCTGCCCGAGCGCGATGCCTTGTCGATGTCTAAAATTGAGCTCGAATCCAAAATCGCAATGGCTTTTGGCGGACGAATTGCCGAGAAGCTTATATTTGGCGACGAGAACGTTACGACCGGTGCTTCCAACGATATTAAACAAGCTACCGGTATGGCCCGGGCCATGGTTACCGAGTTTGGATTTAGTGAGAAGCTGGGACCATTGCGCTACAGCGAGAATGAGGAAGAGGTCTTCCTCGGACACTCAGTCGCGCAAAAGAAAAATGTTTCGGATGCTACTGCCAAGGTGATCGATGAGGAGGTTCGTAAGCTCGTAGATGCCGGTATGGAAACGGCTGAGCGGATCTTGACCGATCATGGCGACGAACTCGAAACACTTGCCCAGGCTCTGCTAGAGTATGAAACGCTTTCTGGTGATGAAATAGCGGCGCTGCTTCGTGGTGAAACGATTATCCGGCCTGATCCTGATGAGCCACCCGCTGACCGCAAGGGCCGTTCTTCTGTCCCCACTTCGGGCAGTACGAAGAAAAAGGATGATGGCGAACCCGACCTCGAGCCGGAGCCGCAGCCCGGGTCATAGCCTTTGCGACTTCTATCATGAACATCAATAGAAGCCCCGGTTTCCCCCGGGGTTTCGCTTATGACCCCAAACGTTTGGCGGAAATACAGTTACGCCCAAAATATGGCGGGTCTGGCTCTATTTCGCGCGCGGAACTTTATTTACCGGTATCCGACAGTTTAGAAATTATCGACGCAAATGTTACCGACATTACGGATTGGGCCGATGACATTGGTGGGGATTTGGCGCGCAGAATTTCCGATCTTCTCAAATCGGCCACTAAACCGAACGCGGAATTCGCTGGTTTACCGCTCTCGGAACCGCTGCTCATTGGCGTTATTAATGTTACGCCCGACAGTTTTCACGACGGTGGTCGTTATGACAAAGCACAAGGTGCAATAGCTCAGGGTGTGGCGTTGATCAACGCCGGCGCTAAAATTTTGGACATAGGCGGTGAGTCAACGCGACCAGGCGCCGACCCGGTCTCTGTAGAAGAAGAGATCGCCCGTGTCGTGCCCGTCATCGAACATTTTGCAGCAGTAGATATTGAGCTGTCCGTCGACACCCGCCGCCCTGAAGTGATGAAGGCAGGTTTGGTGGCGGGGGCAAAGATCGTTAACGACGTGACAGCGCTACAGTCCGAAGGTGCGATTGAAATCGTAAGAGACGCCAACGCTTCCGCAATATTGATGCATATGAAGGGACAGCCTCAGACTATGCAGCAGGAACCGTATTATGATAATGCACCGTATGAAGTCGCCAGGTTTCTCGAAGGCCGCGTGGAGGTCTGTGAGCAGCGCGGGCTGTCACGCGACCGATTGGCAATCGACCCCGGAATTGGGTTTGGCAAATTAGATCGTCACAATTTCGAACTGCTACAATCGATCTCAATGCTGCATGGCTTTGGCGTACCTGTTGCTTTGGGTGTGTCTCGAAAAAGCTTTATCGGACGTGTTGCAAACGTTGAGGATACCAACGACCGCTTGCCGGGTACGGTTGCAGCTACCCTCTATGCCATCACTCAGAACGTCCAGATCCACCGTGTCCACGATGTCGCGGAGATCAAGCAGGCGCTGACGATTTGGCATCAATGTCAGGAAAACGCGAAGTGAGGTGTTTTGGTGTTGTTGCCAGTTGCTTTACAGCTCGTCATGCTGCGCGTAAATATCGTGAAATCCCTCGATTGGGCGGAAAAGAGAAGTAATGGCGCGAAAACTCTTTGGTACTGACGGTATCCGCGGTACAGCAAATATTGATCCGATGACGGCGGAAGTTGCTCTCAAAGTGGGCATGGCAGCCGGTAAAATTTTTACCCGCGGTGATCATCGTCATACCGTAGTTATCGGAAAAGATACTCGGCTTTCAGGCTATATGTTAGAGCCAGCCTTGGCGGCGGGATTTATTGGCATGGGGATGGATGTCATCATGGTCGGCCCAATGCCAACGCCGGCAGTTGCCATGCTAACCCGCAGTTTACGTGCCGATCTCGGTGTCATGATTTCCGCGTCCCATAACTCATTCGAGGACAACGGCATAAAGTTGTTTGGTCCGGACGGTTATAAACTTTCCGACGCTACGGAAGCACAGATAGAGGCCCTGGTTGAGGAAAATAATACTGACGAATTGGCTCCCTCTGACAAGTTGGGTCGCGCAAAACGTCTGGAAGACGCTGAAGGCCGGTATATCGAATTTGCAAAAAATACTTTTCCAAAAGGGCTGCGGCTTGACGGTTTAAAGATTGTCGTCGATTGCGCAAATGGGGCGGCTTACAAGGCCGCGCCATCCGCATTGTGGGAATTGGGCGCTGATGTTGTTCGGCTTGGCGTATCCCCGGATGGTTTCAACATTAACAAAGATTGTGGAAGCACGAGCACGGACCTAATGCGCGAAACTGTCGTAATGCAGGGCGCCCATCTGGGAATCGCGCTTGATGGTGACGCGGACCGGGTCATGATCGCTGACGAAAACGGCGAAATCATTGATGGCGATCAAATCATGGCGCTGGTTGCTGAATCCTGGAACAGTGGCGGCCGGCTTCTTGGTGGCGGTATCGTCGGAACAGTAATGTCAAACCTTGGGTTAGAGAATTATCTGAATGGCATTGGACTGGAGCTAGTTCGAACGCAGGTCGGTGACCGGTATGTCGTAGAGCATATGATCGAGCATGGTTACAATGTTGGCGGTGAACAGTCCGGTCACATCATTCTCAACGATTACAATACGACCGGCGACGGGTTAATCGCTGCTCTCGAAGTTCTGGCAGTGTTGGTAGAATCCGGGAAAAAAGCGAGTGAAGTATGCCGCATTTTCGATCCTTTGCCGCAACTATTGCGGAATGTGAGATTTAGTGGTGTGCCGCCACTTGAGGAAGATTCCGTAAAGGCGGCGATTAAAGAAGGTGAGAAGAGACTCGGAAAATCGGGTCGATTACTTATTCGCAAGTCCGGTACCGAGCCCTTGGTCAGAGTTATGGCTGAAGGTGACGACGAGAAACTTATCGCCGATGTGGTCAATGATATCTGCGTCGCAGTTGAGCAAGCGGCACAGTAATGGTTGGCCGCGTTTTAATTGTTGCTGGTTCGGATTCAGGTGGCGGGGCAGGAATTCAGGCCGATATCAAATCGGTTAGTGCGCTTGGTGCCTTCGCCAGCACAGCAATAACCGCGTTAACGGCCCAGAATACAGAGGGCGTTCACGGGGTTATGCCCGTGCCTGTGGAGTTTATCGATCAGCAGATTAATGTAGTCATGAATGATATTGGCGCCGATTGCGTCAAAACAGGCATGCTCCATGACGCACCGGTGATAGAGACCGTTGTTGCGGCATTAAAGAGGGATGCTCCCGAGACACCGCTTGTCGTTGACCCGGTGATGGTTGCCAAGGGCGGCGCACCATTGCTTCAGGATGAAGCTGTTACGACGTTGCGAGACAAGCTTTTACCTTGTGCCACCCTGCTGACGCCAAACGTTCCCGAAGCAGAGGCGTTGGTTGGCAGAACCTTGCAGGGTGAAGACGATATGGAGGCGTTGAGCCGCTCGCTCTTTGATCTCGGCCCCGATGCAGTTCTCTTGAAAGGTGGTCATATGGACGGTGCGGTGGTCCGCGATATGCTTATTACGGAGAGCGGAATACGGGTTTACGAAAACCCCCGTATCGACACCGTTCACACACACGGCACGGGTTGTACCCTTGCATCATCGATTGCGGCAGGTATCGCCAAGGGTGAGGAAATCGAGCACGCGGTGGAGCGCGCGGAGGCCTTTCTACATACAGCTATCCAGACAGCCCCAGGCCTCGGACGAGGGCATGGCCCGGTAAACCATCTGCACACGGTTCAACGGTCCTAAGAAAAAGCGTTAATTTTAGCGGTTCTTTGCCGGGGATGGGTGGTTGCCGCGCTTGATATATTTTTCGCGGTCTTTTTCGTTGATCATACCGAGAATAACTTTGCGATAACCTTCAACCGCTTCAGCTCCGGCGTCGCGATAGGCGCGGGCAATTCTTTCCCGTTGGTTTTGTGACAGCTGTTTCTCCAATGAAATGCCTTTTTCCGTTAGTTCAAGAAGTCGTTGCCTGCGATCTCTTGTTCCGGGCCGTTGAACTATAAACTCCTCGCGCACCAGCTGACTCAGCACTCGTGAGAGACTTTGTTTTGTTATTCGTAAAATTTCGAGGAGTTCTGAGACTGTAATACCAGGATTCCGACCGACAAAATAAATAACCCGATGGTGAGCACGTCCAAAACCATACTCCGCCAGAATGGCATCGGGTTCTGCGGTAAAATCCCGATAGGCATAGAAAACGAGTTCCATGCCTTGTCGCAATTCCTCGTCACGCAGGAATAGCGGATTCACACCTGATTTTAAGTCAGTCATGTTGACATATATGACCGCGAATGATACGGAGAGCAACCTGAATTTGAAGTGCTCCGCGCTTTTTTTCAGCAATAATTATCTAGGTTGTGCCGGGATGCTGAACTTCGACGATCAAGATGGACAGATTTGGTTCAATGGTGCATTGCACGATTGGCGTGATGTCAAATTGCATGTTCTGAGTCATGGTCTCCATTATGGAAGCTGTGTTTTCGAAGGCGAACGTGTTTACAACGGCCGTGTTTTCAAACTGCGTGAACACACCGAACGGCTGATCAAATCCGCTGACACGTTGGGATTTGAGATTCCATATTCTCTGGAAGAAATCGAACAGGCGACATTAGACACAATAGCGGCGCAGGGGTATGCGGATGCCTATGTGCGCCCGGTTGCCTGGCGAGGCAGCGAAATGATGGGAGTTTCCGCGCAGGAAACGAAGATTCATTTAGCGATTGCCGTTTGGGAATGGCCCTCCTATTTCTCGCCCGAAGCCCGGATGCAGGGCATCAAGTTGAAATGGGCACCTTATAAACGGCCGTCACCGGAATGTGCCCCTGTCCATTCAAAAGCGGCAGGGCTCTATATGATTTGCACGTTGTCAAAGCACGCCGCTGAAGCCGATGGCTTTGACGATGCCTTGATGCTGGACTGGCGTGGCCAGCTGGCTGAGACAACAGGCGCAAATGTTTTTCTAGTCATTGATGGTGTTATCCATACGCCAACACCTGATTGTTTCCTTGACGGGATTACGCGGCGTTCTGTAATGGAGCTTGCGCGTCGTCGTGGCATCGAAATTATCGAACGCGCGATCATGCCGGATGAATTATCGAAAGCCGACGAGATTTTTGTCACCGGTACGGCAGCGGAGGTCACACCCGTGGGTCAAATCGACGATATGAAATTTACGGTCGGTTCGGTCACCAAAACTCTTTTAGAGGATTATGACCGGCTCGTTCGCGAGCCTGCTGACGAGAACAGTACGGCGGCATAAATATCCACAGATCTTTTATAGACCTAGGTTGCGTCGCTGCCCCATCGATCGGCGGCATCGTCATCTGAATCGCGGGCAGCGACCCAATTTTCGCCAGTCTCCGAAGTTTCCAGTTTCCAAAAGGGTGCTTTGGTTTTCAGCCAGTCGATCAGGAAGTGGCAGCTCTCCAGCGCCGCGTCGCGATGGGCTGATGTCGTTGCAACAAGAACAATTCGGTCACCTGGCTCAAGCCGGCCGTATCGGTGAATGATAAGGACATCCTGAAGAGGCCAACGGCTTCGCGCTTCCTGTTCAATGGAAGCTAGCTGTTTTTCCGTCATGCCGGGATAATGTTCGAGCGTCATCGCGCTTATTTGCTCGGCGTTGGCCATATCGCGAACCAATCCGACGAAACAACCCTGTCCGCCAACAGCATGATTTCCATCGGTCATTGCGGCGAGCTCAGTGCCGATATCGAAATCCTCTTCCTGGACTTTGATCAAGGGTTTTAACCTCCGGTCATCGGCGGAAATAACGCAACCTCATCGCCAACCGTAATGGGCGCATCCAAATCGGTCATCTCCTGATTCACTGCAACCCGGATAGCGGTGAGGTCTTCCAGTGCACTTTGATAACCGTCACCGCGCTGCTTGAGCCATTCCACCAGGGTACGAACATCGGCGATTTCGGCTGGAGGGTCGAGCGACTCGCGACCCTTGCCGATACGGGTTTTTACCCATCCGAAATAAAGCAATTGCATTAGCGCACCTCATTAAAGGGCAGAAAATCAACCATGTTGCCGATTTCAACGCCGGTCAAATCTTCACTAAGTTCCACCAGCCCATCTGATGCAACCATGGAAGTAAGTATACCTGCACCGCTCCGCGAAAACTTTTCCGCCTGCAATTGACCATCGCCGGCAACCGAAAGCATTGCTCGAACCCATTCTCGGCGACCTTGTTTCTTTTTATAGGAAAATGCCGCCGGTACTCGAAAAAATTTAGGATCAATATCCGTCGCGCCATTCAGGAGTAACAATGCCGGACGGGCAAACCGCATGAACGTCACCATGCTGGCGACAGGATTGCCCGGTAGGCCGATAAAGGGAACAGAATCGATCTGACCAAGTGCAATCGGTCGGCCCGGTCTAATGGCAAGTCGCCAAAAATGTATGCCACCGAGGCTTTCTATGGCCTGACGAATATGATCTTCCTCTCCTGTTGAGACGCCGGCGGAGGTAATAATTACATCGTGATCTGATTTTGCGGCTGCGAGCGCATCCCGAATAACGTCTTGCTCATCGGGAAGGATCCCCAGATCGTCGACTATACAGCCCAACTGGCCGAGTAGGGCAGATATGGAATACCGATTGGAGTCGTAAATGGCCCCCGGTGTAAGAGTCTCGCCAATGTCCCGAACTTCATCGCCAGTAGAAAATAGAGCGACGCGTAGTGGTTGATAGACCGCCAGGCTGGTTCGTCCGATAGCAGCCGCCAGCCCGATTTCTTGCGGTCGAAGTCGTTGTCCAGCGCTTAGTATTTTGTCACCATTCTCGATGTCTTCCCCAGCGAAACGGCGGTTTGCGCCGCGTTTTATTCCTGGTGGAATAGAAACGGTGTCCCCGTCCAATTCGCAATCTTCCTGCATCAAAACGGTATCTGGTCCTTCGGGCATCGGGGCTCCCGTAAAGATACGATATGCATTTCCTTGATCTGCGGCGCATTCGAGAGGGTGCCCGGCGGCAATACGCCCCTTTACCGGCAGCCGTGTTTCTGAATCTTCCGATAGATCGTCAAAGTACACCGCGTAGCCGTCAACGGCTGCATTGTCGTGCCCTGGAACATTCTGGTCTGCGACGACGTCTTCGGCCAAGATGCGCCCTGTAGCTGCCGCCAACGGCGCATTCTCTTGATCGGATACGCAGGACAGGCGGTTCCGCAATTCTGACAGGGCAGTCTGTGTGGTCATAAGTTCGCCACCAAATGCGAAACAATCGTCACTGAGCTGCGCCATGATCAGGCCACTCCGGGCATAGCGGGCCGGCTTAAACCACAATGGTTTTCGATAAAATCTGCAATCGCTGGAACGTTCTCGATATTGAAACACGGCAATTCAGTTTCGATATCTTTATCGCTCGCAATAGCGACAATGTACGAATCTTCGGGATGCAAAAGGGGTTTGTCGATATCAGCGCGATACACTTCCAGCTTCGGATGGGCATGCGCCTTAAAACCCTCAACCAACACAAGATCAACCGGCGTCATTTCCGCGAGCAGGGCAGTGGCATCCGGTTCTGGCGCCCCACGATGTTCATGCATGAGCGCCCAGCGCTTTTCTGAGGCAATCATCACCTCCGCGGCACCAGCCTGCCGATGTTCAAAAGAGTCTTTGCCAGGTTTGTCGATATCAAAATTGTGATGCGCGTGCTTAATCGTCGAAACGCTGTAACCCCGCCCCGTTAGCTCTGGTAATAGGCGAACGATCAAACGTGTCTTGCCGCTGCCGCTCCAACCTGCGAACCCGAATGTTTTCATATAGTCGATCTCCAGGGTCGTTTTAGGTCCTAACCTTTGTGGTGAACCTCGTCCCCCGAGTCATCTTTTGTTTCCATATGGCGAAGGCCAGCGTGCAAATAGTCATACCCGGTGATAAGGGTCAAGACGGCGGCAATCCACAGGCCAGATTCACCAATCAATCTCGTGGGTAGAAATTCAGGCCCTGCGTCCCCAACAATAAGAAATCCGATGGCAAACATCTGCAGAGTGGTCTTCCACTTCGCCAGTGTGCTGACCGGAACACCGACACGAATTTCCGCGAGAAACTCCCGTAATCCCGATACCATAATTTCCCGGCACAAAATGACAATCGCGGGGAGAATGACAAGGCCGGTAATTTGGCCGAAGCCTGTCATCATCAATAGAGCAGCAGCGACAAGTAACTTATCGGCTACGGGGTCTAGAAACTGCCCCATTTTCGATTGCTGACTCCACGCGCGCGCCAAATATCCATCAAAAAAGTCAGTAATCGCAGCGACACCAAAAAGAGTACAGGCAAGGTATCTACCGAAATCGGTATCCATATAGAGTAGGGCGACAATTCCCGGAATCGCGGCTATCCGGAACAAAGTCAACAACATTGGAATATTCGTCAGCATTTGCCTGACCCGACAATCCCCCACCGTGCCCCCAGCACGGCATTCATACCAAATTGTACCGAACCCATCTTAACCATCTGAGTGGAAATGGTCATAAATTTTTTTTGCCAGAGGGCCACTAATTCCCTTTACGGCTTCGAGATCGGCGACCCCGGCATCTCCGACACTTCGAGCCGATCCGAAATGATGCAGTAATGCCCGTTTGCGGTTGGCACCAACTCCCACGATCTCATCGAGTGGTGACTCTCCAATTGCCTTTTTTCGGCGCACACGATGACTCCCGATCGCGAATCGATGGGCCTCATCACGTAGCCGCTGCAAAAAATATAAAACGGGGTCATTCGGCTTGAGCATGAACGAAGGGCGGTCGACCATAAAAAACCGTTCCCGCCCGGCGTCCCGATCCGGTCCCTTTGCGATCGCGACCACCGGTATATCGTCAACCGCGAGTTCCTCCATAACATCACATACCGCACTTAAATGGCCTTGCCCGCCATCGATTAATACAAGATCCGGCCAATTGCCCGATTGCCTGTCTGGGTCTTCGCGCTGCGCTCTTTGAAATCTTCTGGTCAGGACTTCCTGCATCATTCCGTAGTCGTCGCCCGGCTCCAGGCTTTGATCCTTGATATTGAATTTGCGATAGGCGTTTTTTATCAACCCGTCCGGACCGGCAACGATCATGCCGCCGACCGGTTTCGAACCTGAAATATGGCTATTGTCGTATACCTCAATGCGTTGTGGCGGCGAATCCAGTTTGAGGATATCTGCAAGCCCTTCCAGAAGTCGCCTTTGGGTGCTGCTTTCAGCCAGCCGTCGTGCGAGCGCTTCACGAGCGTTGGCCAGTGCGTGATCGACGAGGGTTCGCTTTGAACCTCTTGCGGGTTTACTGAGCGTAACTTTACGACCCGCTCGCACCGACAATGCATCCGCAATTAAAGTACGATCGGGTGGTGTTTCACTGACGAGAACAGTCGGCGGGGGGGTTTTATCCGAATAAAACTGACCCAGAAAAGATGCGAGTATTTCGGAAATCGGTAATCCGGTGGCCCGCGTCGGAAAATAGGTACGGTTGCCGAAGTTTTGGCCATTGCGAAAGAAAAACACCTGAATACAGACTATGCCGCTGCCTGCATGTGCAGCGACGATATCCGCATCGCCAACGCTTTGTACATTGATGTCCTGATGCGCTTGGATTTGCGTCAGCGCCTTAATTCTGTCGCGAAATATTGCGGCGGTTTCATACTCCATGGCGTCAGACGCGGTTTCCATGCGTTCAAGCAATGCTTTTTGGAGATTGCGGCTGTCCCCAGTGAGAAAATCACGGGCTTCGTCCACGATTGTGCCATAGTCCTCATGACTGATTCGGTCGACACAGGGGGCAGTACAGCGTTTGATTTGATATTGCAGGCATGGGCGAGTCCGGCCTGCAAAAATGTTGTCCGAACAATTTCGCAACGGAAATGCTCTTTGAAGCGCAGCCAGAGTCCGATTGACGGCACCGGCTGAAGCAAACGGGCCGAAATATTCTCCATCACGCGACCGTCCGCCTCGGTGTTTTATAAGCTGGGCCCAATCGGTACCGCTTGTGAGCAGGATATAGGGAAACGATTTATCATCCCGCAGCATCACGTTGTATCGCGGTTTCAATTTCTTGATCAGATTGCTTTCAAGAAGCAGTGCTTCCACTTCGGTGTGGGTTTCGACAATCTCCATAGATCTTGTTGCCGCGATCATCCGCTGCAGCCTTACGGGAAGCCGGTCGGGTCGCGAATAGGTGACGACACGCTTTTTCAGGTTCTTGGCCTTACCGACATAGAGAGGGTTACCGTCCTCATCGAGCATTCGATAAACGCCGGGACTGCCCGTAAGCGTTTTGACGACTTCCGCAATAATACCGGCGCCGCGTTTTAGCGACGGTGCAAGTATTACAGAGGTCTCCGTTTTGTCTGTCATTAGCTCAATTTAGTGGCCCCGAAGACAATTTTACAGCTGCTGGATGCGCAAGATAAGAATAGTATCCTGTTGCCAATCCGGATAGCGGATGTTGTCCACGACTGCTGTGGATAAGTCTGTAGATAAACTAATCACCTTTTGCTCACCCTCTTGCGATCATTGAGTTTATCGCAATTTGCCCAATTATTGGGCAAATACATAAGCTATTGATTAATATAGGATTTCCTAATTTAAGCGTTAACGAAAGATTACTATTAAGTAAACATATTGTGAAAATTCAACGGCAACACACAAGTTTCGGTAGTTGATGCGTGAATAATGGCTTTGTGTACAAATGCTGCCTTAATTGCCCGCTTCGATTATTTTAGAGCACTAAGTTAACTATGTCGCGAACGCTCGATTTCTACACCAACACTAGCGGCATCTTCAAATATATCTAACTTTTCGACACGAACCCTTACGCGTTCTATTCTTTGATCAGCAAGTATTCGCGCAGCAATCTTTTCGGCGAGGGTTTCAACCAGGTTTATATGCCCTGAATCGACGATGGTTCGAATTCCATCGACGATTTCTTCATAGCACACGACTTCTGACAAGCGGTCCTGCACCGGGTTTTCAGCTTCCGGAACTTCCATGTCGAGATTTATACGTACGCGCTGTTTTCCGTCTTTCTCATGAGTATGGATTCCGATAAGCGCGGGAATGACCAGATCCCTGATAAATACGTGACGGACACCAGGATGCCCGTGGTGAAGCAATGGGCGAACTGCGCCTTGTGAACTCATCTCGATATTCCTTTGATCGTCTGGTCGGTTTTACTTTGTATCATTTAATAAATACTTCCATTACTCGATTGGCCCTGTTTCGTCGTCTGGTTGGGCCCAACCAAGATGCTGTCCGCCATCTAATGCTATCATTTGGCCAGTCATGGACCGAGACGAAAGAATAAACTTTACCGTACGGCTGATTTCTTCCGGTGAGGTGCCTTTGCCAAGAGGTGTGGCAGCACACTGCTCTGCAAATTGGTCGGATGATTGACGCGGGCTGGGCAATGCAGGGCCGGGGCCGATCCCATTGACTCGGATACGAGGCGCAAGCGCCAGGGCGAGGCTTTGTGTCATAGTCCAAAGTGCAGATTTGCTGATGGTGTAAGAAATAAAATAGGGCGTAAGGTTCCAGACCCTTTGATCCAACAAATTTATGATATTTCCCGTTTCGTTGTTGGGAAGAAGTTCGGAAAACCGTTGGCTTAGAAAAAGAGGGGCCTGAAGATTAACTTTGAGATGGTGATCCCAGCTATCGGAAGACACGGTATCAATCGTGTCCGGTTCAAATACGGAAGCGTTGTTGATCAAGCAGGTGATTGCTCCGATTTCTTCGGTCGCTGCTTCCACTAGTGAATTGGTCTGCGCTTCCTGCGACAGTTCGGCCTGGAGTGCGACAGCATTACCGCCAGCCGCCTGAATTTCGGTGACGAGGTTTTCTGCCTCTTCAGCAGATTGTTGATAATGTACCGCGACATTCCAGCCTTCTGAGGCCAAATCACGTGCGATCGCAGCGCCAATTCGCCGGGCACCGCCGGTTACGAGGACATTTCTGGAGGATGCGTCAGACATAGTGGCACAATGCGAGATTGCTCACGTGGCTTCAAGCCCCCGGCAAAATTCCGGCGGGTAAGAAATGCAGCGAAATGTACGCGGCATATAGGATCAGTAACACGATGCCTTCCCAACGTTGAATACGCCTACCTGTCAGCATGAACCACATAAAAAGGGCGGTAATGACAAAAAGGACCCAAATATCAAAACTGACGACAGCGGATGAGAAGGGTAGGGGTGCAGCAATTGCCGCCGCTCCGGTTATACCCAACAGGTTAAAAATGTTGCTGCCGATAACATTGCCGATACAGACATCAGTTTGTTTGCGGGCCGCCGCGACCAGTGCGGTGGCGAGTTCGGGAAGCGATGTTCCAAAAGCCACCAGCGTGATGCCGATTACTTCTTCGCTTATGCCAGCTTCCCGGGCAATTGTTGATGCACCGATGACAGTCATGCGGGACCCCGCGACAAGGGCTACCAGACCGATGGCTAGCGCCAGCAGCATCGCCCACACTTTGTCGGGAAGTCCTGCCTGAAGCTGCTCGCCTTCATCGCTGTGTCGCTGGGCAGTGGCGTCGGTATTCTTGGAATCAGACCATATCGAGAAGGCCAAATAGCCAAAAAGGACGGCGATAGCGATAGCGCCGTGATACCAAAACGCTATTCCGGTAAGCGCAACACCGATAAACAAGATTGTGGCCGCGGCCATCATGACGCCATCGCGCCTGAGCGCTTCAGGATGGACAGATAGCGGGATTACGATGGCGGCGGCGCCGATAATCAAAAGAATGTTCGCGAGATTACTGCCAATGACATTACCGACAGCAATACCGGGTGATCCGGAAAGCGCGGCATCGACGCTGACGACGACCTCCGGTGCTGAGGTCCCAAACCCGATGATCGTTAACCCGACGATAAAGGGAGAAATTCCTGCCCGCCGCGCCAGCCCAACAGCACCTCTAACCAGTGCCTCACCGCCAAAGAGCAGCAGCGCCAGACCGCCAATGGTCAACATAAGATTCATGAGGGTTTACCCAAATCCGACGTCCTACTTCCGCAGCCGTCTTTTGGCGTCCTGCTTGCGTTGCGCCTTATTGCGGTACTTGCCACGGCTTTTGGCGTCGGCAGCACGTATGCGGGCGGCAAGACGTTTTGGGCCAACGGGCTCCGGGTCGCCGATACCAAGTTCTACGGCCTCTAGCCGGTTAATTTCATCGCGGAGTCGTGCCGCTTCCTCAAATTCGAGATCGCCCGCTGCTTTATGCATGCGTTCTCTAAGGTGCTCGATATGCTTGGCAAGATTATTGCCGACAAGATGGGTGGTTTCCTCGTCGCCGGTATCGACAGTGAAATGATCGCCTTCATAGACGGATTCAAGAATGTCGCCGATATCCTTGCGGACAGATTCCGGCGTGATCCCGTTTGCAGCATTGAAGGCTTGTTGCTTTTCGCGTCGCCTGTTGGTTTCGTCAATGGCGTAGGTAAGCGAGCCGGTCATATCATCGGCATAGAGGATCACCCGCCCATCGACATTGCGGGCAGCACGTCCAATGGTTTGCACAAGAGAGGTGCGGGACCGCAAAAATCCTTCCTTATCGGCATCGAGGATTGCCACCAGCGCGCATTCAGGAATATCCAGCCCCTCGCGCAGCAGGTTGATGCCAACAAGCACATCGAAGGCACCAAGTCGTAAATCGCGAATAATTTCGATGCGCTCCAGCGTATCGATATCGGAATGGAGATAGCGCACGCGAATGCCAGCTTCCTGCATATATTCGGTCAAATCCTCCGACATGCGCTTGGTCAGTGTTGTGACAAGCACGCGCTGGCCTTTGAGAGCACATTCGCGGCATTCCGCCATTACGTCGTCCACCTGATTTTCGACCGGGCGAATGATACAGACCGGATCAATCAGCCCGGTGGGCCGGATAACTTGCTCGATAAAGGCGCCGCCGGTGCGTTCCAGCTCCCATGGGCCCGGCGTGGCGGAAACAAAGACAGTCTGCGGCCGCATACCTTCCCATTCCTCGAACTTCAGCGGGCGGTTATCGACGCAGGAGGGTAGCCGGAACCCGAATTCCGACAGGGTGGTTTTACGATTGAAGTCGCCCTTAAACATGCCGCCGAGTTGCGGCACGGTGACATGGCTCTCATCAACCACCAGCAAAGAATCTTCCGGCAGATATTCAAACAATGTCGGCGGCGGTTCACCCGGTGCACGGCCCGTTAGATAGCGCGAATAGTTCTCAATCCCGGCGCAGTGTCCGGTTGCCTCGATCATTTCCAGATCGAACACCGTGCGCTGCTCGACGCGTTGTGCTTCCAAAAGCTTGTTGTCCTTTTGCAGCTCAGCCAGCCGCTTCTTAAGCTCAGCTTTTATACCTTTGACCGCTTGATGCAGGGTCGGTTTGGGCGTTACGTAATGGCTGTTGGGGTAAATGGTAATCTGCTCCAGCTCGCCGGTTTTCTCGCCGGTCAATGGATCGAACTCATGGATCGATTCGATTTCGTCGCCAAACAGCGACAGCCGCCAGCCACGATCCTCATAATGCGCCGGGAAGATCTCTACCAGATCGCCGCGCACTCGAAACGCGCCGCGTGTGAAGTTCTGGTCATTGCGCCGATATTGCAATTCGACAAAGCGCCGTAATAACCCGCTACGCTCCGCCATATCGCCGACTTTGAGCCGGATTGTCATTTCAGAATAGGTTTCGACCGAGCCGATACCGTAAATGCAGGAAACCGACGCGACAATCACCACATCGCGCCGTTCCAGCAGGGCGCGCGTTGCAGCGTGGCGCATCCGGTCGATCTGCTCGTTTACCGACGCATCCTTCTCGATATAGGTGTCGGTGCGCGGTACATAGGCTTCCGGCTGGTAGTAATCGTAATAGGAGACGAAATATTCGACCGCATTGTTTGGGAAGAAGGTTTTCATCTCGCCATAGAGTTGGGCGGCGAGTGTTTTATTGGGGGCCAGAATAAGAGTAGGGCGTCCGAGTGTCTGGATGGCCTTAGCCATAGTAAAGGTCTTGCCCGAACCCGTGACGCCGAGCAGCACCTGGTCGCGTTCCTCGCCGTTAACGCCTTCTATTATTTCGGCAATGGCTTCCGGTTGGTCGCCCGCTGGCTCGAAATCAGATACAAGTTCGAAATCAGCGGCGGCGCCTACGGCAGGACGGTCGGCAAGAACGGTGTTCATAGCTCTTTATATGCTGCTCATTAGCCCGATTTCCAGCCTAGCCTAAAATATCCGATTTTGAACACGGCATATGAAGAATGCCTGGGTGCTTCAGGCCCACTTACAAATCGACCGCCTGACCGACGCTGTAGAGTATTAGCCTATCGATGATTGCCGCCGCTCTCCTCAGCAAACACCAGATAGCGCATTGGGCCGCCGGGAACGATTGAGTCCAGCGGCCAGCAAGTCACCAGCGTAAGCATGGAGTCACCGGTCCCCGTTTCGGGCGGAAACCATTGCTCGCGTGAGTCAACGATTGTGCTGCCGGCAACGCGATAGCTAAACCAGAAGCCCTCGTCATTCTGTAAATCGATTGGATCGCCGGGTTTAAGATCGCCCAGAAGGGTAAAGCTGGTATCGCGATGCCCCGCGATAACACTATTACCCGGCGTGCCCGGCGGCGAGGTGCCATCGAGATGGCCCGGCCCGAAGGCAAGCGTCGCACCCTGTGCTCCCGCAAGCACTGTGATGTCACGTTTATGTGTCGGAAAGTGCAGCTTGGCGACCGGCCAGGTGTCGGCCCATGGCCACGGCTTGATCTTAACGCCGGTTGAGATGGTTTCAGCCCAGGCATCGGCGATCATACCTTTGGCAAGAGCGGCCTTGGCGTATATCCAGCCGCCGTCGATCAGCTGCCAGGCCCCAAGCGCACCGAATAGCAGTGCGCCCGCTACCAGTAATTTTGACCGTCTCATACCTGCCTCCTGAATAGCAGAAGCATTGAGGCAACGACTAAACCCAACATACCGATCAGAATTTGCAATGGACCTGATGTGGCGCCTGTGGGCAGCTGTACAGGTTGGGCAGAGGTCAGGCTCATTTGCTGCGACGCCTGGTGCTCTGGCAAACTTTTCAGCATCGACGCGAAGTTTCCTTGCATGGGTGGTTTTGCCTGGTTGGCTTTTTTCGGACCCGGTACGCGCAATTGTTTTTGAGATCTTTGTGTTCTCCAGCCCTCGGGCAGGTTCAGCGGGATTTTGCGCTTAAACACCGGCTCGTCGATGGGGCGGGCTACGGTTTTTTCGACCGCAACCAGACTGGTAAATTTGCTGACCAGCTTATGACGTAGAGCGGTCGCGATTATGGCCTGCCGGACACTGGCTGGGTCAGCGCCACGGCGCAAGGAACCGGTTAACGCAGTAATCCTTTGGCGGGCCCAGATTGTGGAAATTCCAGCCGCGGGACGCGCCTGATCGAGGGAGATTGTTTGCGACCAGGGTGCACGTCCCCTGCGGCCGGATAATGTCAGTTTGGCGGTATCTTTGGGCAATGACCCAGTCGCGCGAATTGCCAACACCACTGGTTCGCCGTCATGCAGATCAGGCAGGCGTTTGGGGTAAGGCGTCAGCCGGACGCCGTCGCTAATCCCTGCCCAGTCGGCGGCAAGATCAAGCATCGCCGGGCGTTCTATTTTGAGCAGCAGGCGGCGCATTTTGTCTTCGACGTTATTGATATCGCCGATATAGGTGAAGCTGCCACGACCGATCTCTGCAGCCCGGCGCATAAAGTGGCTGTTGGGCGCGCTGCCGATACCGACGGTAAACAGGCGTGCTTCGCGAATATGGCGCGAAATCTCGATAAACAGCTGTTCCTCATTGCTGACTGCGCCATCCGTAATAAAAATTATTTGGCGAAGCCGGTCTGGTTTGGTGTTACCGATCAGGGAACGCAGTAGCGCCTGGCGTATTTCTGTACCGCCGTCGGCTTCTGTATTGGCGACAAATTTCCTGGCTTTTGCCAGGGAAAACTGATTGGCAGGTCTCACCGAGGCGAAAAGCGAGACGGCAACAGTATCGAACCGGATGATATTGAAGCGGTCGTTGGGCCGCAGCCGATCGAGCGCAAATGTTAGTGCCTTACGGGCCTGAACGATCGATTTACCGGCCATCGATCCCGACTTGTCCAAAACAAAGACGATGTCCCGTGGCGGTACATTTCGTGTATCCGGACGTGGCGGTGTGACCATGGCAAGATAAAACTTCTCGCCCGCAACGGTTTCCGTGAACAGCGCGGCAGATGGGAGAGAGCCGCGCTTCGGTGTCCATATCAGTTCAAAATCTTTATCAGCAGGGACGGCCTTTTCAGCCAGTTTGACCGTGGCTTTGCCGTCCTGCCAGTCATCGCTTTTGATATCGTGGTGCAGGCTCTTGAGATCGGCGAGCGGTACGCCCGCATCAAGTTCTACCGTCAACGCAACTGGATTGGTCTTACCGCGCTTTGGGTCATGGATCGGTGTGTTCAGCCAAGTATCTTTTTTAGCGTTGCTTTCATTCGGTTTAAAAGGTGCTTTGACAATGTGGGCCTTTGCGGGAGGTACATAGCGCGGCGCAACGACCATCGGGAAGCGCAGATGATAGCGGTCCTGATCGAAACGCAAATTCTGCAAATAGGTTATTTCGATAGCGATTGTCGCCTTGGGGCCGATATTGGCGACCCTGGTGCTGAAGACATTCGGCCGGTGTTGCTCGATGAGTGCTGCGCGTTTTCCAGCGCGTTTTGCCTGGCTGAAAATTTTGCGGGCTTTTTGCTTTTCCTTAATCTCCGAAACAATCTTTTTGTCGCCAGTCGCGACGACCATATGATTGACCGCTGCGTTTTCAGGCAACGGAAAGACGTAACGCGCTTCCAGCCAGGCATCGCTCGGATTGATAAAACTTTGTTTGACGATGACCCGGGCGACCGGGCCGCTGATACGAATATCAACCTCAGTGCCGAGCAGCGGTGCCGGGATGTGCTGGCCCGGGAACTTGGTCGCATAGACCAATGACCCGCTATGGACGTTGTCCAGCGTAATCGTGCCGGGAGCATTGCTGGTTTTTACCGGTTGCGGGGCAGAAAAGGCGGTCTGCATTGCTGTGAATAAGGCGAGGGTGGCGTATAGGAAGATGCGGTTGATTGATGGAGTCATGGTTTCCTGCCCTGTCGATGTTGCGATGGCGCTATATCTCGCTGGCAAATCGGGCAATCACATGGCTGAAGCTGGACCATTGCACGGCCTTTTTGGGCAGGCACCGTGCCGGTCCAAAACAGTCCACAGATAAAGTGTGAAAGGCACAGGGTTTCGGTTGATGTCGCCGTGAGGCGGCAGTACTGTGCCGCCGGTTTTTAGCGCCCAAACAGGAATGTGGAATGTCTATTGTTGCTTCGCGTTTATCACGAATAAAGCCGTCTGCCACAAATGCGTTGACCGGAAAAGTCGGCGAGCTCAAGGCCGCGGGCCGGGATATTATTGGTCTCGGTGCCGGTGAACCCGATTTCGATACTCCGGAACATATCAAGGATGCCGCGATTGAGGCGCTTCGTGCGGGCGACACGAAATATACGCCAGTGCCCGGCAGCATGGCCCTGCGCCAGGCTATTTGCGCGAAGTTCAAACGGGAAAACGCTCTCGATTATACGCCGGATCAAATCACCGTCGGGTGTGGCGGCAAGCAGGTTATTTTCAACGCCTTTATGGCCTCCCTGGATGAAGGTGACGAGGTGATTATCCCGGCTCCATACTGGGTATCCTATCCCGATATGGTGGCACTCGCGGAAGGCACGCCGGTGTTTGTTGAAGGCCGCGAAGATAACGGATTCAAGATCACTGGCGAACAGCTTGATGCGGCAATTACACCAAAAACCAAATGGGTCATGCTCAACTCACCAAGCAACCCCACCGGGGCGGCCTATAGTTTCGATGAGCTGAAAGCGCTCACAGATATTCTCATGAAGCATCCGCATGTATGGGTGCTGACAGACGATATTTATGAGCACGTGATCTACGACGATTTCAAATTTTATAGTCCGCCGCAGGTTGAACCGGCACTCATTGAACGTACGTTGATTCTCAACGGCCACTCCAAGGTATTCTCCATGACCGGCTGGCGCGTTGGGTATGGTGCAGGACCTGTTGAACTGGTCAAGGCAATGAATAACGTACAGTCGCAAAGCACGACGCATACCTGCTCAATAAGCCAGGCGGCGGCGGCGGCGGCGCTCGATGGTCCCATGGACTTTCTCCCTGGTTGGATTGAGGCCTTTAAGGGGCGTCGCGACCTCGTGGTCTCGATGCTTAACCAGGCTAACGGCGTTACCTGCCGGACACCCGAAGGTGCGTTTTATGTTTATCCGAGCTGTTCAGGTGTCATCGGCAAGAAAACGCCAGGCGGCAAGGTGATCGAGAATGATACGGATTTCGTTACAGAGCTGCTTGAAGCAGAAGGAGTGGCTGTTGTTCAGGGCGCGGCATTTGGGCTGGAGCCTTATTTTCGAATTTCGTATGCGACCTCTGATGAGCTCCTAAAAGACGCCTGTGAACGTATTCAACGGTTTTGCGCCTCGCTTTCCTGAGATCGTATTTAATAACAAGCATCGTTCGATTCTTTTGGATTCGCTCTTGCATCCCATGCGCGGGGCTGAAAACATATCCCCATAATAAGTCGATAACCGCGATCCGGCGTTCCAAGCCTCTGATCGAGGCCAATGACCGATGTTTCAGCCGGACCGCTTTACACGGGCGACGCCCTGGGGGAGATGGACATGGCAGGAGCACTAGCAACCGGCACTCGATGCGCGGCCCTGGTAGGGCCATATCAAAGCGGAAAAACAACTCTTCTCGAATCGCTTTTGTTCGCCACCGGCGCGATACCGCGTAAGGGTTCGGTAAAAGACGGAAGCTCGGTCGGCGATTCCGCGCCTGAGGCCCGTTCGGGGCAGCGCAGCACAGAAATTTCTGTGGGGCAGACGGAATTTCTCGGTGACGACTGGGCCTTTGTCGATTGCCCGGGGTCCGTTGAGCTGGCGCAAGAGGCCTATAATGCCATCCTTGCGGCCGATGTCGCCGTTATTGTGTGCGAACCCGTTGCAGAGCGCGCTGTGGCATTAGCGCCGCTGTTTCGCTTCCTGCAAGCACACAGTGTGCCTCACATGGTCTATATCAACAAAATGGATACGGCGACTCAGCCGGTTCAGTTGGTGCTTGACGCTCTTCAGGCAAATTCAGATCGACCACTTGTCTTGCGGCAGGTTCCAATTGAAGAAGGGGAACAGAATACGGGTTATGTCGATTTGGTAAGTGAACGCGCGTACCAATATAAACCCGGAGAAGCATCGGATCTGATTTCTATACCGGATTCGCTCGCTGACGATGAGCAACTGGCGCGCCAGGTAATGCTGGAAGCCATCGCCGATTTTGACGACGATCTTCTAGAAAAGCTTCTCGAAGATGCCGTCCCCGCAACCGATGAAGTTTATCAGCAGATGACGAAAGATCTCCGAGAAGGACATATTGTACCGGTCTTTCTTGGTGCAGCCGAACATGACCATGGTGTTCGGCGGCTTCTCAAGGCGCTAAGGCATGAGACCCCCAGTCCTGATGAAACCGCGGAGCGAATGGGCATAGAACGCAGTGGTGATGCTGTTGCACAGGTGTTCAAGACGTTGCATGCGGCACAGGCAGGCAAACTGTCGATCAGCCGTGTTTGGCGTGGCGAAGTTGCTGAAGGTGACAGCATGGGGGGTAAGCGCATTGGCAGTGTGCTCAAACTCACCGGCAATCAACAAAAGAAAGAGAATAAGGCTGGTCTAGGCGATGTGGTCGCTTTTGGCCGGATGGATGAGGTTTCCACGGGCGATATGTTGACGCCGTCCGGCGAAGCCCTGGGAGGAACGGATCCGTGGCCGGATGCGCTGTCTCCTGTTTATTCGTTCGCGATAACAGCAGAAAATCGCGCAGATGAGGTGAAGCTTTCCGGGGCATTGCAGCGTCTGCACGAAGAGGACCCGGCACTATCCTTCAAACAGGATACAGATGTTCATCAATTGCTAATTAACGGGCAGGGTGAAATTCATCTCAAAATTGCTATCGAGAAAATGGAGAGTAAATTCGGCGTCTCCGCCAAGACCGAAAAACCCAAGGTGCCTTACAAGGAGACGATCAAAAAATCAGTATCGCAGCATGCGCGGTTTAAACGTCAAACGGGTGGTCATGGCATGTTTGGTGACGTGCATGTCGACATCAAGCCGTTGCCGCGTGGCGAAGGGTTTGCCTTCGCGGATACCGTTGTGGGCGGCAACGTTCCAAAACAGTTTATCCCTGCTGTCGAAGCGGGTGCACGCGAGTTTATGGATGAAGGCGCTTTGGGATTTCCGGTTGTAGACGTTTCGGTGACGTTAACTGACGGCCAGTTTCATGCTGTGGACAGCAATGAAATGTCATTTAAGTTAGCTGCGCGAGAAGCGATGAAGGACGGGTTGCCAAAATGCGCACCTGTCTTGCTGGAGCCAATCCTAAAAGTCGAAGTTGATGTCCCATCAGATTTTACCAATAAGGTACACGGGCTCGTCAGTGGTCGGCGTGGTCAAATTCTCGGATTTGATGCAAAAGACGGTTGGACAGGCTGGGATACAGTCTCTGTCCTCATGCCTCAGGCAGAAATCCATGACTTGATTATTGAGCTACGGACAGCGACTCAGGGTGTCGCAACTTTCAGGGCTGAATTTGATCATCTTCAGGAACTGACTGGCCGGGAAGCGGATATGGTTGTGGAATCTCACCGGTCTGAGATGGCCGAAGCCTCCTGACTCCGGAAAACTGGAAACATGTTTCGTGTCGGAAGAATATGCCAATTTCCTTTATTAAAATGATTATAAACTGGAATATAAGTTACTGATTACCATATATACACCATTGAAAATTAAGGAATGGAGGTTATTATGGGTGCTAACAGTAATATGGCGGTTGTCGAAGGGTTGTCCCGCGTTCTGGCGGATAGCTATACGCTCTATATTAAGACGCATGGTCATCACTGGAATGTCGAAGGACCGAATTTTCCCGCACTGCATGCGATGTTTGAAGAGCAATATACAGAGCTTGCAGACGCCGTAGACCAAATTGCTGAACGAATCCGCGCCCTGGGTGCTAAGGCGCCGGCCGGTTATGCCGCTTTTGGAGAATTAACCAGTATCCCGGAAAGTGGGAATGATCTTTCAGCAGAGGAAATGGTCGCTGATCTGCTCAGCGCGCACGAAGCAGTTGCGACATCTTCAAAAGCAGCGTTGGAAGCAGCAGAGGCAGCAGAAGACGAGGTCAGCATCGATCTCATGGTTCAACGGATCACCATCCACGACAAGACGGCCTGGATGTTGCGGAGCACATTGGCGAAGTAACGATAGAAGCGCATCGTTCACGGATTGGTGAGGCCTATTGCATGGTTCGCGCTATCCTTCATATTAAGCGGTAATAAATGGGGGCGGTACATATAGTCGCCCCCAGCCGCACAGAAGGAGCCTTTGCGATGCTGCTTAAATCTAAACCCAATTGGGAACTGCCCGAATCCGCCGCGACGTCAGAATCCGTATTTCAAGACAGGCGCCGCCTCGTGAAAGCAATGGGTCTGGCCCCTATCGTTGCCGCGGGGGCAGCCCTGCCAAACACTGCGGCGGCGGCAACTGCTGACCCAAGCGCAAAGTTTTATCCGGCAGCGAGGAACCTGCGTTACCGGCTAGATCGTCCGTTGAGTGCCGAAAAAGATGCCACAACCTATAACAATTTTTACGAGTTTGGCTCGCATAAATATATCTCCAAGGACGCGCAGGCGCTAAAAACGCGGCCATGGACCGTGACGTTTGACGGTATGGTCGAAAAAAAGATAACCGTCGATATCGATACGCTGATATCGAAGATGCAGCTGGAAGAACGGCTTTACCGGTTCCGTTGCGTCGAGGCCTGGTCGATGGCTTTGCCGTGGACGGGCTTCCCGATGGCAGACCTTGTCAAATTCGCTCGACCCTTGAAGGGTGCAAAGTTCGTCATGATGGAAACGTTTCATGATGCCGCTATGGCCAAAGGGCAAAAGCAGTTCTGGTATCCGTGGCCCTATCGTGAAGGTTTATCCCTTGAAGAGGCAACCAACGAGCTGACACTGATCGGCACCGGAGCCTACGGCAAGCCCATGGTTAAGCAAATGGGCGCTCCATTGCGCCTTGTCGTACCGTGGAAATACGGCTTCAAGTCAATCAAATCGATTGTCCGCTTTAGCTTTACCGACAAGCGGCCAGTGAGTTTCTGGGAAAAAGTCCAGGGCAAGGAATACGGGTTCTGGGCAAATGTGAATCCCGATGTACCGCATGCACGCTGGAGCCAGGCTACCGAACGCGTCCTCGGCGGCAAAGGGAAGCGGGTTAAGACACTACTCTATAACGGATATGGCGATCAGGTGGCCGGTCTCTACAAAGACATTAATGGCGAGAATATTTTCTTTTAGACGAATGGGCGATTACGCCGCTATATGCTGATCAGCGTATGGCCGATCTCCACCGACGACCGTGCGATGCATCCGCCGTATATCGGGTAGGCCATAACCGCCGACTGCCCTATGGCAGATGCACCGATTGTCCCACATCACCAGGTCATTCTCGCGATATTTATGTCGATAGTGGTTCGGACGTTTGCGATCCGTTATCGGAGCAAAAATAGCATCAAGAATTGGGTCCGATTCCTCTTCGCTCATTCCATGGATTCCAACGGTAAATCGAGGCGAGCAATACAGAGCTTTCTGTCCGGTTTCAGGATGTTCCAAAACTAATGGCTGAATTACTTTGGGACGCGCTTTTGCTTGTGCCTTGTAGAAATCTTTTGCACCCGGCCGGTCGGGGGAGATTGTGACACGTTTGTTTCCCACCTTGCTGACGTGATGGATGCCATAGAGCCCGTCGATTTTTTCTTTTATATCGTCCGATAAACCCTCGTACGCGGCGTACATGTTGCAGAATTCCGTATCACCACCGCGCTCAGGGTTCCTGACCGATTGCAGGATGGTAATCGCTGAGGGTATTTCAATATGAGAAGAGTCCGAGTGCCAGAAATCGCCTCCATCGACGACGCCAACTGCCGTGCCGTCGGGCCGAATCTCGTTCGACAGGATCATGACTTTGTGTGTCTCCTCTGTCGTATATTCGATATTAGACGGTGTCTCCAACTCACCCCAGATTTCTGAAAAAGTGACCTGCTGCTCCGGCGTCAGCGTTTGGTCCCTGATCACCAACACCAGATGGTCCAATAATGCCTTGCGCAGAGCCGACTTGGCGTCTTCGCTTATGGGGTCAGCGAGATTTACGTCTGTAATTTCAGCGCCGACGATCTCTGAAACTGGCGTAACCTTCATAACGACTTTCCTTGCCGCACTTTCTTCGAACAGGAAATCAATATTTACGCCGTTTGGACGGATTCGTCCATGTTCTCGTGAGGTTCCAATTTACGAGAAAGACAAAAAAAGGCCGGGCCCGAAGGCCCGGCAAGATAACAGGGAGGCTTCACGTCTAGAAGACGTTGGATCCGAAGACCCATTTCCGAATGTTGCACCCGGAAATCATGCGCTGAAGAAATTCAGAAGCTTTCCTTCAGCATTCAACGTGTAAATAGGGTCAATTGTGAGCATCGACTACATTCAATTCAGCAACCCAGCCATGCATTAATTGCATACCTAATAGAAAGTCACATATAAAACAGATGTTTATCGATGGTCTTCGGCGATACGTCGCAATAAAAAGTCACGGAAAACCGCGACACGGCGGGAATGGCGCATTTCTTCGGGGTATACGAAAAACGCCTTGTGTACCGGGCCCTTGAGGTTCGGCAATACCGGAACCAAACCGCTCGTGAGGCCAACCATATAATCCGGCATAGAGGCAATACCCATCGCGTTGGCCGCCGCCCGGTACATTGCATAAAGGTTATTTACCCGCAGAACCGGTTTGCGTTGAAAACCGCTATCAAGCCCCGCATCGAGCAGCCAATTAATATTGGTAAATGGCGGATGATACGTTTCGTCATAGGCAATCAGCCTGTGATCCTCTAAATCGTTGAGAGAATGCGGCATGCCATATTGTTCAAGATATGCGGGTGCGGCAAAGGCACCGTGATGCAAATCAAACAGGTGACGTTGGATCAGATCAGGTTGCTGAGGGGGTGCTAGGCGGATCGCAATGTCAGCCTGACGCATACTAAGATTGAGTTCGTCTTCACGTAAGATGAGAGCAACCTCAATTTCCGGATACATTTCGAGAAAATCTTTTAGGCGCTCTGTGAGCCACATCGAGCCAAATGCGACTGTGGTGGTCACACGTAGCGGGCCACGTGGTCGCTCCATGGATTCTGTAACAAGTGACTCCGCGGTTGTCAGTTTGCTGGCGATTTCCTGCGCCGTGCGATACAGAGTTTCGCCTTGCTCGGTGAGTTTTAGACCGCGCGCATGCCTGTGAAATAACGGGACGCCCAGATCTTCCTCCAAGGCACTAATTTGGCGGCTGACTGAAGATTGAGTCAGGTTAAGACGTTCTCCGGCATGGGTAAAACTTCCGGCCTCTGAGACAGTGTGAAATATCCGCAGCTTGTCCCAATCCATCGCACATCATTCTTTCGTTCGCCCCGTCTTCAAATCGGAGCTAAAGATGTCTTTATTCGGCTGCCACTCCGGCGGCACTTTCATTTTCGGCGACAAATTGTTCGGCTTCAAGCGCTGCCATGCAGCCCGTACCGGCGGCGGTTACAGCTTGGCGATATATTTTATCCTGGACGTCGCCTGCAGCAAACACGCCTGGGACACTGGTCGCGGTGCTGTCGGGGGCCGTTAAAATATAACCTTCGTCATCCATGTCGAGGTGGCCGGCGAATAGCTTCGTTGCTGGGTCATGGCCAATTGCGATGAATAATCCATCCACCGTGAGATCGGTTAAATCCCCGGTTTTTGTATTCTTGAGTTTTAATCCAGTGACACCCAGCGGGTCTTCCGTGCCGACAACTTCATCGACAGTGGTATCCCATAAAATTTCAATTTTCTCGTGGGCAAACAGCCGTTCCTGAAGGATTTTTTCGGCACGCAATTCATCGCGACGGTGGATCAGGGTTACCTTGGTTGCGTGATTTGTCAGGTAAAGAGCTTCTTCGACCGCTGTATTCCCGCCGCCAACCACGGCAACCTCTTTGCCACGATAAAAGAACCCGTCACAAGTCGCGCAGGCCGACACGCCAAATCCCATAAATTTCTCTTCCGTCGGCAATCCCAACCAACGCGCCTGGGCGCCCGTGGCAACGATTACGGTGTCTGAATAATAGACATCTCCAGAATCAGCGACGCATCTGAAAGGTCTCTTGGAGAAATCAATGTCGACGATCAGGTCGGTATGCATTTCAGTGCCCACCGCGAGGGCCTGACCTTGCATCTGTTCCATCAGCCAAGGGCCTTGGATTACTTCGGCAAAGCCCGGATAGTTTTCCACATCCGTTGTGATCGTCATTTGACCACCGGTTTCCATACCGGTCACCAGATGGGGCTTGAGGCTCGCCCGGGCGGTGTAAACCGCTGCAGTATATCCTGCGGGGCCCGAGCCAATAATTAAAACAGGTGTATGAAATTCTTCTGACATTTTTTAACCAGCACTAAAAACCAAACATATGATCCAAACTAAATGCGCCATTTTCGGCAACTAACCCATGATATCCGAACAAGCGACAGGTGGTATCTCTGATAACAATATAGGCTCCGACGCTGGCTTTTCTACGGTCATCTGCACTGAAAATGTCGTGGTAACGCAGATGAGCGGATCCGCCACAGGGGATAGCGATTTTCTCTGCCGCAATTTCCGACCCATCATGACCAAACAGGGTCAGTTTGGTTTCCGAGACGGGATGCCAGGGTGTAGAAGCCGGATAAATCAAATGGCAAAGGGTATCTAACGGGTCTTCGCCTAGCCGGAGGAATAGTCTTGTACTAAGGCCGGGTGGCGGGCCGTTATAGGATTGAGGCTCGTCTTTATAGGTTAAAATCGTATTGAATATATGGGCGCCGAAGCTTGTTTCGGCAACGTGGCCTGTTTCCCGGTTCTCATATCGAAATATACCGTGCAGCCATCCATCGGCGTCACCGCCATCTGCGAAATCATAAATCAGCTCAATATGTCCGGAGCCATGGGGCAGGGCGCCGTGGCCATTGAGCATTTGTTCTATATCAAGCGACGTCTCGTGGTCACGGGGGAGCCTACCAAAATTGTGGCGGGCAATTTCCTGTCCGCTGGCATCTATTGCCAGAGCGGCGATAGGTAAATCATTTTGGCAGGTCGCCATTGGCGTCGGCAGTACAACACTCTGCCAGGTTTTTGACGGCAAAATTGGGCCAGGCAAGATATATCCTTTGCCCATAAGGTTTCCGAGTTCCGGTATCCCGGGGTCAGGTTTCAAATCAACCCGTTCTACATTGACGTGGGCAATCCGACGGGCGTTGTTTGAAGAAGTGATTTCGTAACGAGGTCGAACAAAATGCTTACCGGCCTGAACTTCTATTTGTTGTGGCCATTCCGCTTCTGACAGAAACTCGTTTACGGCGAGCCTATAGGTTCCAAATCCTGGAATTGGTTCATCGAGGTAAACAACCTCATCCTTGCCCATTAGATTGAGCCCAATTTCTCCTGCTGGGATGGGCGAGGGGTGAGAGTTTTGGATCCATAAAACGACTTCTTCGTCAGACTTTGGTGCAGGCAGTCCGGCATAAAGATCTGAAGGCCACGCATTGGCATCATGGGTACTGGAAAGTTCTGCTCCCTCGTCGTCCCATGTATCAAGCGCGTACTTTACAATGTCATGGCCAACAACACCTATGGCATGGATAAAGAGTTGGCCGGTAAAGTTGTCCAGATCAAAACGCTGGCGTATTTCCCGACTATCGATCGTGACCGCTGACGCGCCTTCGGCGAGGGTTTCATCCCATTCAGCCAAAACACCGCCATCATCGCTAAACAATATTAAATGGAGCGCAACACTTTCAGCGCCGTAACCCGACCAGTAATTTGCAGTGGAAATTCGCGTACGCGCACCCAAGTCATCACGCAAAAACGCAAAATTTGTCGCAAAATTCCGGCTGTCCAAATATGAGCGTTTGTTGGTCAGCAGCGCATCTTCCAGCCGAAATTCGTCAAAGCTAACGACACGACACCTTTCAGGGATCAGATGAGCGATGTGATCCTGCAATTTTGAAGAGTCGAAGGAGGCAATCAGCAATGTCGGCGCAGCACAATCCGGTAGGTCCGTCACCGGTTGCGCCGTCAGTCCTGCGACCAGGTTTCCGATGCGGGCGGTGTCCTGAACATAGGATCCAACGAAGTTAATTTCCGAAACATCATAAAATTCTTCAAATCCAGAGTAGAAACCTTGCGGGTCATAAATCGCAACGGGTCCTGAGCTGGATAGCATATCTAAAAAGCTGTGAGCTTTGCGTGCGGCGATAGGGTGACAAATAGCCTTGTAAAAGGAGTTTCCGCCTTTGACGTTGCTGAATGTTTCGATTGTTAATGGCATTTAAGCGGCTTTCTGACGCTCAGGCCGCCGGAAAGACAGATTTAACCCAGGCGGAGAATCGATGGCGTCTTTTCTCGCGCCGAACGACGCCTTCGTCGCGGACCCAATTGAGCTGGATAACGCGGCGTTCTCCCACACAGGTTTCGTGCCCGTGAAAGGAATGGTCATCGCGGCGAAACGCCAGTAGTGTCCCGGCTTCAGGGGGTACTTCAGCGGCGAAATTGTCAAGCGAGCTGTCGGAACGCAAAACCCTTAGCCGACCACCTTCTTGAGACCATTCGGTATTCATATAGATGAGCACTGTGATGAGTTTACTCTCGCTGTCATTATGAATTTTACCGTCTTTAGCCTGGCAGTGCCCGCGCGCCGTAACCATCGTCGGACGCCCATCAAGGCTCATTCCAAATTTTTCCTCAAATGCCTCGCGCACCATCGGTCCTTCCAGCTCGGAAATGAATTTTTCAAAGGCCGGTCCGTACTCCAGTTCTTCCAGCGGAAAACTGCCTGCTTTGTTGATTCGCGGGTAGTCCCGGTCAATCTCTGTCACGGCATCCGGCTTTATAAAAGCGGGGACAATCAGAAAATTGTATGGGTCATTCTCGAGCGGCGTAGCGTTGAATTTGTCGAAATTGATAGCCGACATCAGATGTTCCTGAACTAAAACGCATTAGACTATGACTGTCTTAATGGTGCGGCCAATAAATTTCAATTCTTATGGGAATCCCACGCCTGTTTGACAGCTTTTGCCGCAATAGTCATATCGTTCGTGCCTGTAGATTCCCAAATTTCAACCTGCCCGGTAAAGGGACGGGTTTTACCAGCAGATTCCATTTCATCATGGAAGCGGGAAAATTTCGCTGATCCACCCGTGAGTTGGTAAACATATACGGGTTTCTCAGTTGCGATAGCCTCAGATACCATGTTGACGGAATCACCGGTGACGACGAACGCGTCCGCATGAGCCAGTATACCGAAATAAGGGTTGTTGCCCGAACCATTCCAAAGATCGAAATTTTGTCCAGAAAGGTTGTTCTTGATGATTTGAATATTCTCGTCTCCAGATCGGCGGGACGGCGTGATCGCGAGACTGCCACCTGATTCCTCCGCCATTTTGCACAACATAGCGGAAAGTCGCTCCGCATCGTTTTCTGTAAAATGAAACGTTTTGTTGGTACCGCCGATAAGCACGCCTATTACCGGCCGGGGGAGTGAGCCATATTGTTGCGCATATTCCGAATGAGCTTCCTTAAGTCGGTCCTGCGTTACGCCATGCAGGGCTCCCGAAGTTTGCACAACGTTTTCGCCGGCGATCTGATCATGTTTTGGAACAATCACGAGGTCGAAGCGGTTGCGTCCAAATGTGGGATTCTGAAGTTGTATTGCAAATGTCGCCGCGTTGGCCTTTTTTATGCCAAGCGCCGGGGCCACCGTTTGCCGTCCTGTCGCGATAAGAATGTCTGGCCAGGGCGGCGCGAGTTGATCGCCAGCATCTCCTGCAGCGGAGAGCGGTGCTATCCAAAATTGAGGCGGTAATATTGACCATGGAAAGCGCGGGGCAATTCGCTTTAATTCCGGATTAAGCCCAAGTTTTTCGGCTAGTCCTACGCACTGACTTTCCATGCCGACTTTGCCATCTGTAAGAACCCAACAATGTAAAGAGCTTTCAAGCAAGGTATCTATCGGCCTTCGACGGTGGATCGAAAATTTCGGTCCATTGAAATATTATTTCTCATACTTATAATATAATTTCACAACAAAACCATACAGAAGAGGCGCGCGATGGTGCAGGTTAAGCTCGATCGGATCGATCTCAAAATTCTGCGAGATCTTCAAGATAACGGTCGTATGACCAATGTCGAACTCGCAAAACGCGTAGGCATATCTCCGCCGCCCTGTTTAAGGCGTGTACGCACGCTCGAACAAACCGACTGTATTCGAGGATATCACGCGGACGTCAACCCTGCAGCGCTCGGCTTCGGCGTAACCGTATTCGCGCATGTTGGCCTACATAGCCAGGCAGAGACTGATTTGGTCGCTTTCGAAGAGTTAGTGAAGAGTTGGCCAGAGGTTCGCGAATGCCACATGCTGGCCGGTGAAACTGATTTTCTGATTAAAATCGTTGCCACAGACTGGGATAGCTATCAGAAATTTTTGACCAGTCGTTTAACGCCAGCGCCGAACGTGAGTGTGGTTAAATCTGCACTCGCCATCAGGTCCGCTACCCACAGGCCCGGCGTGCCAATTGATATTGACGGCAGTTCTGCTTCAAAAGAGACGGTCTCTATTTAAATCGCACACCGATTATTTCGTAACCTTTGCTGCCACCGGGTGTTACGACCTCGATGGAATCTCCTACAGTTTTACCGATCAGGGCGCGCGCTAGGGGTGACGTGATCGATAGTCGGCCTTCTTTGATGTCCGCCTCATGTTCGCCAACAATCTGATAGGACGATTCTTCGTCAGTATCTTCGTCGGCCAGCTTTACTTTGGCGCCGAATTTCACAATTTTCCCAGACAGTTTGGAAACATCGATAACCTCCGCATTCGCGATCTTGTTTTCGATCTCGCTAACGCGTCCTTCGTTAAAGGACTGACGTTCTTTCGCGGCATGATATTCTGCGTTCTCCGAGAGATCACCGTGTTCGCGAGCGGTCGCGATGGCTTTAATAATTTCGGGCCGCTCAACCGTTTTGAGGCGTTTTAGCTCCTCTTCCAGCCGGGTATATCCGTCCAATGTCATGGGAACCTTGTCCATGGTTCACCCCTCTTGGTTTACAAAAAAACGCACAAGATCACCAAGCCCACAATCAACGCCGTGGACGGTGTTTCGTCAGTTCTTATCAGAACGAGTTACCAAGATAGGACTGTAGCGGCGCTACTTCAAGCGTTCCGGTGCGCAACGCTGCAATCGCTGCAACAGTGGCCCGCGCGCCAGCAACCGTTGTGTAGTAGGGAATACGGTTCATTACGGCAGTTTCACGAAGACTTCGACTATCGGAAATTTCTGCTGCACCTGCAGCAGTATTAAAGACGATATCAACTCTTCCGTCCTTCATCGCATCGACGATATGTGGCTGGCCGTGCATCACCTTATTGATGGTCTCGGCTTCCAGATTGGCGTCATGAAGGGCCTTTGCCGTTCCTTCTGTTGCCAGCAAATCGAATCCCATCTCTACAAGCTCCCGTGCGACTGCAACCATCGCCGGTTTGTCGGCGTCCTTTACGGAAAGAAAAGCAGTACCCGCTGTTGGTATCGATTGACCGGCGCCAAGTTGGGATTTTGCAAAGGCACGTGCGAAATCGACGTCCATGCCCATGACCTCGCCCGTAGATTTCATCTCCGGTCCCAGCAACGTGTCGATCCCGCTAAAGCGTGTAAATGGAAACACAGCTTCTTTAACCGCAACATGATTGCCATCACCTAAAACAGGATAGGATTTCAGTACGTCCGCGAGTGTTTCGCCGGCCATAATACGCGCCGCGGCCTTTGCAATTGGAACACCTGTTGCTTTGGCAACAAAGGGGACCGTACGACTGGCACGCGGATTGACCTCCAAAATATAGATATCGTCATTCTTCACCGCGTATTGCACATTCATCAATCCGATGACATTTAGGCTTCTCGCAAGTGCAATAGTTTGCCGTTCTATTTCCGCGATGGTTTCTGGTGGCAGCGAATGCGGCGGTAGCGAGCAGGCGGAATCGCCGGAATGGATGCCTGCCTCCTCGATGTGTTCCATGATGCCCGCGACATGAACATTTCCTTCTCGATCAGCAAGAGCATCTACATCGATTTCGATTGCTTCCCGCAAATAGGAATCGAGTAAAATTGGATTGTCTTTGGAAACCCAGTCGGCCTCTTTGAGGTACCGTTGAAGGGCGCTTTCGCCGAAGACAATTTCCATTCCCCGCCCGCCGAGTACGTAGGACGGCCGCATAACCACAGGAAAGCCTATGCGTTCGATTATTTCCTGTGCTTCGGCCTCACTGCTCGCCATGCCATTTTCAGCTTGCCGAAGCGCTAAATCGTGAAGGAGTTTCTGGAATCTCTCGCGATCTTCCGCGAGATCAATGGCATCCGGACTGGTGCCGAGAACAGGGATGTCCGCGGCTTCAATCGCCGCAGCAAGCTTCAAAGGCGTTTGCCCGCCGAACTGCAAAATTACACCAAGAACATTTCCATTGGATTGTTCGCGGCGCACGATTTCAATGACATCTTCTGCTGTGAGCGGTTCGAAATACAGCCGATCCGAAGTGTCGTAGTCGGTCGAAACTGTTTCGGGGTTACAGTTGATCATTATTGCTTCGAAGCCAGCCTCGCGCAGCGCATATACGGCGTGCACGCAGCAATAATCGAATTCGATTCCCTGACCAATCCGGTTGGGGCCGCCGCCAAGTATGATCACCTTCTGGCGGTCGCTCGGGTCAGCTTCGCATTCTGGCGGATTTAAGCCGTCCCCTTCGTATGCCGAGTACATGTACGGTGTCGTTGAAGGTATTTCCGCGGCGCAGGTATCGATGCGCTTAAATACCGGCGCGATTTTGAGCTTCTGACGTGCTTTCGCGACATCTGTCTCCTTTAAGCCGGTAAGCTCCGCAAGTCTTGCATCCGCAAACCCCATTGATTTGAGCCGTAACATTGCCTCGGGCGACTCCGGCAATCCGGACGATTTAACTGAAGTCTCCGCTGCAATGATGTCTTGAATCTGTTCGAGGAACCATGGGTCGTAATGACAGGCGCGCGCTATATCGTTCAGCTCAAGTCCATGACGGAATGCCTGCGCGATTACGAGAAGACGATCAGGTGATGGCACCGCAAGGGCGGCCCGCACGGCATCATCGTCCAATGGTTCGGATTCCTCAGCTCGGGAAATCTCAATCTCGTTGAGCCCATTCAGACCGATTTCCATGGACCGCAATGCTTTTTGCAGTGACTCTGTGAAATTTCGGCCAACAGCCATCGCCTCTCCGACAGACTTCATCGAAGTCGTTAGCAAGGCTTCAGCATCAGGAAATTTTTCAAACGTAAATCGCGGAACTTTCGTAACGACGTAGTCGATCGTTGGTTCGAACGAAGCTGGCGTCACACCGGTGATGTCGTTGATCAATTCATCAAGCGTGTAGCCCACCGCCAGGCGTGCTGCGACTTTTGCAATTGGAAAGCCAGTCGCTTTTGATGCCAATGCAGATGATCGTGATACCCGTGGATTCATTTCAATAATGACCATGCGGCCGTTTTCAGGGTTAACCGCGAATTGCACGTTCGAACCGCCGGTATCGACACCGATTTCGCGCAATACCGCAATCGATGCGTTACGCATGATCTGATATTCTTTGTCCGTCAGGGTCAGCGCTGGCGCGACGGTAATTGAATCACCTGTATGGATGCCCATCGGATCAACGTTTTCGATAGAGCAAATGATGATGCAGTTGTCGGCATGGTCGCGGACGACCTCCATCTCATACTCTTTCCAGCCCAGAACAGATTCTTCTATTAAAACAGAGTGTGAGGGTGAGGCATCAAATCCGCTGCGAACTATGTCCCGGAACTGCTCCCTGTTATAAGCGATACCCCCGCCGGTGCCGCCCAGCGTGAAGGATGGCCGGATGATCGCCGGCAGGCCCGTGAGTTCGAACGCCGCCCAGGCTTCCTCCATCGTCGTGGCGATTGCCCCCCGTGCACATTCGAGCCCGATTCCTTCCATAGCGACCTTAAAGCGTTCCCGATCTTCCGCTTTATCAATGGCATCCATGCTGGCGCCAATTAACTCGACGTCAAACTTTTTAAGCGTGCCGTCTTGCGCGAGCGCGAGCGCCGTATTGAGACCGGTTTGTCCGCCCATTGTCGGCAACAGCGCATCGGGTCGCTCTGCTTCGATAACGCGTGCAACGAATTCAGGAGTGATCGGCTCAATATAGGTTGCATGCGCCAGATCGGGGTCCGTCATGATCGTCGCGGGGTTCGAATTGACGAGAATTATTCGATAACCCTCCGCCTTGAGGGCTTCGCAAGCCTGGGTTCCGGAGTAATCGAATTCACAGGCCTGGCCGATAACAATCGGTCCCGCGCCGATGATCAGGATACTTTCGATGTCTGTCCGTTTAGGCATGTCTCAAACTATGGGTCGTCGCTTAAGGACGATGTTGCAGAACTTGATATATTCTAAAGTTTTTTCCACGACTCGGTGCGGCAAAGCAAGCATCGAGTCGTTCTTGGGTAAAAAAAGACGTAGGAGCAGATTCTTGGTGACTAACGAAGAGAATTTTCTTCTGCTTTTAGCTTTTCCAGCGTTGGACAGGTACTGGGCTTGCCCCGTCCTCTCAATGAAATCCGTCATCCGATGAAACTGGTTCGCGCTTGCCCGTTCAGGCAGGGGTGAACCGCTGGCCTCAATCACGGCAAGGGAGCAAAAACATGTTTTGGCTAAGTTGGCCGCAGTGATTACTGACTTTGTTGTTCGTCTATCGCGTAACCGGCGCCACGAACAGTCCGGATAAGATCTACCCGGCCGGGAACGTTCAACGCTTTACGGAGACGCCGTATGTGAACGTCGACTGTACGCGGTTCAACGAACACATCGCCCCCCATACGCGACCGAGAAGGCGATCCCGCGAATAGACGTAGCCGGGCCGCTCCATAAGGGTTGCCAGCAACTTGAAACAGGTTGGACTTAGCTGGATCAGCTTACCGTCGCGTGTAACTTTATGGGCATCCAAATCAATTGAAACACCGGCATATTCTTTTTGCGATACAGCGCTCTGCATTTCGCTGCGGCGCAGCAATGCGTTGATCCGGGCAATCATTTCGCGGGGCGAATATGCTCTTCAGTCTCGACTTTTGATAACGTTAGCAAATCGTTGATCAACCGAGTCATACGCTGCGCCTCTGATTCCATAATTTTTAATAATTTTTCAGTTGCTTCAGGGTCGTCCCGTGCGGGTCCTCGCAGCGTTTCGATAAATCCTAAAAGCGACGAAAGAGGTGAACGCATTTCATGACTTACGTTCGCGACAAAGTCAGCGCGCATTTGGTCTGCTTTCTTTGCTGCCGTGACATCATGAAGCGCGACCATCGCCCAGGCGGGGCTTGGTGACGTAAGGTCGGGTAAGCGCCAGACAATAAATTGATAATTGCGGGCGATGGGAAACGGCAAAAACATCTCGCGGCGTGTTCCAGGCATGCCGTTCAAAGAATCAACGATGGCGCTCTCGACATCTTCATTTTCGAGTGAATGTTCCATTTTGTTGCCAAGGGCGTCAGGGCCCAACAATTGTTCGGCGGCCCGATTGCTGTCGACAATGACCAGGTTTTCGTCAACCAAAAACACTGGATCAGGCAACCCATCGAGCATACTCGCATCGAGGGGGAGAATGTTATTCTCTTTATTTGATTCCG